>Ga0190274_10001017_pt1 | contig 16384 bp, 18 predicted proteins | sample Popmic531T_FD_133002 | JGI IMG/M metagenome (GOLD analysis project Ga0190274, IMG submission 133002) | Populus adjacent soil microbial communities from riparian zone of Yellowstone River, Montana, USA - 531 T | ecosystem: Environmental > Terrestrial > Soil > Riparian zone | place: USA: Montana...
CATTCCAGGTACCACAGGAGCGTACGATGGCCGAGCTTGAGTCGAGCTGGCAGAGCGCCGGGTGGATGGATGAACTCCCTGGGTCGGCGGAACCCGCAATGCCCCCGCCGCCCCCACCTCCACCACCGCCGGCGCCTTCGCTGGCCGACAGGGTGAAGACAGCGGTGGTGAAGGCCGAAAAGGCGGTCGAGAAAGCCGTCACCAAGGCAAGCAAGGCGGTGAAGAAAGCGGCGAAGAAGGCGACCCGGAAGGCAGCCAAGAAGAAGGTCGTCCGGAAGGTGAAGAAGGCGGTGCGGAAAGCCAAGCGGACAGCGAAGAAGGCAGCGCGTAAGGACGCCCGCAAAGTCGCGAAGAAGAGGCGGACGGTGAAGAAGGTCGTCCGGAGGGCGAAGCGGACGGTGAAGAAGGCGGCCCGGAAGACGGCCCGCTCCACGAAGAAGGCGGCGCGCAAGGCGAAGCGGCGCTAGGCCAGACATCCTTCTCAGCGCCCCGGCTCACATGGAGCCGGGGCGCTGTGTATTTTATGCACTTCCAGATCCCGGACGCCCATTGCCCAGGCACCTGACCGCCTTTCTCCTGCTAGCTGCCGCATGCCACAAGGGGCCCACGGTCTCTATCGACCCGGCGCCACCTTCCCTCGATCCGCAACGCCTTACCGAAGTCCTCGCCGCTCAGTTCCAGCAGTCCGCGGCTGACTGGAATGCCGGCGACCTCCAGGGCTTCCTGTCGGTCTATTCGAAGGACAGCGCGACGATGTACCTGTCGGGCAGGCGCTTCGAGCACGGATTTGCCTGGATCGAACGGCACTTTGCCACGGCGTTCGCCCCCGGTGCCGCCCGCGACAGCCTGCGGCTGGAAGAGTTCTCGGCGCGTCCGCTGGGCACCACCTACGCCCTCGCCACGGCCCGATATGTGCTTTACCGGAACGGGGTTACCTCGGCCAGCGGACCTTTCTCAGTCGTGCTGCAGGAGCAGACGAATGGCTGGAAGATCATCCTGGACCACACGTCATCTGACCCACGCTAGGGCGCTCGCGGCCGCGTTGTTCATCGCCGTCACGGCCTGCGATCGTGCTCCCCCCGACGGGGTGGCGCTCGTCGGCGCGACCGTGTTCGACGGGACCTCACCGCAGCCCCAGCGCGACCAGGTCATCATCGTCCGCAACGACAAGATCGAGGCGATCGGCACCCGTGCCGAGGTCGACGTGCCGCGCCGGATGCGAACCGTGGACCTTACCGGGAAGTTCGTCATGCCCGGGCTCATCGACGCGCATGTCCACCTCCAGCGCTGGACGCTTCCGCGCTTCCTCGCCGCCGGCGTGACCAGCGTGCGGGATGTCCATGGGCCGTTCGACTCGATCATCGCCCTGCGCGAGCAGGCCAACCTCGGTTCGCTCACCAGCCCACGCATCTTCAGCGCCGGTGCCATGATCGATGCGGCACCAGCGACCTACTCCGACGCGTTCGTGGTGGGCGGCGCCAATGACGCGCGGAAGGCGGTCGACAAGCTCGCCGTGACGGGCGTCGACTACGTGAAGACCTACACCCGGGTCACGCCCGAGCTCATGCGCGCCATCGTGGACGAGGCGCAGACGTTCGGCCTCCGGGTGACGGCGCACCTCGGCCTCACCGATGCCGTGACGGCGGGTGACATGGGCGTGCGAAGCATCGAGCACATGAGCGGCGTGCCCGAGGCCACCGTGGCCAGCAATGCGGCGCTCGTTGCCGCGCATCGTGAAGGATTCTTCCCCGGGTGGACCGCGTTCGAGAAGGCGTGGGCCGGACTCGACTCCGCTGCGATGGCGCGAGTGGCGGAAAAGCTGATCGCCGACCGGGTGATCATCATCCCCACGCTGGTGCTCCATGAGACGCTGAGCCGGCTGGACGACGCCACGATCATGCAGGACAGCGCGCTCCGCGCCGTGCCCGACTCGGAGATCAGTCGCTGGAACGTGCCGGGCATGGTGGAGCGCGCCGGATGGACGGCCACCGACTTCAGCGACTTCCGGGCATCTCGTGCGAACGAGGACTTGTTCGTCCGCATCTATCGCGCTGCCGGCGGCAAGGTGGTGGCCGGCACCGATGCGGCCAACCAGCTGATCATCCCGGGGCAGAGCCTCATCCGCGAACTCGAGCTCCTGGTACTGGCGGGATTCTCCAATACCGATGCCCTCTTCGCCGCGACGCGCGATGCCGCGCTCCTGCTGGGCGCCGACTCGCTCGGCGCGCTGGTGCCGGGGCGCAAGGCCGACCTCATCATCCTGGCTCGCGATCCCATCGCCGACGTCGGCAACCTGCGGAGCATCCAGCAGGTGATGGTGCGCGGCCACCTGATGTCGACCGATTCGCTGCGCAGTCACTGGTAGCGATGAACCTCACGCGCATCGTCCTGGCCTGGCTCGCCACCAGCGCATGGTTCGCGCTTGCCGAGCTGGTGCTCGCACGGCTCAAGGGTCCCGCTGCCACGAGCCGGGGCCCTGCCCCGAGATGGGCCCCGGCCGTCGAGGGGTTCCTCTTCACGCTGTTCGGTTCGCTCTGGTTCGGCAGCTTCGGCCCCGGCCGCGGCGGATGGATCTTCGTCTTCGTGCTGCTCGGCCTGCTGCTGGAGCTCCCGGTGAGGCTCCGGGACGCCGTGCAGCGGGCCCAGCCGAAGGGGCTCGCCGCCGCCGTGGGCATCTCGGTGCTGCGATGGGTGGCAGCTGGAGGGATTCTGGCGGCGCTGATGTAGGAGCAGGTTATCTTCGCGGCGTGAACACCGTCAGGCTCACCAGTCTTTCTCACGGGGCAGGCTGTGCGTGCAAGCTCGGTCCCGCCGAGCTGGCGCAGGTCCTCCGTCACGTCCCGCACGTCACCGACAGCGCCCTGCTGGTCGATGCCTCGACGAAGGACGATGCGGCGGTCTATCGCCTCTCCGACGATCGCGCGCTGGTCGCCACCGTCGATTTCTTCACGCCGATCGTGGACGATGCGGCCGACTGGGGCGCCATCGCGGCCGCGAACGCCCTGAGCGACGTCTACGCGATGGGCGGCACGCCGCTCCTCGCACTGAACATCACGGCGTGGCCGCGCGAGACACTCCCGCTCGAGCTGCTCGGCGAAGTGCTCGCGGGTGCGGCGGCCGTCTGCCGCGACGCGGGATGCCTCGTGGCGGGCGGGCACACCATTGACGACCCGGAACCGAAGTTCGGGATGGCCGTGATCGGTGAGGTGCACCCCGACCGGATGCTCACGAATGCCGGCGCGCGCGCCGGTGACATGCTGGTGCTCACGAAGCCGATCGGCACCGGGATCCTCACCACGGCATACAAGCGCGATCTCTGCGGCGCCGACGCACTGGCGCCGGCAGTGGCATCGATGCGGAGGCTGAATGCCGGCGCCGCGCGCGCGGCGGTGCGCGCCGGTGTCCATGCCGCGACCGACGTGACGGGATTCGGCCTGCTGGGTCACCTGCACAACATGCTGACCGCCAGTGGCGTCGGTGCGGAGATCCAGGTCGACGCGCTGCCCCTGTTTCCGGGCGTGCGCGACCTGGTGGCTCGGGGTGCGATCGCCGGTGGCACGCGCCGGAACCTCGAGGCCCGCGGCGACGTCTCGTGGTCCGGGGACGTGAGTGATGCGGATCGCATCCTCTGCGCCGATGCGCAGACCTCGGGGGGTCTCCTCCTCGCGGTCGCCGAGCGGGACGTTGGCGAACTGCAGCGACAGCTCATCATCGAGGGCACGCCGGAGCAGGCGGTCATCGGGCGCTGCCGCCCCGGCCAGGCGGGCGCCATCGGCGTCGTGAGCACCCGATGAGCGTCCGCTGGACTCCCGAACGCATGGACCGCCTCGAGTCGGCGGCGCGACGGGGACTCCGCGTCACCATCGCGCGGCGCGGCTCCGAATACGTGGTCGTCGCGCGGCGCCTGGCCGTGGTGGACCGCAAGGAGTCCTTCGTCGGGTTCCTTCCCATGACGGGCGAGGAACTTGTCTTCGCGCTCGATGACATCGATGCGTTCGAGGTGATCGGATTGTGAGCCGGATCGCGGTGGTGCACCTCGACGAGAGCTGCCTCGGCAACGGACGCGAGGGCTCGACGCCGGGGGGCGCGGGAGGCCTGATCGAGGTGCGCACCGCGAAGGGCATCGAGCGACGCGACCTCCTGGTCGGTGACCCCGATACGACGAACAACCGGATGGCGCTGACTGGCGCGATCGCCGTGCTGGACCTGATGGCGCGCAAGGAGAGCCGGTTCCGCGTGCTGTTCGTGTCCGACTCCGAATACCTCGTCAAGGGCATACGCGAGTGGGCGCCTGGCTGGGAGCGCCGGGGGTGGACCCGGAAGGGTGGTGCCATCGAGAACCTGGAGCTCTGGCAGTCACTCGTCTCGGCGGCGCGGCGGCATGAGGCGCAGTGGACCTGGGTCCGGGGCCACAAGGGACACGCGAAGAACGAGTATGCTAACGACCTCGCCGTGAAGGCGGCGAAGGAGCAGGTCACCTCGGATGGCGCGGTGGCGTCGGGCTTCGAGGCCTGGATCACGGCGAAGCGGGAGAAGAAGCTGTACCTCGACTACGATGCGGATGCAGCCTTCACCGCGCTGGAGGCACGACTCGCGCGGGGCGAGAAGTTCCTCCTGCGGGAGGAAGCCTAGGCGACGTAGCGTCGACCGGAGGGCCCGAGGGATATAGGTTCACGACGGGTCCCGGATCGCTACGCCCGCTCGGAGGAGCTGCGTGCAGGACATCGAACGCCTATTTCGCCATCTCACACGGACGCTCCAGGCCGTCGATCCGGCGCGGCTGCAGCAGCCGCTGACTGTCGGCGAGCTGGTTTCCCGGTTCGTGCCGTACCGGACGAGCCGGCGTGCACTCGGCGTGGAGTCGAGCGAAGACTACGAACTCCTGCTCCTGCGCTTCGCCAGCGGCGAGGGCGGTTTCGCGAACACCGAGCCCGATCCGGTAAAGGCTCGCTTCGCGAGGGAGGCACGGAGCCCCAATCCCGACCTGTCGGTGCTGCGGGAATTCCGTGATGCGGTCTTCGTGCTCCAGCCAATTCCCCTGGCGCGCGTGCTGTCCGGACAGACCGAGGACGACGCCTACGCCCCGCCCCCCCGCCCCGCCCCGATGCCACCGCCGGAACTGGTCGAAGCGGTCGGGCAGATGGACGCCGAAGTGGACGTCATCGAGCCGTTGCCATTCGACGCCGTCCGCACGGTCGGACCGGTGGCAGCCGCCGCCAGGGAGGTCGAGGTGCCGGCGACGCCGGATCCGCCCGCGGTCCCGGTCGCGGCGGCGGCACGCTGCAGCTTCTGCGGCGGGTCGCTGCCGGCGGGTCGCGCCGTGCACTTCTGCCCTCACTGCGGACAGTCGCAGCTGCAGGGCCAGTGTCCCAAGTGCAAGGCGGACGTCGAGTATGGCTGGCGTCATTGTGTCAGCTGCGGTACCGGGCTCAGCTTCGAGAGCTGACCCCGTCACGAGGTCACTCATGACCAGTCCCGACATCGTCTTCCTCAGTGCGGCCCGCACCGGCTTCGGTGCCTTCGGGGGCGCACTCAAGGCTCTCTCGGCCACCGACCTCGGCGTGGTGGCGGGCACCGCGGCCATCGAACGCAGCGGCCTGGGCCCCGACCTGATCGATCACGTTGTCATGGGCAACGCGCAGCAGACCTCGGCAGACGCGATCTACCTGGCCCGGCACGTCGGGCTCCGTGCCGGGTGCCGAATCGAGACGCCCGCACTCACCGTGAACCGTTTGTGCGGATCGGGGTTCGAGGCGGTGGTGCAGGCAGCGCAGCAGATCCGGCTGGGTGAGTCGCGTGCCGTGCTCGCGGGCGGCACCGAGTCGATGAGCCAGGCCCCGCACGTGGTCCGCGGTGCCCGATGGGGGCTCAAGTTCGGGCAGGAGACCCAGCTGCAGGATTCACTGTGGGAGGCACTGCGGGACAGCTGGTGTGACACCGCAATGGCCGAGACCGCGGAGAACCTCGCCCGGAAGTACGGCATCGACCGCGCGGCGGTTGACGCGTACGCGCTCGAGAGCCAGCAGCGCGCTCGTGACGGCTGGGCAGCCGGTGCATTCACCGATGAGCTCGCGCCGGTGACGCTCACTGACCCGAAGACGAAGCAGCCGGTGTCCTGGGGGCGCGATGAGCACATGCGCCCCGACTCGACCCCTGAGGGCCTCGCGAAACTGGCGCCGGTGTTCCGGAAGGACGGTGTGGTGACCGCGGGAAACGCTTCCGGACTGGCCGATGGGGCGGCGGCCATGGTGGTGGCCGACGCGGTGCTGGCCCGCGAACATGGGTTGAAACCGCTGGGCCGACTGGTCGCGTACGCGGTGGCGGGCGTCGAGCCATCCCTCATGGGCATCGGTCCGGCCCCGGCGGCGCGCACCGCGCTTGCCCGGGCGGGCCTCACGCTGGCGCAGATGGACCTGGTGGAGGTGAACGAGGCTTTCGGGGCGCAGTACCTGTCCGTGGAAAAGGAGCTCGGGCTCGACCGGACGCGCACCAACGTCGATGGCGGCGCCATCGCCGTCGGGCATCCGCTCGGCGCCAGCGGCGCCCGCATCCTGGTGCACCTGCTGCATGCGCTGCGCCGCCGGGGCGGACGCTACGGACTGGGAAGTGCCTGTATCGGTGGCGGGCAGGGCATCGCCGTCATCGTCGAATCTGCCGGCTGAAGGGAAGCCAACCATGGAACTGCTATTGCCTGCGCTGCTGCTCGTCGTCGGGTACTGCTTCGGGAGCCTCAGGGTCCTGCGCCAGTACGAGCGGGGCGTATCGTTCTTCCTGGGCAAGTACTGGGGCACGAAGGGACCGGGGCTCACTTTCGTCCCGCTGGGATTTGCGCAGATGAAGCGGATGACGCTCCGCACGGTCGCGCTCGACATCCCGGCGCAGGACGTCATCACCCGCGACAACGTCTCCGTGAAGGTGAACGCCGTGCTGTACATGCGCGTCCTCGACCCGGCCAAGGCGTTCATCGAGATCGAGGACTACCTCTACGCCACCAGTCAGCTCTCGCAGACGACCCTGCGCTCGGTGCTGGGCGAGGTGGAGCTCGACGAGCTGCTCGCCGACCGGGAGAAGATCAATGCGGTCCTGAAGAAGATCATCGATGAGCGCACCGATCCATGGGGCATCGAGGTCTCGGCGGTCGAGGTGAAGGACGTGGACCTGCCCGACCAGATGAAGCGGGCGATGGCGCGACAGGCCGAGGCCGAGCGCGAGCGCCGGGCCAAGGTGATCGCCGCCCAGGGCGAATTGCAGGCATCGGCGACGCTGGCCGAGGCCGCGAAGATGCTCGCAAGCGAGCCGGTGTCGCTGCAACTGCGCTACCTGCAGACGGTCACCGAGATCGCGGCGGAGAACAACTCGACCACGATCTTCCCGCTGCCCATGGACCTGCTTCGCCCGTTCATGGACATGGCCGACCGGGCAGCGCGGATGCGGGACGACAAGGCGGCCGCGGCGCTGCCGGCGGCGCCGGCGGCGCTGCCACCGGCCGACCGGCCAATGCCGGCGCACGAACTGGGCGACCTGATGCAGCGGCTCAGGGAGAAGGCCCTGCAGGAGGAATCCGAGCAGCATGGGAAGTGAACTGACCCCGAAGTTCGACCAGGAGGCCCTGCAGCGCATCCTGCAGCGCGCGGCGGAGTTGCAGGCAGGCGAGCGCGACGTGTCGGGATCGCTCGACGGCAACGAGGTGCTGGCGCTGGGTCGCGATGTCGGCATCCCCGAGCGCTACCTGCGCCAGGCCATGCTCGAGGTGGGCCAGGCGCACTCGCCGCCCGAGCCGGAGGGCTGGATCGACGAGATGATGGGTCTCGCGTCGGTGCAGGCCGAGCGGGTCGTGCGGGGTGATGCGCGCGCCGTCGAGGAGGCCCTGGTACGCTACCTCGAGACGGAAGAGGTCTTCGGCGTGATCCGGCGCACCGAGGGCCAGGTGATGCTCGAGCCGGTCGGTGGATGGCAGGCCGCGGTCCGCCGCGCGACCGGCAGCAAGAAGTTCATGCTGCGGAAGGCCGAGCGGATCTCGGCCACCATCGTCCCGCTCGAGGCGGGGCTCTGCCAGGTCGTGCTCCGCGCGAGCATGCGCGATCTCCGCCGGCAATACATCGGGGGCGCGGCGGCACTGCTTTCCACCGCTGTCGCAGGGACCATCGTGCTCGGCGCGCTCAACGCCTTCTGGCCGGTGCTGCTGATGCCGCTGCCCGGCGCCTTCGGGTTCTCCTGGGCCATTGGGAAGTCCTACCGGACGGAGGCCGAGCGTACCCAACTCGGGCTCGAGTGCGCGCTGGACCAGGTGGAGCGCGGTGCAGTACGGACCTCGCACCAGCTGCCGGGCAAGAAGACGGGCCTGCTCGACACCGTGATCTCCGAAATCGAGACCCTGGTCGCGAACCGCACTCCCCGCTCCGGAAACACGCCTCGGTCCAAGCCGTGAGCGTCATTCGTTCCGTCGGGGTCGTGGGCGCCGGCCTGATGGGGGCCGGCATCGCACAGGCCGCGGCGACCTCCGGCTTCGACACCATCCTGCGGGATGTCGACGAGACGGCGCTCCGGAAGGCGCGCGCCGGCATCGAGAAATCCACTGCGAAGTTCGTGGAGAAGGGTGGGCTCACCACCGAGGCGCGCGATGCGGCGCTGAGCCGCGTGCGGACCGTCACCGACCTTGATGAGCTGGCGGCGGTCGATCTCCTCATCGAAGCAGTGCCCGAAGACATGGCGATCAAGCATCATCTCTTTCAAGAACTCAACTCCCTGTGTCCCCCTGCCACCGCCTTCGCGTCCAACACGTCGAGTCTCAGCATCGGCGTCCTGGCTTCGGGGAGCGGGCGGCCGGACCGGTTCGTGGGGCTGCACTTCTTCAATCCGGTCCCGCTCATGCCGCTGGTCGAGGTGATCCGCGGCGACGATACGTCGGCAGACACCTACTCTGCGGCACTCGAATTCGTGAGGCAGCTGGGCAAGGAAACGGTGGAAGCGAGGGACGTGCCGGGGTTCGTGGTGAACCTGCTGCTGGTGCCGTTCCTGCTCGACGCGGTGCGCGCGCTGGAGCGCGGCGTGGCGACCGCGGTGGATATCGACCGGGGCATGGCGCTCGGCTGCGGCCACCCGATGGGGCCGCTTACGCTGCTGGACTTTGTAGGACTCGATACCGTGGTCCGAATCGGCGACATCATGCACGCCGGGTACGCCGAGGAGCGCTACGCCGCCCCGGCACTGCTGCGGCGCATGGTGGCGGCGGGCTCGCTGGGAAGGAAGAGTGGCAGGGGGTTCTACGACTACTCCGTCACGCCTCCCGTCCCCGTGAGCCTGGCGTGACCGGCGACTGGAGCAGCTTCCTGTCGCCTTGCCGCCCAGTGATCTTGCCGCTTGTCGTCCTGCTCCTCCTGGGCTGCGATCCCAACACGACCCGGCCGCGGGTGGTTCCCTTCCCCGAGGACGCGTCGATCGAGGTGCACGCGAAACTCCCGGCTGCCACCGAACGATTGATACGCGCGTTGACGGTGGACAGCATTCCGATCGCGGTGCAGTCGACCCGCGACGGCTGGGTCGAAACGCCATGGCTCAATGCCGAGACGCTGAAGCCGACGGATGCACGACCCATCGGGCCGGACGTGGTACGGATCAGGGGATGGGTGAACCCGGCGAGGGAGGGCTTCTCGACGATCATCCTCGAGGCGGCATACCGGCCCGTCGCCGATCCGTCACTGCCGGGCCGTGAGCTCGAGCGACCGGTGCCGAAGGACCATCCGGTACAGGTCAGGCTCGACAGCATGCTGGCGCGCATTCCCAGGGGCCGCAGTGCGACGGCGTCCCTGGTCACGGTTCACGACTCCACGACGCAGAAGCCCGACTCTTCACACTAACGACAGCGAGCTCAATGACTCCCCCAAGCCCCAGCCGGCTTCCGCGCAGCATCGGGCTCTGGAGCGCCATCGCCGTGGTGATTGGTTCGACCATCGGGTCGGGCATCTTCCGGTCGCCCGCCGGCATCGCCGAACGCCTGCCCGGACCGGTGCCGATGCTCTCCGTCTGGGTGCTGGGCGGCATCTTTGCACTCTGTGGCGCGTTCACGCTCGCCGAGGTGTCCAGTGCCATCCCGGAGACGGGTGGGCTCTATGCCTTCCTGCGCGACGGATGGGGACGTCTCTATGGCTTTCTCTTCGGCTGGTCCCAGCTGGTGATCATCCGCGCCGCATCGCTCGGCGCCATCTCGATCACCTTCGCCGAGTACTTCATCAGGGTGCTGGGGTTCGACCCGCGCGTGGCGCCCTACGACATGTACTCCCACCGGCTCGCGGCGGTCGCCATCGTGGTGACGGCGACCTTCAACATCGTGGGCGTGAAATGGGGCGCGCTGGTCACCAACCTGACCACGCTGGCGAAATACGGCGGCCTGATGTTCATCATCATCCTGGCCCTGACGCTCGGGCTGCCCGAGACGGGCGGCCACTTCACGCCGGCGGTACCGCCGGGAAGCTTCTCGATCGCGCCGTTCGGCCTGGCGCTCGTGGCGGTGCTCTGGGCGTACGATGGCTGGGCCGATCTGAGCTACGCGGCCGGCGAGGTGAAGGACCCGCAGCGGAACCTGCCGAAGGCGCTGATCTTCGGCACCCTCCTCGTGATCCTCATCTACGTGCTGGCCAACGTCGCCTACCTCTCGGTACTGGATGTGAACGAGATCCGGGGGTCCAAGCTGGTGGCGGCCGATGTTGCGGAGCGGCTGATCGGGCGGAAGGGCGTGATCTTCGTTTCGGTGACGGTGATGCTCTCGACCTTCGGGACGCTGAGCAGCGTCCTGCTCACGTCCCCCCGCATCCTCTTCGCCCTGGCCGACGACAAGCTGTTCTTCAAGCAGGTGGCCAGGGTGCACCCGAAGTTCGGGACGCCGTACGTCGCGATCATGCTGGTGGCGGCGATGGGCGTGGCGTTCGTGCTGCTGCAGACCTTCGAGAAGCTCACCGACACCTACGTGATCGCCGTGCTGCCGTTCTACGCGCTGGGAGTGGCGGCGGTCTTCCCGCTCCGGAAGAAGCCGGGCTATGCTCCGTCCTTCAGGACACCGGGGTACCCCGTCGTCCCGATCCTGTTCATCCTGTCGACGATCTTCCTGCTGGGAAACTCGGTGGTGGAACCGGATACGCGGATCTGGACGCTGGGGATCTTCGCGGTGATCCTCGCCGGCATCCCGTTCTACTGGTTCGTTTCCGGGAAGCGGGCCGGTGGCGTGGCCGGGGACTGATCAGAGGACGCCGGGATTGGCCTTCCACACTGCATAGGTGAGCGCGGACGCGAAAGTGACCCACGCCAGATAGGGAATCAGCAGTGTCCCAGCCATGGGGCGCACCCGCCGGAACAGGTTCATGGTCATCGCCACCGCGATCCACAGCAGGATCACCCCGAGAAACGCCAGCGCGCCCTGGTGCCAGGCGAAGAAGAGCCAGGTCCAGAGCGCGTTGAGGGCCAGCTGCACCAGGAAGAGGATGAGCGCCACCCGGGCACCCACGTAGTCGCGGGCCTTCCACACCATCCAGGCCGCCACCGCCATCGCCAGATAGAGCACCGTCCACACTGGACCGAAGACCGACGCGGGAGGTGCCCAGTCCGGTCGCTGCAGTCCCTCGTAGAACTCGCGTGAGTTGGCTGCCGCGGCGGAGCCGATTGCCGCTGCCACCGCCGTGATCGCGATCCAGACGACCAGCCCCAGGACGGAAGAGCCCGCCGACACGGCGGTCCTGCGCCCGGCCATTGTTCCGTTCCCCATGTCCCGTCCCCAGTCACGAAAAGTCTGTCCATACTACCCCGGCGCACCGGGCCCGGTCACCCAAGACAAGCGCGGCGCCCCTCCGGAGCGCCGCGCCGCCTTCACGTTCCTGCCTGCCTCGGGCCTAGACGACGTATGCCTTCACCCACGCCTCGAGCTGGCCCAGGTCGAGGAGGGCATCCTTGCAGGGCCCCGACGGCAGCGTCATCGTGAGCCCGAGCACGGGGACCTTGCCGGCGACATCATGCAGTCCGCTCACCATGTCCCGCTCGCACGCGACGGCGACGACGGCGCGCGGGCGCCGCTCGCGAATGACCCGCCGGGCCAGCTGGCCGCGCGTCGCGACGAACACCGGCACGTCGTATTTCCCGGCGATCTGCAGCACCCCGTCGAGCGTGGCCCGCGACAGGCAGCGAGGAATCAGCAGCAGCAGCTCACCCTTCCCCACCTTCCGGTTCCGCTCCAGCACCAGCGCGTTATAGACCTTCACCGCTGCATTCTCCACCCAGTCGCGCCTGCCGAACCGCTCGGCGACCCGCGAGGTGAGCCGCATCAGACGCAGGAACGGGCCCCGCTCCGCCAGGCGCTCAGGCAGGAGCGGACGGCGCACATAGTAGGAGAGGAGGATCGCGCCCCACCAGAGCCAGAGAACGCCCGCCAGCACCCCGAGCCCGAGCCAGACGTATCCGGGGACCTGCGCGCTGAGGTGCGCGATGTGGGGAGAGAGCAGTTCGGTGACGAGGGCGAGGACGCCAAGGGCAAAGGCGAGCGCTACCGCGGACCAGCCGAAGAAGAGCGAGGGAGGTGAATCATAGTTCCCCTGGTTGGGCAGCGGACTCCCATCCCACTCGTCCCACTCGTGACCGAGCCGACGGTCGACATCTATGTGTATGAGCTGGGCACGCTGGGCATCCGACATAGGGGAACAAGATAACGTAGCTTTGCGATCATGCCCCCCGCCCCCCCGATCCGAGGCCCATTCCGCACCGACCTCCGTGCCCGCGCTGCGTACAGCGAAGGGGCGGGAGTGTACCGCATCGTGCCCGCGGCTATCGCTCTCCCTGCTGATGAAGCGGACCTGGTGAGCCTGCTGAAGTGGGCAATCGGCACTCGGCAGTCGATGGAGCGTCGTCAGTCGCTCGTGCTGCGGGGCGCAGGCAGTGCCATGGGTGGCGGCAATGTGGGTGACGGCGTTCTCGTAGACCTCACAGCGATGCCGAAGCACCTGTCCATCGACGCCGGTGCACGGACGGCGGTGGCATCGGCCGGCGTGACACTGGGCCAGGTCGCCCAGGCGGCCGAACTGCATGGACTCCGTCTCCCACCCGATCCCTCCAGCGCTCACTGGGCCACGGTCGGCGGAGCGTTCTCCACGAACGCCTCGGGCCCGCGGACGCTGCGCTACGGGAGCGTGCGACGCTGGGCACTGGGAGCCACGGTCATCACAGCGGATGGCGAGCGGCTCGTGCTCCGCCGCGGCGAGCCCGCCGGGGACACTGCGGCCACACTGCGCTTCGAGGCGGAGGTGGCACCCCACCTCAGGGCTGCGGCCTCGACGATCCGCACACGCTTTCCTCCCACGCGGAAGAACTCGTCCGGCTACGCCCTCGACGCCTGGCTCGAGTCGGGCGACCTGCTCGACCTCTTTGTCGGCGCGGAAGGAACGCTCGGCGTGGTGACCGAGGTCACCTGGCGCCTCGACCCTGTCCCGGCGTTCCGCGCTGCGCTGCAGGTGGAGGTACTCGCGGTCGACCGGATCGCCGACGTGATCGGGGCGCTTGTGGCGACGGGACCATCAGTCTGTGAGCTCCTCGATCGCAGCTTTCTCGATGTGGTGCGGAGCGGAACCAGCGGGACGGACGTGGTGGTGCCCGACGCCGCGGCGGTACTTCTGCTCGAGTACGAGGAGGACTCGTTGGCGGCACTCGAGGCGGTCCTGGCCCGGGGCGAGGCGGCAGCCGATGCCATGGGCGCGCGCGCAGCGCGGCCCCGCACCGTCAGCGATGAGGCGGCGATGTGGGCACTTCGCCATGCCGCGAGCCCCATCCTCGCCCGGCTGCCGGTGACGCAGCGGTCGATGCAGGTTGTCGAGGATGGATGCGTGCCCGTCAAATGTCTTGCTGAATACCTGCACCTGCTGCGAGATGCGGCGGCTCGCCGTGACCTGCCCATCGTTCTCTTCGGCCACGCCGGAGACGGCCACGTCCACGCGAACCTTCTTCCCGACACCACCCGCCCGGGCTGGACCGATGCGGTCGCTTCACTGCTCGCCGAGGTGAGTGACGGTGTCACCGCGCTCGGCGGCACCCCTGCCGGGGAGCACGGCGACGGGCGGCTCCGTGCCGGACTGATGGAGCTGGTCTACGGAGCGGAGATCACCGGACTCTTCCACCTGGTGAAGAATTGCTTCGACCCACTGGGCATCCTGAATCCCGGCGTTATCCTTCCCGCCGTTCAGGATGCATCGCCACTCTCGAGGCTCAAGGTGGGAGCCGAGGCGGCGCCGATCCCCGAAGACATTGCGCTGGCCCTGCGGACCGTCGAGCGGGAGGGCGGCTACGCCCGTTCCCGGCTGACGATCGCAGACGCCTCTCACGACTCACGACCGACGACACACGACTCATGAACATTCTTCGCGACGCCACGGTCACTCTGCTCGCCCGCCCCCAGTTCGTGGAGCCTGCGCACCTTCCCATCTCGTGGCAGGGTCCCTCCACCGACGGCGAGCGCCTCGCCGAGTTCGCCGGCCGGCTCTGCTACATGAGCCAGCACAACCCCGCCGGACGCAGCACCGCCGAGTACCTGGAGAACATCCTCAAGCAGGGGCACGGCTCGGTGTTCGAGCACTCGACCTACGTCCTCCTCCTCGAGGGAATCTCCCGCTCCTGCACTCACGAGCTGGTTCGGCACCGGGCGGGGTTCGGGTACTCCCAGCTCTCCCAGCGGTACGTGGACGAGTCGGAGGCGAACTTCGTCATGCCGCCGGCGATCCAGGGGGACGGGGTTCTCGAGGGAGAATGGCAGAAGGCGATGGAGTCGGCCCAGGCCTCCTATGTCCAGGCGGTGGAGCTGCTCATGGAGAAGTACGGCTGGGTCGAGAGCCGGGTGCACCGCCGGAAGATGGCGCGCGAGGCGGCGAGGAGCGTCCTCCCCAATGGGACAGAGACGAAGATCGTGGTGAGCGCCAACGTCCGCGCCTGGAGGACGATGCTCGAGCTCCGCCTCGGAGAGGGAGCAGAACTCGAGATCCGCCGCCTGGCGGTGATGATTTTGCGCGTCCTCAAGAGCGAAGCGCCGGCGCTCTTCGGCGACTTCGAGATCTATCGCGCGGCCGACGGGACGGAATGTGGGCGGGTTGGATACCACAAAGTGTGAGAAAATCCCGTAAAAACTATTGTGCAATCGTTTTGCATTCCTTACCTTAGATTCGCGCGCGCGAGAAAATCACGTGTTCCGAGTTCTGCTCGTCCGGCATCGGACGTCTTTTTTTGTAGAGGGCCCGTTTGGCAGTTCGGATCGGACTAGCCTTCAACCTCAAGCCTGAGGCACCGGCACCAGTCGCCGGGGCGGACTCGCCCTCCCCCGTAATCCCCAAGCACAACTCAGAGGTTCCGGCGCTTCCCTCGGCGCAGCGTGTGCTGCGCGACGACCTGGAGCAGCCCGATCTCTACGCCGAGTGGGACGAGCAGGGCACCATCGACGCCGTCGCCGCCGCGCTCTCCACCATGGGAGAAGTCGTGCTGCTCGAGGCGAACGAGAGCTTCCCGGAGAAGCTCCGTGCCGCTCGGCCCGACTTCGTGTTCAACATCGCCGAGGGACTCTATGGCCCGAACCGCGAGGGACACGTCCCGGCCATCTGTGAGTTCTACGGCATCCCCTGCCATGCCTCCGACCCGCTCTCGCTCTCGCTCTGCCTGCACAAGGGCCGGACGAAGGAGATGCTGCTCCAGCATGGCGTGCCCACCGCCCCCTTCACTATCGCGCGCTCCCGGGACGACGCCCGCAACGTATCGCTTCCCTTCCCGCTCTTCGCGAAGCCGTGCTTCGAGGGGTCCGGCAAGGGCGTGAGCGTCCAGAGCCTTTGCCACAACCGGGCGGAACTGGTGGCGCGGGTCGAGGCGCTCCTCGACACCTACAAGCAGCCGGTGCTCATCGAGACCTGGCTCCCGGGCCTCGAGTTCACGGTTGCGGTGATCGGAAACGGCGAAGAGGCACGCTGCTTGCCAATCGTCGGCATGAACTTCGATGTATTGCCCGCGGGTGCACCGCCGATCTACGGCTATGAAGCGAAGTGGCTGTGGGACACGGTGGCCAATCCGCTGCAGCTGTTCCAGTGCCCGGCCCAGGTGCCGGATGAGCTGACGCGGGACATCGAGGCCGCGGCACTTGCCGCCTACCGGGCGCTCGAGTGCCGCGACTGGTGCCGTATCGACGTGCGCTGCGACGGAGCTGGACGCCCGATGGTGGTGGAACTCAACCCGCTGCCGGGCATCCTTCCCGACCCGATGGACAACTCCTGCTTCCCCAAGGCAGCGCGGGCAGCGGGCATGACGTACGACGAGCTGATCCGCACCGTGGCGGACATCGCCTGGCGGCGGATCAGCGGCGGATCCCTGCTGGCCGAGGTGA
>Ga0190274_10001018_pt1 | contig 16376 bp, 12 predicted proteins | sample Popmic531T_FD_133002 | JGI IMG/M metagenome (GOLD analysis project Ga0190274, IMG submission 133002) | Populus adjacent soil microbial communities from riparian zone of Yellowstone River, Montana, USA - 531 T | ecosystem: Environmental > Terrestrial > Soil > Riparian zone | place: USA: Montana...
CGGCCGAGCGGGCCGGGCTGTCGCCGGCCGCCCTGGCCGACCGCGAGCACGAGCGCATCGCGGCCAGCTTCGCCCGCGCCGGCATCTCCTTCGACCACTACACGAAGACCGCCACCCCCCGGCACCACGCCGTGACCCAGGAGCTGTTCGGCCGCCTGCGCGAGCGCGGGCTGGTCACCGAGGCGACTCAGCCGGCCGCCTTCTGCGGGCGCGAGGGCCGCTCCCTGCCCGACCGCTACGTGGAGGGGACCTGCCCGTCGTGCGGCGCCTCCGACGCCCGCGGCGACCAGTGCGACACCTGCGGCCGCACCCTCGACCCGGAGGAGCTGGGCGCGCCCCGCTGCCGGCGCTGCGGCGGCCCGGCCGAGCTGCGCCCCCTGCGCCAGCTGTTCCTCCGCCTCGACCTGCTGCAGCCGGCGGTGGCCCGCTACCTGGACGACCACGAGGCCGCCTGGCGGCCGTTCGTGGGCGCCGAGGCCCGCGGCTGGCTGGCCGCCGGCCTGCGCCCCCGGGCGATCACCCGCGACCTCGACTGGGGCGTGCCCGTGCCCCTGCCCGGCTGGGACGACCGCCGCCTGTACGTGTGGTTCGACGCCGTCATCGGCTATCTGTCGGCGTCGGTGGAGTGGGCCGAGCTGTCGGGCGACCCGGACGCGTGGCGTCAATGGTGGCAGGGGCCTACCGCCCGCCACCGCTACTTCGTGGGCAAGGACAACATCTGGTTCCACACCGTCTGGTGGCCGGCCATCCTGCTCGGCGCCGACGACGGCCTGCGCCCGCCCGACGAGGTGGTCGCCAACCACCATCTCACCACCCGGGCCGGCGGCAAGCTGTCGGCCAGCCGCGGCCATGCCCCCAGCATCGACGAGGGCATCGAGCGGGTCGGGCTGGACCCGCTGCGCCACGCCCTCTGCGCCCTCGGCCCGGAGACGGCCGACGTGGAGCTGGCCTGGGACAAGGTCGACGAGCTGACCGCCACCGGCCTGCTCGGGTCGATCGCCGGCCCACCCCACCGCGTGGCCACCCTGCTGTGGCGCCGCTTCGGCGGCCGCCCCGACCCGGCGGCCCTGGCCGCCGCCGTCCCCGAGCGGGCCCAGGCCACCGCCGCCCTGGCCGAGGTCGCCGCCGCCCTCGACCGGGCCCAGCTGCGCCGCGCCCTCCAGGCGGTCCACGCCATCGGCCGCTCGGTCAACCGCCGCCTGGCCACCACCGAGCCCTGGCGCCTCCCCGACCCCGCCGCCCACCACGAGCTGACCCGCCTGCTACCGCTCCTGGACGCCCTCGCCGTGGCCGCCTGGCCGTTCGTCCCCGACACCGCCGCCCGGATCCGCGCCCTCCTCGGCCGCCCCCCGGCCCCGACCTCCTGGACGCTGGACGAGCGGCCGCCGCGCGTCCCCGCCCCGCCGGCGCCGCCGCTGCCCCGCCCGGCCCCGACCCCCTAGCGTGGCAGCCACAGGCCAGGGAAAATGCGGCCGGAGCGACAAAGGAGCTGCGCATTGCGTATCGAGTCGTCGGTCACCTCTCTGTCATGGATCCCGCTCGGGGCAATGGAAGGCGCCGGGACCGAGCTGGCGTTCCGCCTCGGGATCGCCCACTACGACCCGCCCCCGCCGGACGTGCTCGAAGATCTGGACTCCCTCCAGGCGGCCGACCGCTTCCGGTTCGCCAACGACCTGCGGGCCTGGGTCGAGGCCGAGGACGGCCGCATCGTCGACTACGGCCACGCCGGCGGCGGCCGCATCGGCAGCACCACCCTGCGGCTGGGCTCCCGCGACCTGACCTTCGCGGCCATGCCCTTCCCGGACCTGCGGCCCAAGCCGGAGCTGGGCGACGGCTGGGTCCGGTTCCTGCAGTCGGCCGGCGGCCGCACCGGCGCGCCGGCGCCGCGGCGCATCCGCCGCCCGCCGTTCATCCAGTGGGTCGCCCCGGCAGCCTGGTCGACCCTGGCCCTCACCATCCACGCCGACGGCCGGGCCAGCTACGAGGTCGTCGGGGCCAGCCCCTTCCCGCGGCACTGGATCTACGACCACGAGGGCCGGCTGGTCGCCAAGACCGGCCGGATCGACTTCGACCGCTGGTTCCGGGAGACCGAGATGCCGCGCACCCCGTGGGGCGACGAGGACTCCCCGGCGCTGGTGGTGGCGGCCGAGACGGCCCTGGAGCGGCGGCTGTCGGTGGCCATCATCGACGGCAAGCCCGGCTTCCGGCGCCTGGAGAGCGACCAGGTCCTGGTCGAGCAGGGCGAGACCGGCACCGACGTGTACCTGCTCTTCGACGGCGTGCTGCGGGTCGAGATCGACGGCAAGGCGGTCACCGAGCTCGGCCCCGGCGCCGTGGTCGGCGAGATGGCCCTGCTCGAGGGGGGCCGGCGCACGGCCACCCTGCGGGCGGTCACGCCCTGCCGGATCGCCGTGGTCGCCGGCGACCAGCTCGACCGGGACGCCCTCGCCGAGGTCGCCCGAGGCCGCCGCGAGCCGGACGACTGACCGTGGCCGCGGCCATTCCCAGACGGGCGACCCTGCGCGTCGCCGTTTGGGCCTTCCACCTGATCCTGCCCCTGCTCGGGCTCTGGCTGCTGCTGGCCCAGCCCCACTTCGACGTCATCCTGGAGCACCACGGCATCCACTTCGGGCTGGTGGTCGGGGTGGCCGCGGTCAACGTGGCCCTGGGCGTGCGCATGAGCGAGGTGTCGCGCCAGCGCCACGACGCCCGACTGTTCCTGGTGTCGCTGGTCTTCCTGTCCAGCGCCGGCTTCCTGCTGCTCCACGCCCTGGCCACCCCGCAGATCATCCTCTACGGCCGCAACGCCGGCTTCGCCATCGCCACCCCGGTCGGGCTGCTGCTGGCGGCGGTGTTCGCCGCCGTCTCCTCGGTCAACCTGACCCCGGCGCGGGCCGAGGCCGTGCTGCGCCGCCAGGCCCTGCTGCGGGGCGGCCTGGCCGCGCTGATGGTCGCCTGGGCGGTGGTGTCGCTGCTCGGGCTGCCGCCGCTGGACACCCCCCTGCCCGAGGAGGCCAGCCGGGGCCCGCTGACCGCCATGGCCGCGGCCGGGGTGGCCCTGTACACGCTGGCCGCGATCCGCTACTGGCTCCTGTACCGGCGGCGGCCCTCGGTGATCCTGATCGCCATCCTCACCGCCTTCGCCCTGCTGGCCGAGGCCATGATCGCCGTCGCCCTGGCCCGCAACTGGCACGCCTCCTGGTGGGAGTGGCACCTGCTGATGGCGTTCGCCTTCGCCTTCGTCTACTACAGCGCCCACGTGCAGTACGCCCGCGAGGGCTCCTGGTCGAGCCTGTTCCGCGGCATCTACCTCCAGGAGACCATCGAGCAGATCCGGCGCGAGCACACCGCCGCCCTGGAGGCGCTGGTCGAGGCCATGCAGCGGCCCCAGGGCGACGGCGCCGAGCGGCCCGTGGGCCGGGTGGTGGCCGACCTGGCCCAGCGCTTCGACCTGACCGAGGGCCAGGCCTCGGTGCTGGAGCAGGCCGCCGAGGCCCTGGTCGCCGAGCGCGAGCAGATCGAGCGGCTGCGGGCCCTGGTCGCGGTCGGGGCCGAGGCCCGAGTGATCGTGGACGAGCGCCACCTGCTGGAGCGCGGGGTCGAGCTGACCGGCCAGGCGCTGGCGCCCGACGCGCTCCGGGTCGGGCTGGTCGAGGGCGAGCAGCTGGTGTTCCCGTCCTCGATGCGGGCCGCGGGCTGGCCCGAGCAGGACGGCGACGGCGACGGCGAGCAGCCGGCAGACGACGGCGGCGACCCGGCCGGGGCCTCGCTCAAGTCCCTGGAGCCGGTCGAGGAGACCGAGGACGGCGGGGGGCGGCTGGTCCTGCCCCTGACGGTCAAGGACCGGCCGGCCGGGGTGCTGGACGTGCGCCGGACCGAGGGGCCGTTCGCCGACCGGGACCGGTGGCTGCTGCGGGCCCTGGCCAACCAGCTCTCCATCGGGCTGGAGAACGCCCGGCTGTACCGCCAGCTCGACGGGCTGTTCCGGCAGTACATGTCGCCGGACGTGGCCACCGCCCTGCTGGCCGACCCGACCCAGGCCGCCCTGGGCGGGGACGTGGCCGAGGTGACCGTGCTCTTCGCCGACCTGCGCGGGTTCACGCCGTTCTCCGAGCGGACCTCCCCGGAGCGGGTGGTGGCCATGCTCAACCAGTACTTCGGCCGGGCCGTGCCGGTGCTGCTGGCCAACGGGGGCACGGTGGTCCAGTTCGTCGGCGACGCGGTCATGGCCCTGTTCAACGCCCCGGCCCGCCAGCCCGACCACGCCCTGCGGGCGGCCAGGGCGGCCCTTGGCCTGCAGGCGGCGATCGAGGCGGTGGCCGAGCGCGAGCCCGACTGGCCCCGGTTCCGCGTCGGGGTCAACACCGGGCCCGCCCTCATCGGCAACATCGGCAGCGACGAGCTGCGCAACTTCACCGCCATCGGCGACACCGTCAACCTGGGCGCCCGACTCGAGCAGGAGGTCGCCGAGGCCGGCCAGGTGGTGCTCGGTGACGCCACCCACGCCGCCATCAAGCACCTGGCCATCGCCCGCCCCCTCGACCCCATCGAGGTCAAGGGCAAGCGCGACCCCATCGCCTGCTGGGTCCTCGAGGGCCTCAAGGACGACCCCGCCACCTGGGCCAAATCGCTCCGCGCCACCGAGGCACCCCCCGATGCCTCCCCGGACGCCACCGAGCCACCCGCCGATGCCTCCCCGGAGGCCACCGAGGCACCCCCCGCTGCCTCCCCGGACGCGGACGCCCCGCCCCCGCAGACGGCTCCCCCTTGATGTAGACGAACGTTCGTGCTTTTATTGATCTCATGAGCAAGGGAACGGCGACCAGGCAGGCCGTGCTCGACGAGGCGGCCCGGGTGGCCAGCCGGGTCGGGCTGGGCGGCCTGACCATCGGGTCGCTGGCCGCCGCGACCCAGCTCTCCAAGAGCGGGCTGTTCGCCCACTTCCAGTCCAAGGAGTCGCTCCAGCTCCAGCTGCTGGACCACGCCCGCGCCCGCTTCGTCGAGCTGGTGGTCCGCCCCGCCCTGGCCGCCCCCCGCGGCGAGCCCAGGCTGCGCGAGCTGTTCCGGTGCTGGCTGGCCTGGGACACCGACGGCCTGCCCGGCGGCTGCCTGTTCGTCGGGGCCAGCGCCGAGTTCGACGACCAGCCAGGCCCGGTCCGCGACCGGCTGGTCCAGGACCAGCGCGACTGGCTGGACACCGTGGCTCAGGTGTTCCGGACCGGCATCGCCGAGGGCCACTTCCGCCCCGACGCCGACCCCGAGCAGTTCGCCTACGACCTGCACGGGGCCATGCTGGCCTTCCACCACGCCAGCCGCCTGCTCGGCGACCCGGACGCCACCGCCCGGGCCACCCGCGCCTTCGAGGCGCTCCTGCTCGCCGCCCGCCCTCCGGCCTCCTGAGGAGAACGCCATGCCCTCCAGCCAGCTCGTCGCGATCCAGAAAAGCACGATCGTTCGGTCGTTCGCGTTGTTGGAGCGGTTCGCCCCTGGCATCGGGGCGCGCTGGGCGGCGGCGCTCTGGTTCCGCGTCCCCCAGCCCCGCGGCCGCCGCGACCGGCAGGCCCCGCCGGGCCGCCCCTTCTCGGTGCCCGTCCTCGGCCGCATGGTCGCCGGCGAGACCTGGGGCGAGGGCCCGGCCGTCTACCTGGTGCACGGCTGGGGCGGATGGCGCGGCCAGCTGGACGCGCTGGTGGCCCCGCTGACCGCGGCCGGCTACCGGGTGGTGGCCTTCGACGCGCCCAGCCACGGCGACTCCAACCCGGGCCCCGAGGGGCCGGGCCGCAGCACGGTCCTGGAGTTCGCGGCCGCCCTGACCGCGGTCGCGGCCGCCCACGGCCCGGCCGCCGCCGTGGTCGCCCACTCCCTGGGCGCCACCGCCACCGCCGTCGCCCTGGGCGACGGCCTGGCCGCGGACCGGGCCGTGTTCGTCGCCCCGATGGCCGACCCGCTGCCCTACACCCGCGCCTTCGCCGGCCGCCTCGGCTTCGGCGAGCGGATCCGCGCCCGCATGGTGGGCCGGATCGAGCGCCGGGTCGGCATGCCGATGTCGGCCTTCGCCGTGCCCGCGCTGGCCGGCCGGGTCGCGACCCCGCCCCTGCTGCTGGTCCACGACCGCCTGGACACCGAGACCGGCTGGTCGGACAGCGCCGCCATCGCCCGCGCCTGGCCGGCGGCCCGGCTGGTCACCACCTCCGGCCTCGGCCACCGGCGGATCCTCCGCGACCCGGCGGTGGTGGCCGAGGTCGCCGGGTTCCTGACCGGCACCGGTCAGCCGCCGCCGCTGCCCCCCCGGGACCCGGCCGAGGCCGATGGCCGGCCGGACCTGCCACTGGTCAGGTAGAAGACGCGGCAGGCGGCTAGCACGGCGGCCAGCGGGGCCAGCACCAGCAGCTCGAACTGGAGCCGCTGGCCCTCGAAGCCGGCCGGCAGGGACGCGTCCGGATCGGCGGTCCCCAGGCCCGGCCAGAGCAGGCAGCGGTCACCAGCAGGGACCAGCCGGTGGCCAGGAGCGTGATCAGCCAGGCTCCGGCCCGGCCGCCGGGGGCCAGGAACGGCCGCTGCAGGTCGGGCCGGCGCAGCCGCAGGGCCAGGAACGCCGGGTAGATGAGCAGGTAGGCGAGCACGATCAGGGCGATGGAGACGGTCAGGGCGGCCGAGAAGTACTTCCGCCCGTCGCCGCGGGTGATCCACAGGCTGGCCGCCATCGCGGCCAGCGACACCGCCCCCGACACCAGGCCCATGGCGACCGGCACAGGGGGCGACCCGCCCGGTGGCCGCGGTCAGCGGCCGCTGAAGCGGGGCGGGCGCCGCTCGGTGGCGGCGGTCATGCCCTCGCGAGCATCCTCGGAGGCGAACAGGTCGGCCAGCTCGTCCAGCTCGCGCTCCAGGGCGTCCTCCAGGGTGCGCTCCAGGCCGTCGTTGACCACCCGGGTGATGGCGGCCACGGCCAGGGGGGCGCCGGCGGCCAGGGCGCCGGCCAGGTCGGCCACCGCCCGCTCGAACTCGCCCGCCGGGACCAGCCGGTCGACCATGCCCAGGCGCTCGGCCTCGGCCGGGGTGACGGTGCGGCCGGCGGTCATCAGGTCCAGGGCCCGACCCGGGCCGATCAGGCGGGCCAGCCGCTGGGCCCCGCCGCCCACCGGCAGCAGGCCCAGGGCCACGTCCGGCAGCCCGATCCGGTAGCGGCCGGCCGCGGCCACGCGGAGGTCGCAGGCCAGCGCGATCTCGAAGCCGCCGCCCAGGGCGTGGCCGGCGATCGCGGCCACGAACAGCGGGGCCTCGTTGGCGAAGCGGCCCAGCACCTGGTGGGTGCGGCGGCAGAGGTCGACGCGGTCGTCGGCCGACCGGGCGAGCAGCTCGGCCACGTCGACCCCGGCCGAGAAGAAGTCCTCGCTGGCCGACCGGATCACCGCCACCGCCGCCTCGGCCTCGGCGACCTCGCCGACGCAGCGGTCCAGCTCCTCCAGGAAGGCGGCGTCGTAGCTGTTGGACGGCGGCCGGTCGAGGGTGATCCACCCCACCCGGTCCCGGACTTCGGCCGTCACCGCCATGGGCTGCGCTCCTTCCGGATCACTTGGGGGCCATGCGGATGGCCCCGTCGAGGCGGATGGTCTCGCCATTGAGCATCGGGTTCTCGACGATGTGGCGGACCAGGGCGGCGTACTCCTCGGGGCGGCCCAGCCGCGGGGGGAACGGCACCTGGGCGCCGAGCGAGGCCCGGACCGGCTCGGGCATGCCGGCCAGCATCGGGGTGTCGAACATCCCCGGGGCCACGGCCATCACCCGGATGCCGAGGCGGGCCAGCTCGCGGGCGATGGGCAGGGTCATGCCGGCCACGCCGGCCTTGCTGGCCGCATAGGCGGCCTGGCCGATCTGGCCGTCGAAGGCGGCCACCGAGGCGGTATGCACGATCACGCCCCGCTCGCCGTCGGCCAGCGGCTCGTTGCCGGCCATGGCCTCGGCGGCCAGCCGGGTCACGTTGAAGGTGCCAACCAGGTTGACCTGGACCGCGGCCGCGAACCGGGCCAGCGAGTGCGGGCCCTGGCGGCCCAGGACCCGCTCGGCCGGGGCGATCCCGGCGCAGCTGACGGCGACGTGGAGGCCGCCGCCGAGCTCCACCGCCGCGGCCACGGCGGCGCGGGTGGCGTCCTCGTCGGTGACGTCGGTGGCCACGAACCGGGCCCGCTCCCCCAGCCCGTCGGCGACCTGCCGGCCGCGCTCGGCGTCGACGTCGGCCACCACCACCGACCCGCCGGCGTCGACGACCATCCTGGCCGTGGCCGCCCCCAGCCCCGACCCGCCTCCGGTGACCAGCACCGTCCTGCCCGCGATGTCCACGCTGCCCGCTCCTCTGATCGACCGAGAGGGGCACGGTACGACAACCGCCCGCTAGGACGCGATCGCCAGCGGCGCCGGGACCGCCGGGGCCGACAGAAGGCCGGCCAGGGTGCCACTCCAGCGGGAGCAGGCGGCCCGGGTGGCCGGGTCGAGGCCGGGACGGTCGCTCGCCTCCCGAAGGAGCCCGGCCAGACCAGCACCTCCACCGGCGGCATGCGGGTGGCGACCTGGCCGCGGGCATACGCCAGCTCGTAGCGGTCGGCGTCGGTGGCTGCGGGGCGTCGGCGACGGTGATGAGCAGGTCGGTGAGCTCCAGCACGGTCCGGGTGGGCAGCTGCACGTCCATGGCCGTTCCCTCGGTCCTCGTCTCCGAACTGGATCGGAGCGTCCACGCCAAGTCTGCGCCGGGCCGGTCACGGCGCCCGCGCGGGGCGTCTCGGTCGGATCTCACACTGGACATCCCGGCCTGGGGCTGATTCTCTGACAATCTCCCGCAAATCGGAGGTGCGCAATGTCGAGCAACCCCGATCTCTCCCGCCGCGTCGAGCTGCCGCTGCTCCAGGTGGGCCGGCGAAACCACAAGAGCTGCCGCTGGGGCTGCGGCGACGCCTGCTATCAGGAGCCGCCCAACCGCTCGGACAACGAGACCTTCACCGAGGTGGTCGAGCGGGCCCTGAGCCGCCGCGCCTTCCTGGCCGCGGGCGGGGTCGGGGCCCTGGTCATCGGGGCCGCGGCCAGCCCGGCCGCCGCCTCCGAGGAGCCGCCGGTCGGCCCCTACCGGCCGAACCCAACCGGGCGCCGGCTGGCCTTCACCCCCATCGCCCCCAACACCGTCGACGACGTGGTCCTGGCCGACGGCTACGCCGACCGGGTCCTGATCGCCTGGGGCGACCCTATCCGGCCGGGCGCGCCCGAGTTCGACCTCGACGGCCAGACCCCGGCCGACCAGGCCCGCCAGTTCGGCTACAACAACGACTACCTGGCCTTCTTCCCGCTGCCCTGGTGGAGCGCGAACAGCTACATCGGCCTGCTGTGGTCCAACCACGAGTACACCAACCCGGAGCTGATGTTCCGCGACTACGACGCCGACAACCCGACCCGGGACCAGGTCGACATCCAGCTCCAGGCCCACGGCGGCAGCATCGTGCTCATCCAGCGGGGCAAGCGCGGCGGCCCGTTCCGCCACCGCCCGGTGTCGCGTTACAACCGGCGCATCACCGCCACCACCCCGATGCGCCTGGACGGCCCGGCCGCCGGCGACGACCTGCTCAAGACGAGCGAGGACCCCAGCGGCCGCCGAGTCAAGGGGATGCTCAACAACTGCGCCGGCGGGGTCACCCCCTGGGGCACGGTGCTGACCGGCGAGGAGAACTTCCACCAGTACTTCGCCAACAACGACGCCGTCACCGACCCCAAGGTGAAGGCCTGGCACCAGCGCTACGCGCTGCCCGCGGGCGCCTCCGAGCGCAAGTGGGAGCGCTACCACGACCGCTTCGACCTGGCCAAGGAGCCGCACGAGCCGTTCCGCTTCGGCTGGGTGGTCGAGATCGACCCCTACGACCCGCATTTCACCCCGCGCAAGCACACCGCGCTGGGCCGGACCAAGCACGAGTGCGGGACCACCGCCCTGACCCGCGACAAGCGGGTGGCCGTGTACACCGGCGACGACGAGCGCTTCGAGTACTTCTTCAAGTTCGTCAGCAAGGGCAGGTTCCGCAAGCGGGACCGCAGGCACAACCTGGGCCTGCTGGACGAGGGCACCCTGCACGTGGCCAAGCTGTTCGACGACGGCACCGGCAAGTGGATCCCGCTGCGCCATGGCCAGGGCCAGCTCACGCCCGCCAACGGCTTCGCCAGCCAGGCCGAGGTGCTGATCAACACCAGGGGCGCCGGCGACGCGGTCGGGGCGACCAAGATGGACCGGCCCGAGGACATCCAGACCAACCCGGTGACCGGGCGGGTGTACGTCAACCTGACCAACAACACCGCCAGGACGGCCCCCGACCCCGGCAACCCGCGCTCCCCCAACCCCTGGGGGCACGTGCTGGAGCTGCGCGAGGACGGCGACGACCCCGGGGCGACCTCGTTCCGCTGGCGGATCTTCCTGCTCTGCGGCGACCCGGCCGACCCCGGCACCTACTTCGCCGGCTATCCCAAGGACAAGGTCAGCCCGATCGGCTCGCCCGACAACATGACCTTCGACAACGAGGGCAACATCTGGCTGGCCACCGACGGCACCCAGCCCACCGGGACCAACAACGGCCTGTTCGCCTGCCCGACCCGGGGCGAGGAGCGAGGCCACGTCCAGCTGTTCGCCACCGTCCCGGTGGGCGCCGAGACCTGCGGCCCCCTGCTCACCCGCGACAACCGGTCGCTGTTCATCGCCGTGCAGCACCCGGGCGAGGGCGGCACGGTGGAGGAGCCGACCAGCCACTGGCCGGGCGGTGGGGACAGCCTGCCCCGGCCGGCTGTGGTCACCATCTGGCGCAGCGCCGACGGCGACCCGACGATCGGGCAGTAGGCGCGGCCTCAGCCGGAGCCGAGCAGCCAGGCCGGCCGGTTGCCCTCCCGCCACTTGAGGCTGCAGCCCATGCTGGGGCGGTGGGGCTCGGGCACCGGCTGGCCGTCCAGGACCCGGTCGAGGGCGTCGCGCAGCAGGGCGCCGGTCACCGGCTGGCCGTTGCGGGGCGTGCTGTCGTCGAAGGCGCCACGGTAGGCCAGCAGCCGGGCGGCGTCGTAGAGGAACAGGTCGGGGGTGCACATGGCCCGGTAGGCGGCCGCGACCTGCTGGCTCTCGTCGAGCAGGTAGGGGAAGCCGAAGCCGGCCCGCCGGGCCTGCTCGGCCATGCCGGCCGGCCCGTCCTCGGGATAGGCGTCGAGGTCGTTGCTGCAGATGCCGACCGCGGCCAGGCCCCGTTCGGCGTACTCGGCCACGGTGGCCGCCAGCGCCCGCTCGACGTGGCGGACGTACGGGCAGTGGTTGCAGAGGAACATCACCAGCAGCGCCCGCCCGTCGAGGTCGGCCAGCTTGACGGTGAACCCGTCGGCCGACGGCAGCTCGACGTCGTGCGCCGGGGTGCCGAGCGGCACCATCAGCGAGGAAACGGCCATGTCGCGCTCTCCTGGAGAATGCTCGGGTCCGGTGTCTTCCGGTCCCCGATGGACGGTTCTACGCTATCGGACATGGCCTACCGCTTCACGCCGGCGGACCGGGCGGCGTTCAAGCGCTGTCGCCGGCAGTGGACTTCGGAGTCAGGGAGCGGCAGAACCTCGAGCCCGTCGAGGCGGCCACCGGTCCCGACCTGGATCTGGCCGTCCGCGACGCCCTGGCCGTCTACTACTTCCCAGGGATGTGGGACTGGCCCCGCCCGGTGGTGCTGCCGCTGGTCCTGCAGGGGTTCCCCCGGTCGGTCGGCCGCCAGTCGGGGGCGGGCGGCCAGGCCGCGGCCGAGGCGATGCTGCGGCGCTACTTCGACTGGGCGCCGGGCGTGGACCGCTTCTCCCCCGTCCGGGTGGAGTGCGCGTTCGAGGTGAACCTCCCCGACCCGGCCGGCGGAGGCCGGGAGCTGGTCCTGGACGACGGCCGCCCGATCCGTTACCAGTGGCGGGTCGACCTGTTGGCCGGCGACGCGCACGACCGCTACTGGGTCGTGAGCCACCGGGTCGTCGACCGCTTCGGGGCCGCCGACGACCTGCTCCTGGACGAGGAGCTGGTGGCCGCCTGCTGGGCCATGGAGCGGTTCTACCCGGGGATGCGGATCGCCGGGACGATCCACAATGAGATCCGACGGGCGAATCTGCCCGTCGGAATGGATGAGCCGCCGCCGAAGGCGGCTCCACGCATTTCTCTCCGTCGGCGGCGGAGCCGGCGACGGCAGCGGGGCCTTCCCCAGCACGAGGCCAGCGGCGGCGGCCGGTCCCTGCCGTACGCCCGCCGCGGCATCGTCCCAGGCCCGCCCGACCCGGCGGTGATGTCCAGCCAGGGCGACCGGGAGTTCCGGCGGACCCGGATCCTTCGGGACCCGGCCGAGGTGGCGGCCATGGGGGCGAGGCTGGCCGCCGAGGCCCTGGACATGGTCGACCCGGGGCTGCGCCTGTACCCGCACCCGGCCCCGGAGCACTGTGGTAGCTGCCAGTTCGTGGCCCCGTGCCTGACCCTCGAGCGCGGCGGCGACGTCCGGGCGGCGCTCGAGACCGCCTACCGCGACCGCGGCCCGGAGCGGGTCGAGCCGGGCCGTCTCGGCAGCGCCACCTGGGGCACGGGCCGCGGCGCGGCCCCGCCGCGGCTCGGTCCCGGCTGATCGCGGACCCCGGCCGTCGCCGGCGGTGGCGGCGCGACCGGCTGGCGCAGGGGCAGGCGCAGCTCGAAGCGGGCCCCGCCGGCGACGTGGGCGTCGGTGACGACCAGGTCGCCTCCCTGGGCCCGGGCCAGCTGCCGGGCGATGTAGAGGCCCAGGCCGAGGCCGCGGCCGGGCTCCAGGCGGGCGAACCGCTCGAAGATCCGCTCGCGCTCCTCGACTGGCACGCCGGCCCCGTCGTCCTCCACGGCCAGCACCACCTCGTGCCCGTCGCGCTCCCCCACCAGCCACACCGGGCCGTCCTCGGGCCCGTACTTGCAGGCGTTGTCGACCAGGTTGCCGAGGATCTGCAGGACGGTGTCGGAGCCCAGGCGCACCGGCAGGCTGCGGTCGCAGCGCACCCGCACCCGGTCGCCGCAGGCCCCCGCCCGGGCCTCGCCGGCCGCCTCGCCCAGCAGGTCGACGGCGTCGACGTCGACGCGCTCGGCCGCGGCGGCCAGGAAGGTGGCCCGGCCGTTCTCGGACTGAGCGGCCAGCAGCAGCTGCTCGATCAGCACCCGCAGGCGCCGCGCCTGACGGTCGGCCATCTCCAGCATCTCCTGGCGCTCCCCCGGCCCCAGCGGCGGGCCGGCGCTGAGCAGCCGCAGCGCGCCGACCACGGTGGTGAGCGGCGTGCGCAGCTCGTGGGAGACCATCGCCAGCAGGTCGTCCTTCATCTGGTCGGTCTCCTTGAGCTTGCGCGCCACCTCCTGCTCCTGGGCGCGCAGCTCCGCCTCCCGCCGGGCCGCCCGCTCGGCGTCGTCGCGGTCCAGGACGGCCGTGCTCTCGCTGCGTAGCACCAGGTAGGCGCAGAGCACGGGGACGAGGGCGAGCACCAGCAGGGCGGGGCGCTCGGCCGCCAGCACCAGCAGCAGCACTCCGACCTGGGTCAGGACCAGGATCAGCACCGACTGGCGCAGGAGGCGGGCCGGGCTGAGGATCCGGCGGACGTCCTCGTCCAGGGCTGCGTAGCCGGCGAACAAGCCGAACTTGACGGCCACGAACACGGCCGTCCCGGTCAGGATGGCCGGCAGGGCCGAGCTGGCCGCGACCTGGCCGCCGGCCAGCGCGATCCAGACGGCGGCCCCGGCGGCCAGCCCGATGACGTGGGTGCCCACGTTGAAGGTCAGCTTGCGCAGCGGCTTGTGGTGGGCCAGGTCGTAGAGCGCGCAGGAGGCGGCTACCACCAGGCCGGCGACCCCGGGGCCGGCGGCCAGCGCCAGCGCGAAGGCGAACGGCGCGTCCACGTGGACGGTCGGCCCGCGCCCGTCCCGGCTGAGCGGGATCCCCAGGAACGGCGCCGTCAGCACCACCAGGGTGAGCAGGACCGACTCGGGCAGGTTGGCCCGCAGCCGGTCGAGGTCAACGTTCGCCGCGAGCGTGCAGAGGACCACGAAGCCGATCGCAGAGACGACGGCCATGTATGTCCTGAGCCTGCCCACCATCGCGCAAGTCTCCCTCGCCGCCCGGTTTCGCGGCAAGCACCCGATATGGCGCCGGAACCACCCAGGCGCGGCTGGGCGAGCAGCGGCGGTTGAGCGACCCCGCCGGCGCGGCGACCCCGATCGCGGCGACCCCGCTGGCGTGGCAGCATCTGGGTTCAGCGAACCCGCCAGCGAGGAGAGCAGGTGACCGAGCCCGAGGGGGCGGCGCGGACGTGGCCGGCGCGGCGGCGGCTGGTCCTCAGGGTGGCGCTGGCGGTGGCGGTGGTGGCCCTCATCTACTTCGGGCTGCTGCCCAAGCTGGTCGACATCGACCAGGTGGTGGCGACCCTGCGGGCGATGACCTGGTTGGAGCTGGCCACCCTGCTGGCCGCGGCCACCTGGAACCTCGCCTCCTACCTGCTGCCGCAGCTGGCGGCGCTGCCCGGGCTGTCGTTGCGGCAGGCGGTGCTGGAGAGCCATGCCTCGACCGCGGTCGGGAACCTCATGCCGGTGGGGCAGGCGGTGGGGCTGGGGGTGACCTACCGGTTCTACACCTCCTACGGGTTCGAGCGAAGCCCGATCGGTCTGTCGCTGCTGGTGCAGGGGGTGTGGAACAACTTCGTCAAGCTGGGCATGCCGATCGTGGCCCTGGGGCTGCTGGTGGCCAGCGGGGACGCCGCCGGGGAGCTGGCGCCGGCGGCGGTGGTCGGGCTGGTGCTGTTCGCGCTCGCCCTCGGCGGGTTCGCCTTCGGGCTGTCCGGGGAGGGGCGGGCGGCCCGGCTGGGCAGGGCGATGGCCGGCGGGGTGGCGCGCCTGCGGCGGCTGGTGCGGCGGCCCGGCCGGCCGGACTGGGAGCGGGGGGCGGTGGCCTTCCGGGCCCAGGCGATCACGCTCCTGCGGCAGCGCTGGCACTGGCTGACCCTGACCACCCTGGCCAGCCACCTGTCGCTGTTCCTGGTCCTGCTGCTGGCCCTGCGTCACGTGGGGGTCTCGGAGGCGGAGGTGAGCTGGGTCGAGGCGCTGGCCGCGTTCGCGCTGGTGCGGCTGCTGTCGGCCTTCCCGATCACCCCGGGCGGGCTGGGTGTGGTCGAGCTCGGCCTGGCCGGCGGGCTGATCCTGGCCGGCGGGGACGAGGCGCAGGTGGTGGCCGCGGTGCTGGTGTTCCGGCTGCTCACCTTCGTCCTGCCCGTCCCCCTCGGCGCCCTCACCTGGTGGCTCTGGCGCCGTGGCTCGTGGTATCCGTTGTCGGTCCACGAGCCGATGTGAGGGGAGCCGACACCGCCTCATGACGTCCCCGCCGGAGGTGCCGGACCTTCCGGTGGTGCTGCTGTCGCACCGCGGCCCGGTGTCGTTCGGCCGCGACGAGTCGGGCCGCCGCACCGCCAGCCGCGGCGCCGGCGGGCTGGTCACCGCCCTGACCGGGCTGGGGTCGGACCTGCCCGACGCCGTCTGGGTGTGCGCCGCCAGCTCCGAGGAGGACGCCGCCGTGGCCGCCGAGCACGACGGCCGGGCCGTCGAGGTCACCCTGGACAGCGAGCCGCGGCTGCTCGAGGAGGGCGACGCCGCCGCCGAGGGGGCGCCGACCATGCGCCTGCGCCTGGTCGAGGTCGACCAGCAGGCCCACGACGACTTCTACACCGTGATCGCCAACCCGCTGCTCTGGTTCCTCCAGCACGGCATGTACGGGCTGGCCCTGGCCCCGGTGCTGACCCGGCGCGAGCACGCCGCCTGGGACGACGGCTATGCGGCCGTCAACCGGGCCTTCGCCGACGCGGTGGTCGAGGAGGTGCGGGCCCGCGGCGGCCGCGCCCTGGTGATGCTCCACGACTACCACTTCTACCTGGTCGGCCGGGAGGTCAGGGAGCGCTGCCCGGAGGCGCTGCTGTCGTTCTTCCTCCACATCCCCATGCCGGGTCCCGACGCCTGGCGGGTCCTGCCGCCGGCCTGGCGCGAGGCGGTGCTCAACGGGCTGCTCGGCAACGACGTGGTCGCCTTCCACACCGAGGGGTTCGCCCGCAACTTCCTGCTCTGCGCCCAGGAGCTGCTCGGCCTGCCCGTCGACCTGGAGGCCATGACCGTCCAGGTCGGCGACCGCCAGGTGGCGGCCCGCCACTATCCGATCTCGATCGACGTCGCCGCCATCCGCCAGCTGGCGGCCAGCGACGAGGTGGCCGAGCACGCCGACGCCCTGACCGAGGCCTTCTGCCGCGAGGACCGACAGCTGATCCTGCGGGTCGACCGCACCGACCCCTCCAAGAACATCGTCCGCGGGTTCGAG
>Ga0190274_10001019_pt1 | contig 16368 bp, 12 predicted proteins | sample Popmic531T_FD_133002 | JGI IMG/M metagenome (GOLD analysis project Ga0190274, IMG submission 133002) | Populus adjacent soil microbial communities from riparian zone of Yellowstone River, Montana, USA - 531 T | ecosystem: Environmental > Terrestrial > Soil > Riparian zone | place: USA: Montana...
GAAGAGGAAACAAGGCAGCGCAAACGCCATGAAGCTTGCAGCGATGATCGGAAAGACCACCGTCCGGTGCTCCGCGGGTACGAGAAAGCCGAGCCCGACGGCGACATACGAGCCGAGGTACCCGACGCCGACGCCGATGCCGCCGATCCGTCCGCGATTGGCTTCAGTCGTCACTTCGGGCAGCAGTGCGTCATAGAACTGAAGGCCGGCTTGATACGCGGCATTGGCCACGACGAAGAGTACGGCCGAGAACGCGAACGATCCGCGTCCGATGACTGCCGTGGCGGCACAGCAGATGAGCGTGCTCCAGACGAGAAACGGCATGCGGCGGCGCGCGCGGTCGGTCATGGCGCCGAGCAGGGGAGAGACCACGAAGATCGTCCCCATCGATAAAGCGGTGATCACGCCGTACACGGTATCGGCCCGAGTCTGGCCCACATGGTCCTGCACGAAGAGCGAGAAGTAGAGCGAGAGGACGCCCATCGAAAAGATCGTGTTCGCCAGGTCGTAGAGGACCCAGGACGCCACGGCGCGTGTCGGGATGATTCGCTGGTCGGCTGACAACGGGCGCTACTATACCGTCAGCGCCGCGCGCCCCTCGACATGCATGTCTATCTCGTTCATCACGCCACGGCACTCGACCCGATCGTCGATCCGCAGAGGCCGCTGTCGAGTGTCGGCCTGGCCGAGGCCGACGCGCTCGCGACCGTCGCGCTCGCGCGAGGCGTGAAACCTGCCGTCATCTGGCACAGCGGCAAGCTTCGCGCGCGTCAGACCGCCGAGGCCTTCTGGCGCGCCTGCAGCCCCTTCGCGGAATTCAAGATGGTGCGCGGCCTGCGGCCCGAGGATCCGCCGGACTGGATGCGTGACGCGCTCGAAGGCGAAGAGCGTGATGTGCTCCTCGCTGGCCACATGCCGCACCTCGCGCACCTCGCAGAGATGCTCTCCGGAAGCGGAGGGTTTCCGCTGCACGGGATGGTCGCGCTGGAACGAACGGGAGAACGTCGATACGAGGAACGCTGGAGGGAGATCGGGCCGGAGATTCGGACGGCCCGCTAAGGCGGGCGCGCCTAGCGTGGCGACTGATCGTCGCGTTCGACTGTGACCGTCAGCGGACCGGCCAGGCGGACTGTCAACTCCGTGCCCGCTGCAATGGTCGCGGCGTTGCGGTTGCCGGCCATGACGGTGGCCGTGCCGCCCGCGGCGCCGACCGCGCCGCCAATTGCGGCGCCTTTGCCGCCGCCGAAGATCGATCCGAGGATCGTCCCGGCAACAGCGGCCGCGCCGATCTTCGAGGCCGCCTCGTTGCCTGGGCCTTCGCCCTCGCGCAAGATCGCTTCCGTCTGAATCGGCAGCTTCACATCGGAGCTGAGCAGGACCGTCGTGAACCGGATGGCGATGCGCGCCTGACCCTGCACCTTTCCACCGCGCTCGACCAAGGTCACCGTGCCTTCGAGCCGGGCGCCGGTGGGCACAACTGGAACGCCATCCACGACGACATCGCGGATGATGCGCGCGGTCACGCGATCTTCTTTCTTGGAGGTCTCGCTCGACACCGGCGTCTCGAGGCGAATGCCGATGACGGTTTCTTTGGGGACGATGAGTTCTTCACGCACGGGGCGGCGAGCCGGTGGCTCGGGCGTGGTGGCCGCCACCTCAGCGGGCTCTTGCGATGGTGTCACCGCGGCCGCTTGCGGAACTGGTGATGCTGGTACCGGGTTGGGGAGTGGAGTGGCGGTCGGCAACGCCTCCGGGCGCGACGAGTTGGCCGGTGTGGCCTCCGCTGCCGCCGGAGTGACGGGCTCGGCGGGTGGGCGGCTCGAAGCCGGCTTCCCCTTGCTCGGGAGAACGACGGGTTCGGAAATCAGCGCGCCGGAACCCGATGCCGGCCGGCGCTCTGCATTGGCCGACGGAGTCGGCTGGCCGTGTTCATCAATCGCAGCAGATGGAGTGGCCGAAACCGCTGGTTGCGACACCGAACCGCTGCGGACGCTGTAGTAGCCGCCGACTCCGACGACTGCCACGGCGCTGGCTCCGAGGAGCGCGATGAGAACTGCCTTAGGGGCGACCACGGGAATCCATCCAGCAAGGCCCATGCCGTCTCTTCGGCGTGAGCCCGCGTTGGTTATGAGGATACCGCAGGAATCCGAGGACATCTCAGCGTCATCTGCCGCAGGCAGCGCCTACTAGCCCTCGAAGTAGACTTGTCGCGTGCAGGTCGTTGTTGTCGGGGCTGGAATCATCGGGACAGCCGTCGCCGAGTCGCTGGCGTTGGCGGGGGCCTCGGTAACAGTGCTCGACATGCGTGCCCCAGGCAGGGGGGCATCCCAGGCGTCGGCCGGCATGCTGACCCCGTATGTTGAGGCCGACGGGCACCCGGGTATGGTCGAACTGGGCACCCGCAGCCTGGCTCTGTACGATGACCTCATTACGCGTCTTTCGGCAGAGGCGCGGGCGCCGATCGAGTACAGCCGCACTGGCATTCTCGAAGTTGCGCTCGATGATGATTCCGCCGACCGGCTTCTGAACGCGAAGCCGGGACTCGATGATGCCGGCGTCTTGTCGGAGTGGCTTGACGGTGACGCGCTGCGCGGTTTCGAACCGAGCGTGACCCCCGCGGCGCTGGGCGGTCTATTCACGGCAGATCAGGGACTGGTCGGCGTCGAAAGCCTCCTGGCGGCGCTTGTGCACCAGGCACGACTCTCTGGAGCCGTTTTCGAGTTTCCCGTGGAAGTGACTTCGATCGAAGAGCACACGGATCACGCCGTCGTCCGCGCCGGCGTTCAGACCTACACGGCCGAGGCGGTGGTGCTGGCAAGCGGAAGCTGGTCGCGACGCGTGCGAATCGCCGGCGTGCCATCCCTGCCCATGCGTCCGGTGCGCGGTCAGTTGTTGCACCTGCACTGGTGCGAAGGTGATCAGCCAGGACACATCGTGTGGGGATCGCATTGTTACGCGGTCCCCTGGTCCGATGGTTCGTTGCTCGTCGGCGCCACGGTCGAAGACGTGGGGTTCGACGAAGGCGCCACCGTATCGGGTGTGAGCGCCCTGACTTCGTCCGTGATCGAACTGCTCCCGCATGCGTCAGGTGCCCGGATGGAGGCGGTGCGCGTCGGCCTGCGGCCCGCGTTGCCTGACGGGCTGCCGGCGATCGGCCCATTCGCGGAGTCGCCGCGTGTGATTGCAGCCACGGGTCACTATCGCAGTGGCGTGCTGCTCGCGCCGGTGACTGCGGAAATTGTCCGGAGCTATCTGCTCGAAGGTGTGCGCGACCCGGCCTTTGCGTATACGTCGCCGGACCGGCCGATTACGGTACCGACCCGGCCGCCCGACGCGTAGACCGCATCCCGAATCTCGTTCAGAATGAGCCATGCCGCTTTCTTCCGAGGATATTGCTCATCGTCTTGAAGGCGCGCCCGGCTGGAAGGCCGAAGGCGGGACACTCGTCCGGCAGTACGTGTTCGCGTCGTTTCCAGATGCCATCGCATTTCTGATGCGCCTCGCGTTCGATGCCGAAGCGTCCGATCATCATCCCGACCTGACCATCAGCTACAAGCGCGTCACGGTCCGATGGAGTACCCACGATGCGGGTGGCGTGACCGAGAAGGACTTTGCGGGCGTCCAGCAGTCGGACGCCACCGCGCGGCTGCTGGATCGATCGCGGCTCGACACCTGAGTCCTCGCGGTGCGTCTCAAGACCAGCTATAGCGCGCGGGAAGTCGCGTCGCTCACCGGTTTGTCCGCACGCCAGCTGCAGAGTTGGGACGTCGGACGTGTGTTTCTTTCCGCCATCGCGCCACGTCGTACCTCGGCCGGAGGTTTCACGGAGCGCCGCTACACGCCGGTCGATGTCCTCGAGTTGATTGCGCTCGCAGAGCTACGGCGTCGCGGGTTCACACCCGCGGTTCTGCGCCAGATGATGGATACGCTACGAGACTACTTCCGCCGACGGTTGTCCGAGACGCTCGACGATGCGGGTGAGCTCAGGCTTCTGACCGATGGCCGGGGCCTGTTTCTTCGCACCCGACAGGGACACATCTTCGATCTGCTTGCCGATCCGAGGCAGCCGCTCTTGACCGGCGATGGGCTGCCGCTCAAGCCCGTGGCAGGACGCGCGCGCGCGCCGAAGCGGCGGCCTTCACGGCAAACCTGAAGGCTTGCCCTCCGCCGGTTGGCGTACGGGGGCGCGCGTGCTGTCGCAGGGCAGACCTTTAGGTCTGCCGGACGCTCGCGTCGTAATGCCTAGTCGATAGGGAAGATGTCGCCGAGGCCGTCGACAGGCCTCGGAATGACGTGCACGCCAACCAGTTCGCCGACCTTCCGCGCGGCAGCCGCGCCCGCGTCGGTCGCGGCCTTCACCGATGCAACGTCACCGCGAACGATTGCCGTCACCAGACCCGCGTCGACTTTCTGCCAGCCGACGAAGACGACATTGGCGGTCTTGACCATCGCATCGGTCGCCTCGACCATGCCGACAAAGCCGCGCGTCTCGACCATGCCGAGCGCTTCGCCGCTGTGAACGGTTGTGTCTTTGGTTGGCGCTGCCATATAGCGTCTGCACTTTAGCAGATCGGCGGCGTGGCGGAGCACATTGATGGGCGGGTCCGAAGGACCTGCAGGACCGAAGGCGGACCTAAAGGACGAACAGGACGTATAGGACCCGCAGGACAGACGATCGTCAGGTCCTGAGCAATCCGAGTTTCTGCTTGTAGGTATAGCCGGGGAACACCTTTGAGATGTCCCTCGCGCCAAGGTGGCCCGTGACGAGCTCGCCGAAAACGTCACGGAAGTCTGTCGTGATGGCGAGGTCGCGCCCCTCCCAAAGTTGGTTCGGTTCGAGCCCGGGCCACTTGCCGTACACTTTGCCGCCTTTAATCGGGCCACCGAGGACGAGCATTGCGTTGCCGTGTCCATGGTCCGTGCCGCGGCTGCCGTTCTCCTTTACCGTCCGCCCGAACTCAGACATCGTCACGACGACGACATCGGCCATCCTCTCGCCGAGGTCGGTGGCGAACGCCGCGAGACCGGTGGCGAAGTCATCGAGCCGGTTGGCGATCTGGCCCTGCGAGCCGCCTTCGTTCGAGTGGTGATCCCACTGGCCAAGTTCGGTGAAGGCGACCTCGAGGCCAAGATCCGACTTGATGATCTGTGCCACTTGTTTCATCGCCTCGCCGAATCCCGAACGCGGGTACTCGGCGCCGGCTGCCGGCGCGTAGCGGGTTGGATCAGCTTCCTTCATGAGCCTGACGGCGTTGAACGCTTCGCTACCGGTTGGCCGCAGGAGCGAGTCGGCGGCGTGCGCATACTGTTCTTCGAACGACGAGGCCAGCATGTCGGAGTTGCCACCCCCCCGCACACCAAACTGCGAGAGCTGTCCGATCGCGAGCGCGGGTGCCGAGCCTTGCAGCGAGCGCGGCAGGTTGGGCGCGAGCGCCACGGCGCGAAACGGACTCGCCTTCTCGTGCTCCTGTGCGTGCAACACGCGGTTCAGCCATCCGTCGGTCGTGCTCTTCACGCCCGGCGTGCCGCTTTCCATGTAGTCCTGCGCGTCGAAGTGCGACCGCGTCTCGTCATGCGAGCCGGAGGCGTGGACGATGGCGAGTTCGCCGCGCTGGAAGAGCGGCTTTAGCGCCGCCATGCGTGGATGGAGACCGAAGAAGCCATCGAGGTCGACCGCGCCGTCGCCCTGGCCCGGTCGTGGAATCGCGATGGAGGGGCGGCTGGCGTAATAGGCGCGCTCACCAAACGGCACGACCATGTTGAGCCCATCGACGGCGCCGCGCTGGAACACGGCGACGAGGATCTTGCGTCGCGCTTCGGCGGCCTTCGCGCTCTGCGCGATGAATGCCGGCGTGAAACCCAGACTGACGAGGGCCAGGCTGCCGTTCTTTAGAAAGATGCGGCGGGTCATCATGACGCGTGCTCCTATCGGCGCTGGAACTCAGGTGAGCCCAGCGCAAGGGCGATGAGATTGTGGGGCGTCTCGGCCCGCGCAAGTGTCTGCCGCGTGCTGTCTGAGACGTCTCCCGCCAGCAGGTGCTGAACGACGCGATCGCGTGAGGCGCTGCTCGTGTCGGCCGCGAGCGAACTGCTGTCGATGACGATCGGCCCGCGCGGGAACGGTTGCGCTTGCGGTCCACGACCGCGGCCGCGGCCCGGGGCCGGCTGCTGTCCGGTTCCTGGTACCCCCCCTTGTCCCGGACGGACCGGTGGTGCCCCGCCGTTTGGCCCCCGGCCGCCGGCCGGCTGAATGCGTCCGCCGTCGAGCAGTTGCACCGCCAGGTTCATCCGATTGAGCAGCGCGCCCGTGTTTACCCACGCATCCGCGGTCATGCTGTATCCGGTCGGCGGCTGACACCCGTAGAGCGGCATGCCGAGAACCTGCAGCGCTGCCACAAGCGGTTGACCGGCATTGATCGTTGCCCCTGTCGCACGGACGGCCGAGACGACAAACTCGAGCGGTGTCTTTACCTTTGAGCGGTAGGCCGACGGCGCCATGATTTCGGACGAAGTCACAATCGACTTGACGACCTCGCGAAGGTCCCCTTTCGTCGACATGAAGACGTTGGCGGCGCGATCGACTGCCGATGCGGGTGGCTGGTCTGCGATGAACCGCTGCGCCAGCTTGAAGGCGATGTGGTGCGCCGTCGCCGGCTGAATCGCCAGCAGATCGAGCGCCCGCTCTCCCTCGCGCTCGCCGGCGTTGGAGAACGTCTGGCCGAGCAGCGTCTTTGTGCCTGTGTCGTGCATCTCCTGACGGAACACGAACTGTCCGCCGTTGCGCGGCTGGTCGATCGTCCAGCCCGTCAGTATGCGCGCCAGTTCGATCACGTCTTGTTGTGTGTACCCGCCGTCGACGCCGAGCGTGTGTAGCTCCATCAGTTCGCGCGCGTAGTTTTCGTTGAGGCCACGTGCCTGGCGCGGCGCCTGTGCCATCCGTTGAGCGAACTGGTCCGCCAGCCGTTGTCGCTGCTGCGGCGAGAGCCTCGGGTCGTTCAACCGTTGCTGGGCCTGAGGCGGCAGTCCGCCACTATTCGGGGCTGAGCTCTGAAAGTTGTCGAGATAGAAAAGCATGGCCGGGCTGTGCGCCACTGCACCCAGCATGTCGCGGAACTTGCCGAAGACGTGCGGCCGAATCGCGTCGCGCTCGTACGACATCAGGTACTCGCGTACCTGACCTTTACCCATGAATACATTGAAGTGGTTGAACCAGAAATCGACGAGCACCTCCTGCAGCTGCTTCTCGGATAGAGCGGCGCGAAGCATGCGCGACTCGGTCAGCTCCTGCTGTGCGGCTCGCTGAAGTTGCTGCGCCCGCTGTTGCTCAGGTGTCGGCGGGGAAGGCTGACCGGCGGCTGATGGACCTGGCGCCGGCGTCATCATCATGCCTTCCTGCGGGTTCGGATTCGTTGATGGCGTCTGGCGCGCGGTCTGCTGCTGATTCTGCCGTTGCCGCTGCCGCTGTTGTTGCTGTGCGGGCGCGAAGTAGGTCTCGACCAGTTCGCGCGTGCTCATCGTCAGTGTTTCGAAACCCGCGAGCCGGCTCTCGAGCGCCTCGTCCTTGATGCGCTCTGGGTGCAACTGCTCGTCGATGAAGGCGCCGACTCCCATCGCCTGCACGCGCTCGACGTCACCAGGGCGGGGGCCGAAGGTCACGCGGTTGAGCACGTGAGAGACAGTTTTGAGGTTGCCCGCAGAGGGAGAAGCCTGTCGCTGAGCTGCCGGATCGACCGTGAGCGCGACTACGATGGCGCCGACGACAAGCCATGGCCGGGGGTTCGAAGGTTCGGGCTGCATACGTCGAATTAGACCACCCGTCGCACCAAAAGTACACACCGGAGGGCACGGGCCTCCATTACCCTTGAAACGGGGGGTAAATAAGACCCCTCCGAGACGGAACACCTTTTGAATCGTTCGGAGGGCCGGCGCTAGGAGCCGGCTGGGAAAGAGGATGACGCGATGCGAAGCTTGAGTGGAGTGCTAGTGGTGAGCGGTCTTCTAGCAGCCGGCTGCAACTCATCGCCCGATCGCGAGCTCGACCAGGCGCCGGTGGGCTCTGACGTTCAGGTCACGCGGCAGGATGGCGCGCTCGTCGAGGGCAGACTGGCGGCAAAGGACGAGAGCACGGTTCGCGTTGAGAAGGGCGCCACCAAGCGTACCGTTCCCCGCAGTGAAATCGTGGATGTGCGAGTCAAAGATGAAAAGGCGCTGAGCGAGGAGCCTGTCGTGCCCGCGCGCGCGACGTTCCGCGAAGTGACAATTCCCGAGACCACCAAGATCGCCATCAAGCTCAACACCCCCGTCAGCTCCGAAACCAGTCGCGTTGAAGACGCCGTTGAGGCGGAGTTAATCGAGGCGGTCTTCGTGGACGGACAGGAAGTGCTGCCGACCGGCAGCCTCGTCAAAGGCGAGGTGACGGGTGCCGAGGCCACGGGTAAGGTCAAGGGCCGTGCGAGCCTTGCCCTGCGGTTCCGTTCAATCGAATCCGGCGGCGTGAAGTATCCGATTGACGCGCGGTTTGCGCGCCTCGCGGAGAGCGAAAAGTCCGACGATGTGAAGCGCGTGGCAATTCCAGCAGCGGGCGGCGCTGTCATCGGCGCCATCATCGGGGGCAAGAAGGGCGCGGCCATCGGCGCCGCCGCTGGCGGTGGCGCGGGTACAGCGGCGGTTCTCATGACCGCCGGAGACCCCGTCACCCTTGCGGAGGGCGCGACGCTCTCGCTCACGATCGGTCAGCCCGTGGACGTGCGCGTCAAGCTGCAAAAGTAAAGAGCTATCGCATCGGCGGTGCTGCGCCGATTGGAGCCCCGCTGTTGGTTCTCTTCTGGACGACATTCAGACGCTCGCCGAGTTCGCGAATCGCGGTGACGTGGTCGGGCCGGAATACCAGGTCGAATCCGAAGGCTTCGCCGGTGAGCGTCTCGGCGTCGCACAACCGCGCGAACTCGGCCGCGCGCATCGTGGCGACGGCATTAGCGACTATGGCCGCTGGGGTCGGATCGTCAACGATGAGACGCGGCGTCAGGTCGATCTGCATGCGTCGATCGAGTCTCTCATCGACCCGTAGGAGGGCCGTCACGCGCCGCATAACACCGGGATTGGATGTGGGCCCGGCGCTGATCTGCATTGTCACTTCTGATGCCGGCGCCGTCATGTTGCGAGCATCCAGGCGTCCGGTGAACGCGATCCCCAGCGTTCCCTGAGGTCCATTGACGAGCAGCCCAAGGCCTTGTTCGGTTTCGCGCGAGGTTTCGATGTAGCGTCCCCAGGTCTCAAGGTCGCGCCACTCGGAGCGAGTCGGCTTCAGATTCTGAGCGCGGCCGGCTGACGCGAGAGCTGCCACGAGGCCGATAAGCACCGCGCAACGCACTCCTGCCCGTTTGATGGTTCGCATGACACCTCCAGCGTGTCCGAAGCAGCTGGAGAGTGCAAGAGCCGTGCTCGCACAACTGGGAGACCGGGTCTCTTGGGGGCATCTGGGTGGGACGCGGTCTCTTTGTCGCGATGACAATAGTGTCAGGGCCCAAGCAAGTACCGCGTGAAGAACCCAACAACTCGGCGTTCGTATTCCTCGGGCAGGGCATTGTCGAAGCCGCTGTGCGCGATCTTGGGCTCGTACCAGAGTTCGCGTGGTTCACCCGCGGCGTCGAAGAGGCGCTGGCCGCTCTGCCTCGAAATGACGACATCCGAACCGCCCTGCATCAGAAACACGGGCCGCGGACTGAGCCGGCCGATCCAGCGCGTCGCGTCGACGTCCGCCACGCGGATACGCGCCTCGCGTTCGGCGAAAAACGTGATGAGTGGTGCAAAGGGAAACGACGGCAGGCCGGTGAAGAATCGGAGGCTTGTCTCGAGCGTGTCGGTCAGCGACGAGAATGCCGAGTTCGCCACGACGGCCTTGACGCCCGGCGTGCCTGCCGCGAACTCGATCGCGAGAGTACCGCCAAGCGAGTTGCCGAGTATGCCGATCCGGTTGGCGTCCACGCCTTCCTGAGCGATCGCCACTCGATACCATGCTTCGAGATCCAGCATCTCGTTACGCCCAAAGGTAATCAGGTCGCCGCTGCTCAAGTCGTGCGCTCGCAATGAGGTGATCAGCACGCCGAAACCGTGCTGATGGAGCAGGGCCGCTTCGTTCAGCATCTCGCCGCGGTCCGCCTTGTATCCGTGCTGGGCGATGACGAGCGCACCGTTCTCGGTAGGCACGTACCAGCCGGCGAGTTTCAAACCGTCGGGTGTCGTCGCGGTCAGCTCGTCGTAGACCATACCGAGGTCGATCGGCCGGCGCCCGGGCAGATGCCTTGTTTGAATGGGGTTGGTCACGAGCTTGTGGGCCTCCGCGCGAGCGCGCATGACGAGCGCGCCGGTAGCCAGGCTGAGAGGTACGATCACGCCGAAGATGGCGATGCCCCCCAAGATTCGTCGGCCACGTCGTGCGCTCTGTTTCGGCTCGGCGGTCATTGTCGCCACGTCCCGATTATGAGTGAACAGCAAGAGTCTTGAGGCTTGGCGTCGAGAACTCATCATCCGCTTCGTCCCAGTCTTTCAAACGCGTCCAGCACCTGCTGTCGATCGGCCGCCGGCACAAGAGGAAATCCTGTCAGGACCTCACGCAGCTCCGGCTCGCCAAGTCCGTAAAGGGCCGCTACGCGCGCCTGGAGTTCGGCATGCGCGTTTGCTGGCGGCGTCGCATCGGCCACTTGCCGGGCGAGCGCCGCGATCGCCACGTTCTCCTGAGTGCCTCGCCAGGCCGGCGCCGGCAGCCCCTCCACCAGGCTCGTGGTGAGATGCCCGCCCATCAACAGGCGGACGAGCGCGTTGAGTACGTATGAGTTGAGAAGCCCGCATAGAAAGTGCTGGCGATCATCTGGAAGGGCCGACCGAAGACAGAACACCGTGTGCGTTGTTACGACACCGCCGGGCACAATGGCCGCGATGAGCGAAAGCCTGTTCGAGACGGCACTCACGTCGCGGTAGGCCAACCTCGGTCGCTCGAACCCCGTGTCGGGCAGCAGACGTAGCGCCCGGTCCCGTGTGATGAAAGCGTTTCCTTCCGGTCGCACCTGAAATGGGGCAAGGTGCTTGCCTTCGAGGACTGGCAGGCCCTCTGATCCAAAGTGTCGCCGCGCTTCCGTCGCGTTGAGCTCGCGGCCAAATTGGCAACCGAACGATGCTGGATCGGCGAGCGCTTGAAGCTCGGTGCACAATCGCTCGGCCAACGCAAGAATTGCTGGGCGTCGCACGTCTGGAATTCGGCGCGCTCGGCCACTGAGCCGCGCCAGGCAGGATGGCGTGAGTCGCACCGGGTACGCCTCGGTGCCTCCCGACTCATCGTGCGCGGGCAGGTCATCAACTTCCCTGGCCGTTGTCAGGCCGAAGCACGCGCCGATTTCCCGCGTTCGGCCGCCGGGACTCGCGACGAGCACGAGGAACCGCGTCCCGCGATGAATCGGGAACAGTGCCGCGGCGTTGTCCAGGCCGACGACGCTCTCGAGCACCGTTTCGTCCAGCAGCCGTGCTCGTAGCCGGGCGGCGCCATCGTCGGTGGCAAGGCCCCACGGCAGAATCAGGCCGAGCCGTCCACCTCGCCGTGTAAGCGATAGCGAGCGCTCGAGAAACGGCTGGTAGAGGTTGAGGTGGCCTCGGTCGCACGATGGATAGAGACCCGAGCCGCGAATGAAATGCATGAACTGGCCGTGGTTCCGATCGAACTGCGCTGCGGACTGGTCCTCCGCTTTGCCGCGTCGCCACATCTCCCAAGGTGGGTTGCCGATAACCGCATCGAATCCAGGGCGCGGCCGGAGACTGCCGTCGCCGTCATAGAAGACGTCGGGGAACTCGAGCGGCCAATGCAGAAAGCCGCGGTCTTGGGCGATCGATCGGGCGACTGCGATCCGCGCCGACACCTGGCTGGATGGGAGAGTCCGATCGCCGCGCACGATAGTGTCAACGAGTGCCCGAAACTCGGACGGACCGGGCGGCCCGCCGTTCGTCTCGGGCCAGAAGAACCGGGCGCACCAGAGCGAGGCGGCCAAACGCCATGGGTACAGAGCAGACGTGTCATCGGTGAGGCCATGCCAGACGGCTTCTTTCCGTTTTACATCCGCCACCGTATCGTCGTGACGAGCGAGCAGTTCGCCGAAGGGACGGGCGAATCGGCGAACAGAGTCCTCGAGGGACTGCTCGTCAAACAGTGGTATCTGGCTTCTGTCGCTTGCTCCGGCGCGACGGCTTGGACTTCCGGCGCGGAGATCATCAGGAGATGCGCCAACAAGGCTGTCGCCGACGCGCAGCCGGTGGTCGAGAAAACCTAGCGGCCTGCCGGCCGCGAGCGTCGTCAGCCACAGCGACAGCCGCGCGAGGTGCACGGCGACGGGATTTCGATCTACGCCGATGAGACACCGTTCGGCGATGCGGCGTCGGATCGCCGCATGCTCGCCCTCATCGAGGTCCTCGGGCGACGCATGCCCCTCGTCGACGAGCGCCTGCGCGTACGCGGCCGCAAGGTAGCGACACGCCGCCACGAGAAACGCCCCGCTGCCCATGGCCGGATCGACAATGCGGAGAGCGAGGATCGAATCGGTGGAGGCGCCGGCCACGAGCGGCGCGAGCGTACGGCGGACGACGAACTCGGCGAGCGAGCGCGGCGTGTAGAACGTTCCGGTCTCCTTGCGCCGTGCGCTGTGCAGACGTCCGGGCCGGAGCGGGGCGCGGGACGCAGACCTTGGCTCGACCGGCTCGTCCAGCAGCCGTTCGTACACGGCGCCAAGCTGCTCGACACCGAGATCGCGGTAGCTGATGGGCTCGCGGCCCGCACGTCCGGCTCGTGAACCGAGTGCGATAAGGGCATGACGCATTGCTTCTTCCTGATGCCGCCGGTGCGCTCTGCGACGGTGTGGGGTGCGCCACTCGAGTGACGGGGCGGATTGCCTCGCGAACAGGTGTCCATTGAACGGATGCACCGTGAACGTCTGGCTGCGGCATCCGACACGCGACAGTCGAGTCGCCGCCGCGATGGAATCCCAGAGGCCGAAGCGCACCTCGCTTTGAAGCGCCTCGCGACACAAGCGGCTCATCGCATATGCCGATCTGTAGATTGGATCCTCACCCGGGAGCAGGCGACGCGATTCGGCGAAGAGCAGAAAGAGGATGCGGTAGATCAGCGTGAGCGCTTCGGCCTCAGCGCCGGGTCCTGTCTCCGAGATTCGCGCCGGTCGAGGCCGCGCTATGCGAACCGGCGGTTGTCGCACCTTGTTGATGGCCGACGCGAGCACGCCGAGCGCGTCTAAGACGCCGTGCTGGAGGTCGTTTCGGACGCGCGCCTGGTACTCGGCGCCGGCATCGATCAGGGTCTCGAGCCGTGATCGTGCTCGCTGCGGCGCCGTGCTGTCGAAGGCGTCGGCCTGCGCCAGGATACGGAGCACGCCGAACGTCGGGCCGAATGCGACGTCCGGGAGGGAAAAGTCGAGGCTCCGGCGTGTGGCCCATCCCTGCGCGTCGACGAGCGAAAGGAAAGGAGGCGCCAGCACGAAAGCCCATGCGGCCCCAATCGTTCGTGCCAGCTTCGTCACGTCGCGCCACAGCGCAGGTGGCCGAGTCGCCCACGGCAGAAGCAGGAGGGCCAACGGAGTGCCCGCCGGAGTCTCGAGGATGATCGTGCATCGGTCGCGCGCGAACGTGGCCTGGCTGGCCCGAAACCCCAGCATCGCAAACAGCGGCATGGCGACCGCATCGAATAGAGTGCGCAGGCCGGAGGCAGGCCCGCATGTGCGCTCGACCTCATGCCACCACGCGTCGAACTGGCGCACGCTCCAGCCGCCATGGGCGGCACTCATGAGCGGAGCAGCGTCGCCGGACAGTTGCTCTTCCAGATAGTGAACCGGCAAGAGCGTCCCCGACACTCCGGTCAGTGTCGCCCTCATTCGGTTATCAACAGTTCGAGCGACGAGCGGCCGATTCCTATCCTGACCGTTCGCGACAGCGCCCGCATCCGAGCCGCCGCATCGCGATCGAGCCGCTGCAGCTCATCGCGGTTCGATACGAACGCTCGCGCGGCGTGCTGGCCGAAGAGGCTCGTCTGCATGGCGCCCTGCTGGCAGGTCGCGCGCAGTTGCCTGGCGAGCGCCGCTTCCAGTTCGATGGCGCCCCGCGCGATCTTTCCGGCTGACGCTTCCAGCCGACGCCGGCGCGCCTCGATCCGATCGGCGACCGCGCTCAGCAACAAGGACATGAGCGGAGCAGTCTTGCGGTTGACACTCGGCAGGAAGCGGAAGGCGAGGAGCTGACACTCGACGAGCGACGCGTCGCCATCGATAAACGGGATGCTGAGCACCGCAATGTGGTCCGCGCCACGAGCGCGCAGCCGAGACAGTGTGCGTCTCGACGTCCAGATCGGGCGTGCGCTCACGTCCTCACCTTGCCAGCGCGCGCCAAGACGCCTCTTGTGCTCGAGCACGCTCGCGACCGCCATCGCCGGTCGCCTGAACTGGACGCAGACACTGTTGCCCACCGCCCCCTCAGAGCTCACCGCATCGATCGGCAACCGAGATCCCGCGAGAACGGCTGCGGCAATCGCCATGGGCGACGGTGGCGACATGTCACGCAAGGCTGACACCCCGAGCGTCTGTCGAGCCGCGACCGCGCGTCGCGCGAGCGACAAGAGCAACGTGCACTCGGCGTCGTGCCGCGCGACGAGGACACTTGCGTGCACATCGCGAGTCTGCCCAATGCGATCGACGCGACCGACCCGTTGCTCGAGTCGAACAGGATTCCAGGGCAACTCGAGGTTGATGATCCATCGCGCTCGCGCTTGAAGGTTGAGACCCTGGCCAGCGACGTCGGTCGCAATCAGTACGGACGCCTCGCCCGAGAGGAAGCGCTGCAGTTCTTGCCGGCGTTCGAGAGCCGAATGTGATCCGTGCAAGATCGCGAGCTGACGAAGCGGCCTGAGACGCGCGGCGACTGCTTCAAGCGAATCGCGAAACTCCGTGAAGATGACAACAGGCTCGCGTATGTGCGCGACGAGCGACGCGGTGCACTCGAGTTTGGACTCACAACACGTCGCCTGAGCGGCGAGCGTTTGCAAGCGGCGTAGCCATACGAGCTCGCTTGAAGCCACCAGCCCCGAATCGATGCCGAGTGCCTGCCGCTCCTCGTCTGCCAGCACGTCGTCGGCCGGCTCGAAGGCGAGTTGCCCTTGATGCCAGAAATCCTGAGTTGCAGCAGTTCCGTTCAGCCAGGCGATCCGGCGGCTGAGCGATGCGGCAAATGCGCGCACGGTAGAGAGCGCGCGTTTCCGGAAGATGGACAGCAGGAGTAGGTGGCCGGGGTCGGCGCGCCCGGCGCCGGTGTCGAGCACGGCACGCTCGTAACGAAGAAGCATGTCGAGCAGGCGTCGTTCCGCGTCACGAAGGACAACCAGGCGCCAGCGCATACGACGCTGTCCAGCCAACGCGAGATCGGCCCGGGTGCGGCGGAAGATCAGCATTTTCCTTCGATAATCAGGTAGATCGCCCAGATCGAGCAGCCGCGCATACCGTGCCGCGTCGCCGTTATGGGGGGTGGCGGTGAGCAACACCACTCGTCTTGCGAACCGAGCGATCTCATTGCAGGCGGCATGTCGATTGGACGAGCCACAGACATCGTGCGCCTCGTCAATCACCACCACGTCCCAGATGGTCGCGGGTAGCCCACGCAACACGTGTTGCTGCTTGAGATAGTCCGGTGATGCCAGCCAGATACCGGCCCGCTGCCACGGGTTCTCACCAAAGCCGGAGAAGCGGACCGCATCCTCGACGCCGGCGCGATCGGCGAGCTGGACTTGCAGCGCAAATCGAACGGTCAGTTCCTCCGTCCACTGATCGCGCAGTGCCGCAGGAACGATGACCATCGCGCGCAGCCCGCTCCGACGACGCTGCAACTCGGCGAGGATCAGGCCTGCCTGGATCGTCTTGCCGAGGCCGACTTCGTCGGCGATGAGTACGCGGCGGTGACTGCCGAGGACCGCGAGCAGGGGTTCGAGTTGGTGCGGCAGAATCCCCACACGCGCATCAAGGGCCGCGGCTGGTACCCCCGCGGCCGAAGCCCGCGAAACGATCGAAGCAAGACGTGCGAGTGCCTGTTGCGGCCGCACACGAACGGGACGCTGCGGCCGTGCCACTGTTGTCGGACGATCGAACGGTGCGAGGAACGTGAGTCGAGCCTCCCGGTTCCCGACATCGAGCTGCACAATGCCGCGGTCGACATGTGTGCGCTCGACGCGCCATTGCCGTTGGCGAATCCAGACCATGTCACCGGGTTGAGGCAAGACACGTTGCACTTTCTGCAGACCTCGCGCGCGTGCACATTGCAGAAACTGCAACGTCTCAC
>Ga0190274_10001020_pt1 | contig 16361 bp, 14 predicted proteins | sample Popmic531T_FD_133002 | JGI IMG/M metagenome (GOLD analysis project Ga0190274, IMG submission 133002) | Populus adjacent soil microbial communities from riparian zone of Yellowstone River, Montana, USA - 531 T | ecosystem: Environmental > Terrestrial > Soil > Riparian zone | place: USA: Montana...
TCGGGGGTCGTGAAGCCGGACATGTTCTCGATCACGCCGAGCAGCTCGAGGTCGAATTTCTTCGCCATGTCGGCGCCGCGTTTGGCGACCGACTGGGCGGCGGGCTGCGGCGTTGTGACGATCGTGAACTTGGCCTGGGGGAGAAGCTGGGCGAGGGTCATCGAGACGTCGCCGGTCCCCGGCGGCAGGTCGAGGAGCAGGTACTCGAGCTCGCCCCAGGCGACGTCCTCGAGGAATTGCTGGATCGCTTTGTGCAGCATCGGCCCGCGCCAGACGACTGCCGCGTTCTCCTCGACGAAGAACCCGATCGACATCACCTTGACGCCGCCGGGCGATTCCAGCGGCAGGATCTTGCGCTCGCCGTCGACCTCCGGTTTGCTGTTGACCCCGAGCATGCGCGGGATCGAGTAGCCGTAGACGTCGCAGTCGAGCGCGCCCGCCGAGTGCCCTTCGGCGGTCAGCGCGGCGGCGAGGTTGGCGGTCATCGTCGACTTGCCGACACCGCCCTTGCCGGACGCGACGCAGATCACGTTCTTGACCTGGGCCAGAGCGCCCTGCGGCAGCTTGCCGCGGCCGAGGGTCTGCTGGAGGTTGCCTTTCTCCTCGTCGGAGAGAACGTCGAAGCCGACGGCGACTTCCTTGACTCCGTCGAGCTGGCCGACCTGCTGGGCGACGGCCTGCTCGAAATGGGAGCGGATCGGGCAACCGGCGGTGGTCAGCGAGACGACGACCTCGACCCGGCCACCGTCCTTGATCTCGATCGACCGGACCATGCCGAGCTCGACGATCGAGCGGCGCAGCTCAGGGTCGATCACGGCGGTCAGCTTCTCGGTTATCTGCTCTTTGGTCGGCACCCAGCCATTCTCTCAAAGCACCGCGTCCGCCCGCCGCGAGGGGGGAGAGTCCGCGGGCGGCGGGACATGGGGACCCGGCAATGTCGTCGAGTCGAGGAGGTCTCATGTCGTATGCGGGCGGTCGCGGTCGGGTCGCGGCGATCTGTGTGGCGGTGGCTACGTGCCTGGCGCTTGGGTTGGCGAGCGAAGCTTGGGCAGGAGCCAAGTACAGCGTCGCCCAGTGCGGCTGGCACCTCGACGCCGACGCCGACTGGGCCGACACCACCGGCGGGGCGAAGTTCCGACCCGACCGCTACTGCGCGACCCCTGCCGGCGCCGACCCCTTCGACGGCGCCCACCTGAAGAGCTTCACCAAGCCCGGGGCCGGCACCGTCTCCGGCACCCGCTTCGCCCGCTGGCGCTGGACGGCGCCGCCGGGGACCGGCATCACCCAGCTGCGGGCGACCTGGTGGCACGCCCTGCACGACGGGATCGAGCAACGGATCGGCGCCGTTCCGCTGGAGGGCGGCTTCGACGTCTTCGCTGCCGCTGGCTCGACCGACGTCGCCCCGCGTGAGTTCGTCGCCGGTTTCTCCAAAGGAATTCAGGCTCTTGAGGACCGACTGCTCTGCGCCAGGGCCGAGACCAAGTTCTGCAGCCTCGACCCCGAGTCCTGGTCGGGGCTGCGGGCGCTGACGATCACGATCGAAGATTGGTTCCCGCCCGGCGGCTGGATCGGCGGCGAGCTGACCGCACCCGGCTGGCGCCGCGGCGACCAGCAGCTGCAGTTCTCCGACGGCGACAACAACAGCGGCATCCGTTTCGGCGAGACCATCCTTGACGGCGCCCGCGTGAATCTCACCGAGTTTCCCTGCGCGAAGGCGATGATCGGCGGCGAGTGGAGGGCAACGCTGATGCGTCCCTGTGAGTTCGCCGCCGCCGGGTCGACGACGGTCTCCACGACGCGCTTCAGCGACGGTCCGCATGCGCTTGGTCATTGCGCAACCGATTTCGCCGGCAACGTCGCCTGCCTGCCGAACCGCACGATTCTGATCGACAACAACCCGCCTGCCCACCCGCGCGGCCTGGCCGTCGCCGGCCCGGAGGGGTGGCGCCGCACGAACGACTTCGACCTCGCCTGGGAGAACCCCGACCAGGGGCCGGCGAGCCCGATCGCGGGCGCGGTCTGGCGGGTCACCGGCCCCGGCTACGACTCCGCCGGGCATTTCGCCGCCGGCCGCGGGCTGGCCGTCCTCTCCGACCTGGCGGTGCCTCGGGCGGGCGCCTTCGCCGCCGCCCTGTACCTCCGCGACGAGGCCGGCAACGAAGCTCCGGGCAGCGCCGTCTCGGTACCGCTGCGCTTCGACGACGTGCCGCCGAGCGTCGCTTTCAACCCCGAGTCTTCCACCGACTCGGTCGGCGTCGTCCTCGCCGACGAGCATTCCGGTCCGGCATCGGGGGAGATCGCCGCCAGGAGGATCGGCTCCGAGGAGTGGTCGGAGTTGCCGTCAAAATTCCAAGCCGACGGCGAGGGCCGGGCGACCCTGGTCGCGAGGACGGATTCGCTGGCGCCGGGGGTCTACGTCCTGCGGGCCGAAGGGGCTGACCGCGCGGGCAACAGGTCGGCGACGAGCAAGCGCGCCGACGGGACCGAGATGACGCTGCGCCGGGAGGCGCTGCCCGAGACCCGGCGGACCGAGAGCGGTTCCGGCAAGGCCCGGCTCTTCGCGACCCTGCGCTGGCACGGCCGCCACGGGACATCGATCACGGTGCCCTTCGGGGCGCGGGCTGTCCTCCGCGGCCGGCTCCTCGATGCCGACGGCGCCGGCCTCGCCGGCCGCAGGCTCCTGGTCACCGTCAGGCCGTCACGCGGGGCGCTGGCGGAGACCCGTCGGCTGCGAGTGGAGACCTCGGCCCACGGCGGCTTCCGGCTCGAACTTCCCGCCGGGCCCTCGCGCCGGGTCGCGGTGCTCTTCAGGGGCGACCAGGGCCTGGCGCCGGCCCGCCGTGCGCCGCTGACGCTGCGGGTTCGCGGCGCCGTCGTCCTGCATGCGACCCCGTCCTCGCTGGCCAACGGGGAGCGGCTTCTGCTCTGGGGGAGGGTCCGAGCGCAGGGCGCCCCGTTGCCGCGCCGCGGCAAGCTGGTCGCGATCCAGTACCTGGAGGAGGCGACCGGTCGCTGGCGTCCTGTCCTCGTCACCCGCAGCGACCACGCCGGGCATTTCCGCGCCGGATACCGGTTCCGTTATGTCAGCGGGCGGGCCCGGATCAAGCTGAGGGCGGTGGCGATCGCGGAGGAGCGCTGGCCCTACGCCCCGGGGGCCTCGCGGGCGAGCGCCGTCTCGGTCTCGGGCTGAAGCCCTGCCGGATGGCGATCGGTAGGGTGCCTGGCGATGTCGCAGGCGACGATGAACACCAACGCCGGGGCGATCGTGATCGAGCTGCACGACGATGACGCGCCGAAGACGGTCGAGAACTTCCGCAAGCTGGCGGCCGACGGCTTCTACGACGGCCTCGTCTTCCACCGCGTCATCCCCGACTTCATGATCCAGGGCGGCTGCCCCGAGGGCACCGGTCGCGGCGGCCCCGGCTACACCTTCGAGGACGAGTTCAACGACCACAAGGTCGAGAAGGGCGCGCTGGCGATGGCCAACGCCGGGCCCAACACCAACGGCTCGCAGTTCTTCATCGTCACCACCGACGCTGCGCCGTGGCTCGACGGCAAGCACACCGTCTTCGGCCGGGTCGTCGAGGGCATGGACGCCGTCGACGCGATCGAGGGGGCCGAGACCGGTCCCGGCGACAAGCCGGTCGAGGCGCAGACGATCGAGAGCGTCGAGCTCTCCGACTAGGGCTGTTCGCGGCTCTCGCGCCGCCGCATGATGCCTTCACCGGGGCGCCAGAGGCTGACCAGTCCGGCGACCAGGGTGACGAGGAAGATCTGCCCGACCATCATCTCCAGGCCGGAGAGCATGTGGCCGACCTGCCCTTCGGGCACGAGGTTGCCGTAGCCGGTCGTGGTCAGGGTCGTGTAGCTGAAGAAGAGGAGGTCGCCCGCCTCGATCGGCACTTCCGGGCCGAAGAACGAGCCGCCTTCGATCCTGTCGACAAGCGCGTAGGCGTAGGTGAAGAGCAGTCCGAGCGAGGCGTAGACGCTGATCGCGCCGAGGATCGTGCGCGAGGAGACAGATCCGGAGGTGACGACACGCTGGAGCACGGCGCCCATTCCCACCCCCAGCAGGACGATGACGATGAAGGAGGTGATGCTGAGGCAGAGCCTGCCGCCGAAGATCGCGCCGATCACCGAGAGCAGGACCGCTAGGGCCGCGGCAACCATGGCGCTCCTGACCAGCCTCGGCCTCGAGTGGGCGCTGGTCAGTGCGACGATCGCTGTGGCGCTGGTCGAGATCGTGATCAGCACCGCCGTCCAGCCGCGGTCCTCTAGCACCGACGCGAGCACGTAGGTGAACAGGACCAGGATCAGGACGAGGCCGAAGGCGTCGCGGGCCCGCTCGGCGCGGCCCTGCCAGCGTTCCTCCCGGCGGTGTCGGCGCGTAGAGGACTCCATTCCCGCAGATTCGGGGGCCGGCCGCGGATTTCCTGCCGTCGGCATCCTTGCGGCAGGGTCGAAAGGGGAGCGGAGGGGGTGGGATTCGAACCCACGAGCCGCCTTGCGACGGCTACCGGTTTTCAAGACCGGCGCATTCAACCGCTCTGCCACCCCTCCGGGTGAAGCCCGATCGATGCTAGACGTAAAGGATGCGCCGACTCCTCATCTTCGCTTCGACCCTCGTCCTCTTCGACGTTGCCTTCTACTCGGCGATCGCGCCGCTGTTGCCCGACTACGTCGACAACCTCGGCCTCAGCAAGGCCGAAGCCGGGGTGCTCTCCGCCGCCTACGCCGCCGGGACGCTGCTCGCCTCGCTCCCTGCCGGCCTGCTCGCGACGAGGGCGGGCCCGCGGCGGACCGTCGTCGGCGGCCTCGCCCTGCTCGGGGTTTCGAGTCTCGCCTTCGGCTTTGGCGAGAGCATCCTCGTCCTCGACCTGGCCCGCTTCGTGCAGGGGATCGCAGGCGCCTTGATGTGGTCGGGCGCGCTCTCCTGGCTGATGGCGGCGACCCCGCCGGAGCGGCGCGGCGCCGTGATCGGAACGGCGCTCGGGACCGCGGTCGCGGGCGCCTTGATCGGGCCGGCGCTCGGCGCCCTGGCCGCCGCGATCGGGACCGAGGTCGTCTTCGGCGCGGTTGTCGTGATCGCGGGCGCCTTTGCCATCGCGGCTTTCAGAATCGAGGAGCCGCCGGTCTCCGAGCGGCAGAGCCTGGGGGAGATCGGCACCGCGATAGCCACCCGGCGGGTGCTGACCGCGACCGCCTTCGTCGCCGTTCCCTCGTTGATGTTCGGCGCTGTGGAGGTGCTGGTGCCGCTGCGGATCGACGACCTCGGCGGCGGCCACGCGGTGATCGCCGGCGCCTTCATCGCCGCCGCCGCGCTGGAGGCGGTGCTGGCGCCCCTGTCCGGCAAATACTCCGACAGCGCCGGTCGCCGCCGCCCTTTCGTGGTGGGGCTCGCGATCTCGGCTCTGGCGATGATCGGCTTCGCCCTGGCGTCGACGATCGGAGTCGTGATCACCGTCCTCCTGCTCACTTCGTTCGGGGCAGGCGTCTGCTTCTCGCCGGCGTTGACGATGCTCTCCGAGAGTGCTGAAGCCGAGCGCCTCAATCAGGGCTTTGCCGCCGGACTCTCGAACATCGCCTGGGCCTCCGGTCAGGTCGTCGGCGGCCTCGTCGGCGGCGGCGTCGCCGACCTCGCCGGGTTCGCGCTGCCGGGTTACGCGGTCGCTGTCGTGCTCGCCTTCACCGCCGCCTACGCGACACGCTGTGCGATGCCTGTCCCCGACCCCGAGCCTGAGCCCGCGCCGGTCTAGGCTGCCGCGATGGCCGAATGGCGCAACTGGGCGGGCGACCAGGCCTGCCGGCCGATCGAGATCGTGCGGCCGACGAGCCGCGACGAGCTGGCCGGAGCGATCGTCGGCGCCGTCGGCACCGGCAGGACCGTCAGCGTCGCCGGCTCGGGGCACTCGTTCACCGAGGCGGCGCTCAGCGACGGGATCCTGATCGAGGTCGGCGCCCTCTCGGGTGTGCTCGACGCCGATCCCGGCTCCGGGCTGGTCAAGGTCGGCGGCGGCACCGTCCTCGCCGACCTCAACGAGGCGCTGGCCGGGCTCGGACTGGCGATGGAGAACCTCGGCGACATCGACCGTCAGACCGTGGCCGGCGCGATCTCGACCGGGACGCACGGGACGGGCGCCAAGCTGCGCAACATCTCGGCCCAGGTCGAGGGCGTCGAGCTCGTCCTCGCCGACGGCGCAGTCCGCGAGCTCGGCCTCGACGACGGCGACCTCTTGAGGGCGGCCCGGGTCGGCCTCGGGGCGCTCGGGGCGATCTCGGCGGTGACCTTGCGCTGCGTCCCCGCCTTCACCCTCGACCGCGTCGACAAGCCGCTGCCGCGTGAGGAGGTGCTCGACAGCTTCGGCCGCCGCGCCGCGGCGCACGACCACTTCGAGCTCTTCACCTTCCCCTACGCGGACTCGGCCCTGGTCCTCGAGCGCAACCGCACCGAGAAGGCGCCGCGTCCGCGGGGCAGGGCCGCGGCCTTCGTCAACGACGTCGTTCTCGAGAACTGGGCCCTGGAGGCGATTTCCGCGGCCGGCAAGGTCTTCCCGGGCATGATTCCGCGCTTCTCGCGGCTCGCCGCCCGGCTCGCCTCCGGCAGCCGGGCCGTCGACCGCAGCGACCGCATCTTTGCCAACGAGCGCCGGGTCCGCTTCACCGAGATGGAGTACGGAGTCCCGCGTGAGAGCGGGCCGGAAGCTGCGCGCCGGGTGATCGAATGGGTGCGCTCGAACCGCTACCCCGTCTTCTTCCCGATCGAGATGCGGGTGACGGCGGCCGACGACGCCCTGCTCAGTCCCTCCCACGATCGCGACACCGCCTATATCGCCGTCCACCAGTACCGGGGGATGGAGTGGCGCCCGTACTTCGAGGCCGTGGAGGAGATCATGGACTCCTACAGCGGCCGCCCTCACTGGGGAAAGCGCCACTTCCAGACCGCCGAGACCCTCGCCCCGCGCTACCCGCGGTGGGCCGAGTTCCAGGCCGCCCGCGACGAGCTCGACCCCGGCCGCGCCTTCACAAACGAGTACGCGCAGCGGGTCCTCGGCTAGAGGAAGGCCCGGCCGTCGCCCCGGTAGGTGGGGACGACGTCGACGACCTCGTCGCCTTCGACCAGATGCAGCGAGTCGAAGCGCTCGCAGAGCTCGCCGGCCTTGGAGTGGCGCATGAAGACGCGATCGCCGATCTCGAGCTGCCCGGCAGCCTCACCGAGCAGGGGCGTCTGCACCTCGCCGGCCCCCTCCTCGGCGTCGAGGGAGAGGCCCGGGGGAAGCCAGGGGACGGGCAGGCGTCCGCGGTTGCCGTCGCCCGAAGCGAGGTAGCCGCCCCCGAGCGCGGTCGCCGTGCGGCTGCCGGGACGGCGCACGATCGGCAGCGCGAACCCGGCCGCCGGGGTGAGGCTGAAGCGGCTGTAGTGGTCGAACTGGGCCGGGGCGTAGAAGCCCGAGCCCGCGGTCACCTCGGTGACGGCGTCCTCGGCCGCGGTCGTTTCGAGGCTGCCAGTGCCGCCGCCGTTGACGATCTCGAGCTCGGCGACCTCGCGCACGGCGGCGACAGCTGCGGCGCGGCGCTCGGCCAGCTCGGAGACCGAACGCTTCTGCATCCAGCGGATCGCGGCCCCTCGCAACCGCTGCCCGGGCGGGCGGTCGCCGACGCCCGAGATCTGGCCCTCGTAGGCCATCAGCGCGACGAGCTCGATCTTCTCCCGCCCGGCGACGTCGCGTGCCAGCTCCAGCGCCTGCTCGGCGGAGTGGACCGGCGAGCGCTTGGCGCCGACCTTGAGGCGGCCGCCGTAGGCCCACCAGGCCGCGTCGAGCTCGATGCAGACCCGGACCGGGGCGGCGCCGCCGCCGAGCACGGACTCGATCTGGTCGAGGTGGGCGGGCGCGTCGACGGTGACGATCGGCGCCTCGCTCGGGTTGGCGACCGAGCGCACCGCGAGCTCCTCCAGGGCGCCGGAGTCGGTGGTCGGGTAGGCGAGCAGGAGATCCTCGAAGCCCTGCTCGGCGAGCCACAGGGTCTCGGGCAGGGTGAATGTCATGACCCCGGCGAAACGAGGGTCGCGGTCGAGGATCCGCTCGATCAGGGCGCGGCAGCGGACGCTCTTGCTGGCGACCCGGATCGGCTTCTCTCCGGCCCGCCCCAGCATCTCCTCGGCGTTCGACCACATCGCGTCGAGATCGACGAAGGCGAACGGCGCCTCGACCTGCTCGAAGATCGCTTCGTAGCGCCCGTGGGTCTGCTCAGCCACCGCACGAGCCTAACCGCGCCGCCCCCGGACTTGGAAGCAGGGAACGTCCATATCTGACTCTCTGCCCCCTGCGGGAGCAGAGGAGGCGGCGGTAATGTTTCGGCCCCGGAGAGGTGGCCGAGTGGCTGAAGGCACTCGCCTGCTAAGCGAGTAGGGGGCGCAAGCTCTCTCGAGGGTTCGAATCCCTCCCTCTCCGCTTCGCCGAGGTTGCCCAGATCAGTCGCTGTGGGAGCGCGCCGCGACTGGGCGCCGCTCCTCGCGGAACATGCGCAGGGCGAAGGCGCCCGCGGGGTGGGCGCGCCACTCCTTGACCTTCGTCGCCATCCGCTCGGGCAGTGCCTCGGGCTGGGGCAGCGGCACTCCGTACTCGGGCGGCATCAGCAGAGGCGCGGCGAGCGCGGCGAAGGTCAGGTCGGCCGCCGTGAAGCGCTCGCCGCAGAGGAAGGGCCGGCCGTCGCCGAGGAGATCGGCGACCTCGTCGAAGGTCGCTTCGACCTCGACCTTCGACTGCGACGCCGTCTCGGGGGTGACGTCGAGGACGCGGTCGACGATCCGGGTCGCCAGGGGGTAGACGAACGGCAGTGCCCGTCGCTGCCAGGCGGGTATCCCGGTGCACCCGTACTCGATCGCGATGTCGCGGCGGCCCGCCAGCTCGTAGTACAGCCAGCGCCTGCCGTGGGGACCGAACCGCTCGTCGAAGCCGCTTGCCAAGGCCTTGACCTCGGCTGCCGCCTCCGCGTCCTCCGGGAACAGCCTCAGCTCCGCAGGCCCCACTTCGTCGGCGAACTCGACGATCTCCGCAGAGTCCGCCAGCACCCGGTCGCCGTCGACGAAGACCGGCACCGTCCTGCCACCGCCCGCTCGTCGCGCGGCAAAGATGTGAAAGACCTGAAGGTGGGCGCGCTCCCGGTAGGCGACACCGGCGCGGTCGAGGGCCCAGCGCGCCTTCTCGCAGTAGTGGCTGATGGGGATCGTGATCAGGTCACCGGGCATCCGGTGATCCTCCCCGATCAGTCGCGGCGGGAGCGGGCAACGACGCGGGCGCCGCGCGCCGGGATCATCGTCACGTTGCGATGAAGGGCGCGCTCGGGTGCGGGATCGGCGGCGACGAGGTCGAGGCGGCGGGCGGTCGCCTCGAGGACCACGCGCTGCTCGGCCATCGCGAGCGCCGCTCCCAGACACCGCCTGATGCCGCCGCCGAAGGGCAGCCACTCGTATGTGCCGGGCTTGCGGCCGGCCCAGCGCTCGGGCCGGAACTCGAAGGGCTCCGCGTAGAGGTCCTCGCGGTGGTGCAGGAGGAGGATGCTGACCAGCACCGGGGAGTCGGCCGGGACGGCGTACTCGCCCAGGCGCCAGGGCTGCTTCACGCGGCGGCCGACGATCGGGACAACCGGGCGCGAGCGCATCGTCTCCGTGATCGTCTGCTCGATCACCTCGGCGCCGTCGCCGGAGCGGACCGACTCTACGAGGCGCTCCTGCGCCTGCGGGTTGCGGACCATCCGCTCCCAGGCCCAGGCCAGCGAGTTGGCGGTCGTCTCGTGCCCGGCCAGGACCAGGGTGATGAGCTCGTCGCGGATTTCGGCGTCGGTCAGGCGCTCGCCGTCCTCGGTCTCGGCGAGCAGCAGCAGGGAGAGGATGTCGCGACGCTCCTCCAGATCCTCGGCCCGCTTGCGCGGCCCGATCACCTCGTCCATGCGACGGTCGATCAGCTCGCGGCCGAGCCTGGTGAAGCCGACCGGCTCCTCGCGGCGCACGTTCATCAACTCCGCGATCTGGGCGATCGGCTTGGTCGAGATCGCGACCAGGTTCTTGATCACCGACCGCAGGCGGTGCTCGGGGGTGCCGCGCTCGGGCTTACCCTCGATCCCGAAGATCCCGGCCATGATCACGTCGAGGGTGATCGCCTGCATACGGGGAGCCAGCGCGAAGGGCTCGTTCAGCGGCCAGCGGTCGATCTCGCGTTCGGTCGCCGCCGCGATCTCCTTCATGTAGAGCTCGATCGCCTCGCCATGAAAGGGGGGAAGGAGCAGCTTGCGCTGGCGCATGTGACGCTCTCCTAGCGAGGTCAGCACCGAGCCGGTGCCGACGATCGGGCGCAGCGGCGACTCCGCCGCCAGCGAGGGAGCGTCCTCGGGCTTGGCGGTGAAGAGCGAGCGGACGTCGTCGGGGATGCTCGTCATCACCAGCGGGATCGGTTCCGGGGTGCGCAGGGCGAAGACGTCGCCCAGCCGGCGACGGGCTCCGAAGACGAACTCGATCTGGCGCTGATTGAAGCGCAGGAGCTGCTTGATCCCGCCCATCTGGACGAGCGGCGGCCGAGGCAGTGCCTCCGCCTCGTCTGCGGCGATCGGCCCGGCGGCCGAGGGTGGCGCAACTGTGGCCGTGCTCACACCACCAAGTTACAGAGATTGGTGTCGCATTCGTGTGACTTGGGGCACTCACTACAGTCATGGGATGAGGCGCACAAAGATCATCGCCACGGTCGGCCCCGCCAGTTGGGAGCCCGACATCCTCGAGCGGCTGATCGAGGCCGGCGCCGACGTCCTCCGCCTCAACTTCTCCCATGGCGACCGCGATCGGCACGCGCGTACGGTGGAGTCGGCGCGTGAAGCCGCCCAGCGCGTCGGCCGCGAGGTGGCCCTGCTCGGCGACCTGCCCGGCCCGAAGATCCGGATCGGCGAGATCCGCGGCGACTTCGCCGAGCTCGAGACCGGCATGCACGTGAAGCTGACCCAACGCGAGATCGAGGGCGACGGCGCGACGATTCCCGTCCCCTGGGCGGGGGTCGGCGCCCTGCGCGAGGACGAACAGGTCTTCCTCGCCGACGGCGCCATCCGCCTCCGCGTCGATGAGCAGGGAGCGGACGGCGTCGACTGCGAGGTCGAGGTCGGCGGCACGCTCTCATCCCACAAGGGCATGAACATCCCCGGCGCGACCGGGATCGACGCGACCACCGACGACGACCTCGGCTGGGTCGAGTTCGCCGTCGAGCAGGACCTCGACCTGATCGCCGTCTCCTTCGTCTCCACCGCCGGCGACCTCGACCCGGTCTCGGCCCGGCTGCGTGCGCTCGGCGCCAACATCCCGCTGATCGCGAAGATCGAGAAAGCGCAGGCGGCAGAGAACGCGATCGAGATCATGGAGGCCGCGACCGGAATCATGGTCGCCCGCGGAGACCTCGGGATCGAGCTACCGCTGGCCGAGGGCCCCGTCGTCCAGAAGCGGCTGATCCGCGAGGCCGGGAAGCGCTCCAAGGTCTCGATCACCGCCACCCAGATGCTGGCCTCGATGGTCACCGCCAAGCGCCCGACCCGGGCCGAGGTGACCGACGTCGCCAACGCGATCTACGACGGGACCGATGCGGTGATGCTCTCCGAGGAGACCGCGGTCGGCCAGCACCCGGTCGAGGCGGTGCGGGTGATGGACCAGATCGCCCACGCGACCGAGCCCGACCTTCCCTACGCCGATTGGGTTGTCACCCGCACCGATCAGGAGACCCAGGACGTCGCCGACTCGGTCGCCCAGAGCGCGGTCAGGGCGGTCTACAGGCTCGGCCTTGCGGCGATGGTGGTGCCGACCAACAGCGGCCGCACCGCGAGGCTGGTCTCGGCGCACCGGCCGAACGTGCCGGTGCTCGCGGTCGCCGAGAGCATCGAGACGGTCCGCCGCGTCGGCCTCCTCTTCGGAGTCACCGCCGTGCAGTCCGAGCACGACGACGACATCCGCCGGCTGCTCGACAACTGCGCGACGCTGGCGCGGGAACAGGGCGTCGCCAAATCGGGCGACCTGATCGCGATCATCGCCGGGCTCTCGGTCCAGGGACTGGGCACGAACCTGTTTGAGGTTCATCGGGTCCCCTGACCCGGTGTCCGCCTGTAGGCTGCCGCCGCACGATGACCGACTTCGATGCGATCAAGCAGGGCATGGGCCAGGCGGTTCCCTTCGCCGGCTTCCTCGAGCTCGAGTTCATCGAGATGGAGGAGGGGAGGGCGGTCGTCCGCCTGCCCGAACGCCCGGAGCTGACGAACCACGTCGGCTCGCAGCACGCCGGTGCCCTCTTCACGGCTGCCGAGGCTGCCTCGGGCGGTGCCTTCGTCTCCGCCTTCGTGGAGAAGATGGGGGAAGTCACCCCGCTCGCGCGCAGCGCCGAGATCTCTTACGAGAAGATCGCCAAGGGGCCGATCGACGCGACCGCGACGCTCGGCGTCGCCAAGGACGAGGCCCTCGCCACCCTCGAGGCCGAGGGCAAGGTCGTCTTCCCCTGTGAGATCGCCCTCACCGACGGCGACGGGCAGCAGGTCGCCTCCGCCACGGTCGAGTGGCACGTGCGCCTCAACCAGACCGGTTGAGAGCGCTCTGAACAGAATCTCCCCGGAAACGCGCTTCCTCCCTGCTACCGTGGATAAGTCGGGTTTTGCAAGTTCGCAGCCCGAGAGGTTCCGTTTCCTCCGTGTGCCGCTGGCGCCTAGGGGCCGCTGGATCTCCCTAGACGTTCAATAAGGAGCACAACATCACTTCGTTTGCCGACCTCGGCGTGTCCAGGTCGGTGGTGGAGGCGCTTGCGCGCCGCGACATCACCGAGCCTTTCGCCGTTCAACGACTGGTCCTGCGCGACGCGCTCGCCGGTCATGACCTACTCGTCCAATCCCCGACCGGCTCGGGCAAGACGCTCGCCTTCGGGATCCCGCTGCTCGAGAGCGTCGAGCCCGGCGGCGGCAGCGCCCGCGCGCTCGTCCTCGCCCCGACCAGGGAGCTGGCAAGCCAGATCGTTGACGAGCTCGACGCCGTCGCCTACGCCTGCGACCTGGAGATCGCCGCCGTCTACGGTGGCGTCGGCTTCGGGCCCCAGATCAAGGCCGCCCGCCGCGCCGACGTTCTCGTCGCAACCCCGGGCCGGCTCGAGGACCTGATCGGCCGCGGCGTCGTCTCGCTCGACCGGGTCCAGGTTCTCGTCCTCGACGAGGCCGACCGAATGCTCGACATGGGCTTCAAGCCCGCGGTGACCCGGATCGTCGATCAGACGCCGGCCTCCCGCCAGACGCTTTTCTTCTCCGCGACCCTGGAGGGGGCGACCGGGAAGGTCGCCTCCGCATTCACCAAGGACGCTCGCCGTCACACCCAGGCGGCGGACTCAGGCGCCAAGGCCGACATCGAGCACCGCTTCCTCCACGTCGACTCTCAGAGCGCCAAGCTCGACCATCTGGTCGAGCAGCTCGGGACCGACGGCGGCGCTACCGGAAGCAACAGCACGCTCGTATTCGTTCGCACCAAGCGCGGCGCCGACCGCCTCGCGAAGCGGCTTCGTCCGCACCGGATCGAGGCGCTCGCGATGCACGGCGACAAGAGCCAGCGCCAGCGCGAACGAGCGCTGGCGCTCTTCGAGGCGGGCAAGGTCGATGCTCTGATCGCGACCGACGTCGCCGCCCGCGGGATCGATGTCGCCGGCGTCACCCACGTGATCAACTACGACGCGCCGGCCGACCACGACTCCTACGTGCACCGGATCGGCCGCACCGGCCGGGCCGGGCGTAGCGGGACCGGGACCAGCTTCGTGCTCACCGAGCAGGCCGACGAGGTGCGGCAAATGGCCCGCACACTCGGCCTCACGCGCGAGTTCGAGGGCGCCGTCCCCTCGACCGGCACCTCGAGGAGCCAGTCGGGCAACCAGTCACGCAACCGAAATCGCAACCGCAACCGCCGGCGGAGCAAGGCGAGTGCAGGACGATGAGCCCTCGGTCCGCCAGCGAATGGACGTGTGAAGATTGCGGCGTCACGGTCAGTCGGATCGACGGCGCCAAGGTAGGCCTGCCCGAAAGCTGGGAGCGCAGCTCCGACGGCCAGTACTGCCTGCTCTGTAGACGTCGCCGGGCTGGGGAAGCCGCCCAGGAGGCCCTGGCCGGGGACAGCAGCGTCGAGGATCGGGCGAAAGCCCGTCGCTCGGGGCTGATCGAGTTCGAGGTCCGGCGCACGCCAGAGTCGCCCGACCGGACGATCGCCCGCGCCTGTCGAACGAGTGCCGCCGCGGTTGCTGCCGCGCGCCGACGCCTGCAGGAGGATGCGGCGCCGGAACCCGTCGGCAAGTAGCCCTAAGGTCGCGGCCATGGCCGCGACGGAGTCGACCGATCTCGGGGAACCCCGGCGCGAGATCTTCCTTCGCTTCCTCAAGTTCGGGTGCCTTGCCTGGGGAGGGCCCGCGGCGCAGATCGCGATGGTCAAGCAAGAGTGCGTCGATCAGGAAGGGTGGATCTCCGAGGCGGAGTTCAAGCGCCAGCTCGCCGTCTACCAGGTGCTTCCCGGACCCGAGGCGCACGAGCTGTGCGTCTACTTCGGCCGCCTGCGCGGCGGCAAGACGGGCGGCTTCCTTGCGGGGCTCGGCTTCATGCTCCCCGGCTTCCTGCTGATGCTGGGCCTCTCGGCTCTATATGTAGAGGCCGACTTGGCCGGTCACCTGCAGGCTCTCTTCTACGGGCTGACGGCGGCGGTAGGGGCTCTCGTCGCCAGAGCGCTGGTGCGGCTCGGCACCTCGTTCATCACCGACGTGCCGCTGGCGCTGATCGCGATCGCCGGCTTCGCGCTCACGCTCTTCGCCGGCGCCAGCTTCGTTCTCGTCCTCGCGGGCGGCGGCATCGCCTACGAGCTCTGGCGGGCTGGACGTGCCTGGGCTGGGAGGACGAGCTCGTTCTCGGTCGGCCCCCTCGCCGTTGTCCTGGTCGTTGCCGGGGCGATCACGTTCTCGCTGACCTGGGAACTCTTCTTCGAGGGGCTTAAGGCGGGGATGCTCACATTCGGCGGCGCCTACACGGTGGTTCCGTTTCTTCATGACTCCGCAGTCGGCAGCCACCACTGGCTGACCGACGAGCAGTTCGTCGAAGGGCTGGCAATCGGCGGCATCCTGCCGGCGCCCCTGATCATCTTCTCGACCTTCGTCGGCTATCTCGGGGGAGGTCTCGTCGGCGCGCTGGTCATCACCCTGGGCATCTTCATCCCCGCCTTCGTCTTCCCGATCTTCTTCCACCGCCAGCTGGTGGCGATCGCCGAAAACCCGCGCCTTCACCAGTTCCTTCTCGGCGTCGCCGCCGGCGTCGTCGGCCTGATCGCGGCGGTGATGATCGAAATCCTCGAGACCTCGATAGTCGACGTCTACACGGCCCTGCTCGCGATCGGCGCCTTCGCAGCGCTCAACCGCTGGCACTCGAAGATGACCGTGCTCTATGTCGTCGCCACGTGCGGGGCGATCGGGGCGGCCTTACAGGCGACCGTGGTCTAGGGCGGAGCGACCATCGGCGACCATCACAGCCATCAGCACGGGCACGGGCACAGCCACGGCCTGATCGACCCCAGCATCAAGCGATCGCGGGAGGGCCTTCGCGCGGTCGCCCTCTCACTCCTCGTGCTCGGCCTCACGGCCCTGATCCAAATCGCGATCTACCTCGCGACCGGCAGCGTCGCCCTGCTCGCCGACCTGATCCACAACGTCGGCGACGCCGCCACCGCGATCCCGCTCGGGATCGCCTTCGTGCTCCGCTCCGAGCGCGCCGAGCGCGGCGCCGGCCTCTTCGTCGTACTCGCGATATTCGTCTCGGCCTGTGTCGCCGGATATGAGTCGGTGGCGCGGCTGATCGATCCCGAGGCGCCGAGCGACCTCCTCGCTCTTGCCGCCGCCGGACTGGTCGGCTTCGGCGGCAACTGGGTCGCCGCGATCATCCGTACTGCTGCCGGGCGGCGGCTCGAGAGCCCCGCCCTGATCGCCGACGGCAACCACGCCCGCGCCGACTCCTACGTCAGTCTCGCCGTCGTCGCCAGCGCCGGCGTCGTCGCCTTAGGAGTCCCGATCGCCGACCCGCTGATCGGGCTCGGCATCACCGCTCTGATCCTGAAGATCACCTGGGACTCCTGGCGGACCGTGCGCGGCCACGCTCACTGAGCGCTCAGGCCTCCCAGAAGCCGTCGACCTTGGTCGCGTCCTGCTCGTCGATCCTGCGGGAGACGGCCCAGAGCTCGACCGGCTCCTCGCCGTCGTTGCGGTGGGAGCGGGTCGTGCCGGGAGCTACCCGGGCCACCGATCCCGCCTCGACCTCCTCGACGTCGTCGTCGAATCTCATCGTCA
>Ga0190274_10001021_pt1 | contig 16360 bp, 13 predicted proteins | sample Popmic531T_FD_133002 | JGI IMG/M metagenome (GOLD analysis project Ga0190274, IMG submission 133002) | Populus adjacent soil microbial communities from riparian zone of Yellowstone River, Montana, USA - 531 T | ecosystem: Environmental > Terrestrial > Soil > Riparian zone | place: USA: Montana...
CATCACCAGGACCGGTTTTCCCAATGCCGGTGCTTCTTCCTGTAATCCGCCGGAATCGGTGAGTACCAGGTAACTCTTACTCATCAGCCAGATAAAGTGAGGATAGTCGAGCGGCTCCATGAGATGCACATTGTGTACATCAGAAAGCAGGCGCATCACCGGTTCTCTAACATTGGGGTTCAGGTGAACGGGATAGACGAACTGTACGTCCGGAAATTGGCTTGCACATTCATGGATGGCTTCGCAGATATTTTCGAAGGGCATGCCGAAACTCTCCCTACGGTGCCCAGTAATCAACACGATACGTTTCTCAAAGGAGAGCATATTAAAATGAGCCGCATATTTTTCCTCTCCATCGCGCCGGATAAGATCCAATCCGAGCAACAAGGCATCAAGTACCGGGTTGCCTACATTGTATACGCGCTGCTGGATATTTTCCTTCCGTAGGTTTTCGACGGCACGATCGGTAGGGGCAAAATGGTAGTCGGAGAGGTGACCGGCCAGGATACGGTTCATCTCCTCCGGAAAAGGTGAGTATTTATTTCCGCTTCGCAGCCCGGCCTCCACATGAGCCACCTGGATTTTGCGGTAGTAGGCCGCCAGCGCACCGATGAATGCAGTAGTGGTATCGCCCTGCACAAACACCAGGTCGGCCGGGAAGGCCGTCAGCGTCTCCACCAACTGGCTCAGCCCTGTAACGGTTACATCGGCAAGGGACTGTCCGGGTTTCATAATATCGAGGTCCACATCGGGAACGATCTGGAAAAATGAAAGAACCTGGTCGAGCATCTCCCTGTGTTGCGCCGTGACACATACCCTCGTTTCAAAGTATTCGTTTTGGTTTTTAAAGGCCAGTATAACCGGAGCCAGTTTGATGGCTTCGGGACGTGTGCCGAAAATAAAAAGGATTTTCTTTTTCATAAACCGTGTCGTAGCCTGCTATCAGAAATCAAAATAAAAATTATTCAGAGCCGTAGATATGCCCAGGTAAACGTATTGTGACTGGCTGTTTTCAAATTGGTTGCTGAAATCCCTTTGATCAAAACCTGCTTTCACGATGAGGTTTGTTTTTGGATTGACCAAATATTGTACCTCTGCTCCTATGTGCGTGATTTTTGTTTCCACGCCGTTGAACATGTAATTTCCGTATTCGCTGGATCGTGTTTCATAGTCCTTAAAGATATCGCCTCCGAAGTTAGTACCGGCGGAGTCAAGTCCTGCCTTGGCATAGTTGAAATGCACCTGGAAAAAAATATTCTTCCAGCGGTAGTTCAGGAAGTTTACCGATTCAATAAAATTGGCGCCCAGCGGATGTGCCAGGGCCTGGTTGTAATGAGCAAAATTTTGCTGGTTGCTCCGGTGTGCATATACAAAGGGACGCACAAAATTAAATTCCGTTTGTAAATTCAGGTGGCTGACGCCGAAGAGATCAAAGGCCTTGTAGCCCAACTGGAAAGCCTGTTTGTTGCCCCACCAGCCATTGCCGGCCTTCACTTCATCGAGCACCAGCTCATCCAGCAGCAACTGACCATAAACGATGTGACGCGGATGTATTCTGTATTTAATAGTTCCGCCAAGCAACACATTGTCGGGAGAGCCGATGGAATTTTCTGTAGGCCGCAGAAAAATGACAGGGTTCAGGTAAGTGAAATCAAAGCCGCGGGTAGAATCGTTCTTCCATGTCACGGATTCAAAAAAACCGAAGGTGAGCCGTTCGCGTTTTCCCACATGGATGGAGAGGTAATGAAAGACAGAATACTTGCGCAGGAAACCTTCATCGTAATCGTATGCACCGGTGAGGTCCTGCATCAGTGTATAGAGTACCTGGTACTGGATCTTCCAGAACTTGGCGGTAATCCGTAAGAAGGGGTAGTTAAACGAATTGTCGGAAAGAAGCAGTGACCGGTAACCGTCGCCGATAAAATTTTTATCCTGGGCCAGCATAAAATCAAAATGCTTGCTGGCTGTAAATCCGACGCCTCCGAATGCAGAATTAAAATCGACAATCTCATCCGACAGGAATTTCACCCGGCCCTGCCCGGGCACCACACCTGTTGTTACCACCTCGTGGTCGACGTACTTGATATAACGGGCTTGGTTTTCATAGAAGCCGGTATAGACATAGAACCGCTCGCCTGCTTTGGCCTGCACCAGGAGACCGCGTGTAGCGGTGAAAACGTTTCTTCCCGGTTCCAGTTCCTGCCCGATATCTAAATTGAAAATCGGGTCGACCGTCAGGTGCAGATCGTCCTCGTTTACTTCCAGGAGATGTTCTTTGCGCAGCTTGCGTCCGAAACCGGTGCTGTTGAAATGAGAGTCCTTCAGATCGGCCCTGGTAAGCGAATCAACACCGATGATACGGTTCAGCTCCTCCATCCGGTAAGGCTTCATCGCCGTATGAAAATGATTCGAATCCGTTTCCAGCGCTCCGGCAATACGCCAGTTCAGATCGTGGTTGAGCGGAAAAAGGTATTCCTGGGCGCTGGCCGGTATCCATCCTGAGCAAAAGAACAGGAGAAAGATGTAATGGAAATGATTCCTCTTCATATCGTGCATGTAAAGAAACAAAAATCCACTCAATTGATGCGGCTGTTTTCCGTGGTTTCAACCACCATCGGGGTCATAAAAAAAGGCGTCCTTCGAAGAAGAACGCCTTTCAGTATTTTAAATTTTTGATCTTATTGTTGCAGAACAACACGGCGGGTAAGCTGCTCGCCATCCACATTTAACCTTACCAGGTATAATCCATTGGCTAAACCTTGAAGGTTTAAAGGCTGGCTGTGTTCGCCCTTGCTAAGCATTACCTGGCTTGCCTGACTTACCAGGTGGCCCATGATATCTAATACTTCCACGCGAACATTGGCATTCTTCTTCAAGCTGATGAGAATCGTACCGTTGTCGGCAGTTACCGGGTTAGGAAGCACGTCGAATCCGAAATTCATATTCGGATGTTCCTGGATTCCAACGGGCGAAGTGCTCAGATTGATGTTATCCACATAAGCATTGTTGCCATAGCCGGAAACACCTTTGAAAGCAATCAGCACATTCGGATTTCCAATGTAAGCCGCCAGGTCCACGGCGTCTGTGCGCCATTGTGTTGAGCTGGGCGTAAATGCAGCGGTACCGAATGCAGCAACCGTCGCTAAGTTAGCGCCGCTCTTCGTGTAAGCCGTTGTCCATGTTGCACCGCAGTTCGTAGATACGATCACATCCAGTCGATCCGTATAACTTGCAGAATAGCGCTGGTGGGCAACGGAGAACGTCAGGTATAGACTACCTGTAACGGTTGATAAATCCAGAGGAGATAAAGGATACAATGTGTTGTTTCTTACATTCGCAGAGGCTGGGGTGCTGTAAAAATTCATTTTTGCTGATCCGGTAGTTGCAACACCTGCCGTGGCACGCGACCATCCTGTTGTAGTAAGGCCTCCTGGATTTTCATTGAGCCAGTTTACCGGGGGCCATGTGGTTGAAACAAAGTTTTCAGTAAACGTCGTTACAGCTGCAGTAGGACGACCCGCTGGTTTGGCTACCATATTGTTGGTGCTGATGAGGTCAGGAGTTCCGTTCACGTTGGTAATCTTTACATTCAAAGCATGAGGACCTGTTGCCATCGCAATAGGAGGAATACTTACGATTGCAGTTGCGCCCTGGTTTAGTGTACCTGTCCAGGAATAGACCATCGGTGTAAGGCCATCGAGAGAGTATTCGAAGTCAATGGATGTAGCCGGTGTTGGTTCGTTATTGGTGATGGTTACACTCGGAGCAATTGAATCCAGGCAGGATACAGTAGTTACACCAGACATCGAAACCATAGCAGGATCAATCGCTATCATAGCAGGGCTATGGCCGGCTTGTAAAATTTCTTTGTTGCCGTCATTCTGCACCCATGCAATCACTTCCAGCATGGGCCAGAGTGGTAAGCTTACAGCAGGATTCGTACTAACCAGGATTTTCCATTGCACATCAAATACCATAGAATCGCCAACAGCCATCGTAGCGGGCAGAGACGTTCCGGCAGCCGTCGGGAGTAATTTTCTCATGACGTGTGCGTAATCGCTTTCTCCGTTAGGAGAAGTATAGCCGTATACGTTTCTTTCTGAAATGGCTACGCGGGCTTTTAAGGTAGCAATGCTGCTCGCTGCTGTTGCACGAATTACGATGTGCGCAAAGATCGAATCATAAGCAGCGGAAAAAGAATGCGTAGCAGTAATTTCAAAAGGAGAAGTCACCGCAGTCCGGGTGGTAAACTGTGACGCAGTAACAGCGCCTGCATTTCCATTCCAGAAATTTCCATCAATGAATGCATGCGGGGAATAGCTGTTTGCATAGTAAGAGGTCCGGGAGCTGATGTCACCAGTGTTGTACGTGTAAAAATTAGGACCGGAACTCGGAATGTTGTTTTGATATTTTAATGAAATAACCTGGCCGGCAAAACCTTCCATGATTGAATTATAGCCGGGATTATTGGTAGCACAAGGGCCACAAGTCTCACCTGTAAACTCTTCGGACAGGACTAACCGGGGCGACTGACCGTAGCTGAGTCCGAAAGTCATAAACATTACTAAACAGATAGTAAAGATACTTTTCATGTTAAATTGATTTTAGGATTAGGAGAATAAATAAATTGGGGATGCTAATTAACTCAATTTTTTTATAAAAAGGAAATGCTTTCCCATGGCCCTAAGCAGCCATTATGCGATTTTAGCCTAAAAATCAAAAAGGACCCCTGATCAATGGTGATCAGAAGTCCTTTTTTAACTAATCTATGACAGACTTTTTAGCTTCCGCAGGCGAGGCAATCGTCCGGGTTATCCAATGAACAGGATATCTGGTCGAAAGCTTCCTCTTTATCAGCCACTAATGCATGAACAGGAAGAGTTCCGGCAAGAGCTCCTTCCAGTTCTACTTCTGCAGTTGCTGCTTTAGGTTGTTTGAGGAAACTCTGATCCACGGTAAATTTGATCGCATCAGCGGCGGCCTTCGTGCGCAGGTAATACATTCCTGTTTTCAGTCCCTTCTTCCAGGCATAGAAATGCATGGAGGTGAGCTTGGCATAATTCGCATCCTGGATAAACAGGTTTAACGACTGGCTCTGGCAGATGAAAGCACCGCGGTCGGCAGCCATGTCGATGATGGCGCGTTGCTTGATCTCCCAAACGGTCTTGTAGATTTCCTTGATGTCGTCAGGAATTTCTTCGATGTTCTGCACGGAACCGTTGGCCGCAATAATTTTATTTTTCATCCCGTCATTCCAAAGTCCGCGCTTCACAAGATCCTTCAGCAGGTGCTTGTTAACGATGGGGAACTCTCCGCTGAGTACGCGGCGGGTATAGATGTTTGAAGTGTACGGTTCAAAACATTCGTTGTTGCCGAGAATCTGCGATGTACTTGCCGTAGGCATCGGAGCCAGCAGGAGCGAATTACGCACTCCGTATTTCTTCACTTCTTCTTTCAACACATCCCATTCCCAGCGGCTTGATGGTGTGACGTTCCACATATCGTACTGGAATATGCCTTGAGAAACCGGCGATCCTTCATACGAAGCATAAGCACCGTGCTCCTTGGCCAGGTCTTTGGATGCCGTCATCGAAGCATAATAGATCGTTTCAAATATGTCTTTGTTCTGTTGGCGGGCTTCTTCGCTGTCGAACGGCATACGCATGAGAATGAAAGCATCGGCCAGGCCCTGGATTCCGATTCCGATAGGGCGGTGACGCATGTTGCTGTTGCGCGCTTCTTCAATCGGGTAATAGTTGATGTCGATTACCTTGTTCAGGTTTTTGGTGACTACATAAGTGATCTCAAACAGGCGCTGGTGATCAAAGACGCCGTTCACCACGAAACGGGGAAGGGCGATGGATGCGAGGTTACATACAGCAACTTCATCGGGTGCCGTGTATTCCATGATCTCCGTGCACAGGTTGGAACTCTTGATCGTACCTAAATTTTTCTGGTTGCTCTTGCTGTTGCAGGCGTCTTTGTATAAGATATACGGCGTACCCGTCTCGATCTGGGATTCGAGAATAGCAAACCATAGCTCCTGTGCCTTCACGACACGGCGGGCTTTGCCATCCTTTTCGTATCGGGTATACAAGGCGTTGAATTCTTCCCCGTAACAATCCGACAGCCCGGGAGCTTCATTGGGACAGAACAGGCTCCATTCGCCATTGGCTTCTACCCGCTCCATAAACAAATCGGAGATCCAGAGGGCATAGAAGAGATCGCGTGCGCGCAGTTCTTCCTTGCCGTGGTTTTTCTTCAGTTCCAAAAAGTCGAAAACATCGGCATGCCACGGTTCGAGGTAAATGGCGAATGATCCTTTGCGCTTTCCGCCGCCCTGGTCTACGTAACGGGCGGTATCGTTAAATACGCGAAGCATCGGCACAATGCCGTTGCTTGTTCCGTTGGTGCCGCGGATGTATGATCCCGTGGCGCGGATGTTATGAATGCTCAGGCCGATGCCGCCGGCGCTTTGTGAAATTTTTGCGCAGTTCTTCAGGGTATTGTAAATGCCATCGATACTGTCGTCCTGCATCATGAGCAGGAAACAGGAAGAAAGTTGCGGCTTCGGAGTTCCTGCATTAAATAAGGTAGGCGTCGCATGCGTGAACCAGCGTTCGCTCATCAGGTTATATGTCTCGATCACCGAATCAATATCCTCTTTGTGAATACCTACGGCCACACGCATAAGCATGTGTTGCGGGCGTTCGGCAACCTTGCCGTCCAGCTTCAGCAGGTAGGATTTTTCCAGTGTCTTAAATCCGAAATAGTCGTACCCGAAATCACGGTCGTAGATAATAGTGGAATCCAGCAGGTCGCGGTTTTTCCAGATGATGTCAAATACATCGTCGGCGAGTAGCGGCGCTTTCTTGCCGGTATGCGGGTCGACGTATTCGAAGAGGTCTTTCATCGTTTCGCTGAAAGATTTCTTCGTGTTTTTGTGCAGGTTGCTCACTGCAATACGCGCCGCCAGCAAGGCAAAATCAGGATGGCGGGTGGTCATGGAAGCTGCAATCTCCGCAGCCAGGTTGTCGAGCTGCGAAGAAGTCACACCGTCGTAAATACCTTCGATGGTTTTTTGCGCAACAGCGAATGTGTCAACATGCTCGCTCAGACTGTAAGCCAGTTTCTGAATGCGGGCGGTCACTTTGTCGAATTTGACGGATTCCTGGCGGCCGTCTCTTTTGATTACGTACATTAATTATTTCGTGTTGTTGGTTAGTATTGGATGAACGGAACGGACCTGTTAGAGTTTAGAAATCTTCGTCAATTTTGAATACATTATGTTCTTTTTGCTGTCCTACCGACGCCTTCTTGTATTCGCCAACGCGCTTCTCGAAGAAATTGGTTTTTCCCTGCAGTGAAATGGCTTCCATGAAGTCAAACGGGTTTTGGGCATCGTAAGCCTTGGTATATCCCAACGCAACCAGCAAACGATCGGCGCAGAACTCAATGTATTGGCGCATCATCTTGGCATTCATGCCGATCAGGTTGACGGGCAGTGCATCGGTCACAAATTCCTTTTCGATTTCCACGGCATTGGTAATCACCGTCTTCACTTGTTCTTCGGTGAGCCTGTTTTCCAACATGCTATATAAGAGACAGGCGAAATCGCAATGCAGGCCTTCGTCACGCGAAATCAGTTCGTTAGAGAAACTCAGTCCTGGCATCAGGCCTCTTTTCTTCAGCCAGAAGATCGAACAGAACGAGCCGGAGAAGAAAATTCCCTCCACGGCAGCGAAAGCGATCAGGCGCTCGGCAAACGTTCCGTTGCTGATCCAGCGCAATGCCCACTCGGCCTTTTTCTTTACACAATCCACCGTTTCCATGGCATTGAGGAGGCGGTGCTTTTCAGAAGGATCCTTTATATACGTATCAATCAGGAGGGAATATGTCTCCGAATGGATGTTCTCCATCATGATCTGAAACCCGTAGAAGCAACGTGCTTCGGGAAGCTGGACTTCCTGCATGAAGTTCACGGCGAGGTTTTCGTTTACGATGCCGTCGCTGGCGGCAAAGAATGCCAGCACATGGGAAATGAAGTGACGTTCGCCGTCATTCAGGTTTGCCCAATCCTTCAGGTCCGGCGAAAGGTCAATTTCCTCCGCCGTCCAGAAACTCGCTTCGTGTTTCTTATACATCTCCCAGATCTTTGGGTATTTTATCGGAAACAGTACAAAACGTTCTTTATTTTCTTCGAGTAAAACTTCTTTATACATATATCTTCTGCTTTCTTTTTTAAGTTTAGAGGTGACGATGACCTGTCTCTGTATTTCCTGCAAAAAAATCTTCAGGACCTCAGAGTTTAATTTCTGACTTTATTATTACTAGTTGATGAAAGTTATCGGTTAAAAAAAATCTCCGATCACGTGAACAAAAATTCTAATCTAAATAGGACTGTGCAAGTGTTTTCGCATTTTTTTTTCGACAATTATGCACCTCTTTTTGTTTACAATTTTTTTCTGAAAAAATGTAACCCCTTTAAGTATAGCGCTGACAGGCGATTACAGCGTTATGAACAAATTTTGTTCAAAAATTAAACTTGCAGAAAATTCGGAGAATACAGCCTGCATTTACGAAGCCCAGTTTCCCATGCAGCGTCGCTGCTGTGGCTATCAGCGGGCGGTCTTCGCTGCTTTGCGCGGCGCCTTTTCCCTCTGGCTCTCCAGCGCCCCGGCCGCTATCTCCAGTTGCTCAAACCAGGCGGCACCGTATTTACGCACGAGGGAAGTTTTCAGAAAACGGTAAACGGGAACCTTCAGCGAATCGCCCAGCTTGCAGGCGGCCTTGCAGATACTCCAGCGATCGTAATTCACCGAGTCGACACCGCTTTTCATCCGGTTAATTCGGATGGGATATAAATGACAGGAGACAGGCTTTTGAAAATCGATTTTGCCGTCGAGCCACGCTTTTTCAATGCCGCATTTAGCTACGCCTTTATCGAATACGGTATAGGCGCATTCCTTCCCTTTAACCAGGGGCGTGACCCATTCCTTTTTAGAATAACGTATATATTTCCCCTGTTCTTCCAGTGCTTCGATACCCGACGGCGTCAGGTAGGGCTTGATAACCTGGTAAATTGAATCGAGTATGGGTAATTCGTCGTTTTCCAGCGGAGCGCCGTAGTCCCCTTTCACACAGCAACCTCCTTTGCAGGCATTCAGATCGCAAACAAACTTCTTTTCGAGGATGTCTTCCGACACCAGCGTTTCTCCAATGGCAAGCATGCGGCGAAGGTAGGGGTTATTTTCCGAGTCTGAGTGACCGCATCGGATGATTCCGGATAACCCGGGAAAAAAACTTCGGAAAAAAACGGTTCAGGTAAACACTAAGCATTTCTGCACCGCCCACATACGCCTCCTGTTTCTCTTTAGAAACGGCTTCCAGAATATTATCCGCACACGTCTCCACATTCATGCCCTTATCATTCACCTCGATACGCTTCCCGTAGGCATTACCTTTCCCATCGATAGCGTGTTCGGCGATGGCCGTCCTGATGAATCCTGGAATGATCATTGAAATTTTGATATTCCTGGTCGCGACCTCCGCACGCAGTGAGTCAAAATATCCATGCAACGCATGTTTGGATGCGGCATAAGACGAAAGCCTCGGAACACCGTATTTCCCGCTCAGGCTGCTGACCACTACCAGGTGGCCATTTTGTTTTTCAAGCATAAAGGGAAGAATGCTTTTGGCAATCATGATAGGCCCGAAATAATTTGTTTCCATCACCTGGCGATCCGTTTCCGGTAAGGTACTAACCGCCAAATCACGAACGGCAATGCCTGCATTCAGGATACAGCAATCCACTTTCCCGAAATGCTGCCATGCTTCCCTCGTTTTCTCTTCCAGTTCATAAGTCTTGGTTAAATCCAACGGCAGGATAAAAACGGAGTCTCCCCCGTTTTCACATGCCCTCTTCACCCGCTCAAGTTCCTTATGATTTCTCGACGAAAGGATCAGCTTCGCTTTTTTACTGCTTAACGCATAAGCTAACGCTTCACCGATCCCCGAAGAGGCGCCGGTGATCCACACGACTTTATTTTGAAATGTTTTCATGATTTGGCTTTCTCGTTAACGATGGCTGTTCGCCTGTGTTTAATTATTTATTCTCAACGGAAAATTCAACCATACGGCTGCGGTGCCTATTGTAATTCTCCTGGCTTCCCTTGATAGGGATGACTATTTGAGAACAGGCGCCTACAATTGCGCCGATAATTACTCCGGGCACGGAGCATACCATCGCTGAACTCAGAATCAGGGTCCCGTCCGGCACATACATCATATCTCCTTTATTATTGCCTGCGGCTGCGGCCATTCCTAAGAATGCTCCCACACCAAAGCCGATCAGCACTCCGTTGCGTACACATTTTCCGGCCGACCTTTTCCTTACCGTAATGGTATTGATCCTGTCCACCGGAACGGACAGTAACGTATAAACAGCGAGGGAATCCTTGCTGCTTTTTGAGAGAGGTATTCGCAAAAGGATGGAACTATCCTTCGTTTCAACTATTTCTCTGAGCAAATCATGTTCCTGCGTCAATAGGGTGACAGTGGACCGCTCCACTTTCTTTTCCGTGGTTCCAGGCTGGGCCTGCAGGTTTTGAATATTAATTAGTAAGAAGAGGATTAGGGTTAGGGTTTTCATAGCAGTAGTTTGTATTAAAGGTTTGATGTGTGGATTGAATTTCAGTCCAAAGATCTACCCTCAATCCCCCTGGAACTAATTGATAAATGGCGTTTTTACGGAAGAAATAGTATATTATACAAATCAGAAACTCATATTGACCGTGTTAATCAACATCTGCAAATGTTCGGATGGATAGCCTTCGAATTAGTAAGAATCAATTATTATTCATCTGATTTCTCTAAGAATTCGCTGATAATTGATTTCCACAAAAAATGTACTTACTTTGATCGTTCCTGTTTATTATTGTCGAAATCCAAGGATTACACAAGACAAACAAAAAAACTATGGAATCCATCGAGCTACAGCAAACCTTTTTTCAGCATATCAAGTCCAGGCTTCCCTCGAACCTGGCTCTAGTTGATGAGGTGGCCGATTTGTTAGGCATCAGTAACGACAGTGCCTATCGCAGGATCCGGGGTGAAAAGCCCCTGTCGTTCGAGGAGGTTCAGAAACTTTGCCGTCATTTTCAGATTTCGCTGGATCATGTACTGAATATCAATTCTACGAGTACGGTCTTTTATGGCAGCTGGGTTGATAAGGAGAGTTTTGATTTTGACAAGTACCTGCTTGATATGTTGTTTCAGTTACAGGCCATGCTGAAGACTCCCGGCTGCCGGATGTATTTCGAGGCAAAGGACATCCCGCCCTTTCATCATTTCCAGTTCATGGAACTGGCTGCCTTCAAATATTTTTTCTGGATGCGTACCATTTTGCAGTACACCGATTACAGCAAGATGTCCTTCGAAGACCATCCGTTAAGCGAGGCGTTACATAAAACGGGAAAAGCCATCATCGATACCTACAACCAGATTCCATCGGTAGAAATCTGGAGTGTAGAAACACTGAACAGCACCTTGCGACAAATTGAATATTACAAAGACTCCGGGGTTTTTAAGAAGAAGGACACGGTGATGACGTTGTACAACCAGCTCGAACAGCTGATACAACATATCGAAGCCCAGGCTGAGTCGGGTGTTAAATTCCAGGCAGGCCACCAGGCTGAGAATGGAATGGCCGAATACCAGCTTTTCTTCAACGAAGTAATTCTTGGTCACAATACCATCCTGGCGGAATCGGGGGATGAAAAAACCGTTTTCATCAATCACGGCGTATTGAATTACATGATCACGCGCGACAAACGCTTTTGCAATTACACGAAACTGTCGCTGGAGAATATCATGCGCAAATCAAGCCTCATCAGTTCGGTCAGTGAAAAAGAACGCAACCGCTTTTTCCATGTCCTGCGCGAAAAGATCAACCGGAGGAAGACAGATCTGGTCACCCACCCGCTTTAATACATCCCTTACACGGATAACATCACAAACTCGCAGAGGAAGCCAACAAAAAACCCGGCATAGACCTGGGCCGGGTGATGTGCGCCAAGTGAAAGCCTGGCCGTTCCCAGTATGCCCGCCGCCAGGATAGAAAGGAGAATGGGAAGATGCAGGTCTACGAGGAGAACCGTCGACAGCCCGAAAAACAATCCTGTCAACCCGCCGAGGCCGATCATATGTATGCTGATCTTCCATCTCAGGTTGACAATGACAGCCACCACGACGGCAGCCACAGCGCCGAGCATCATCAGGCAAACGAGGTTGGGAGCCTGCAGTTTTTTCATCATGTAATAGGCAAGCAGCAGGCATAATGCATTCGTGATGTATGGAATGATGCGCTCCTCCCTGTCTTCCATATCGAACGTTCGTACCCAGCCTTTACTGAAAAGCATGTAGGTGATAAACAAGGGGATTACGATGGTATTCAGGATGACGATGGCAAAAATCGTCCATTGCAGCTGGGCGGAAACGGTAACGAGAAGGTAAGGGTTCAGCCTGAACAAAATGAAAAGTGCATAAAACGGCATCCATACAGGGTGCAACAAAATAGAGAGCCAGCGTGCGAGGCGGGGACTCATAGTTCTTTGCGAAGCCGCGCAACCGGGATATTCAGCATCTCGCGGTATTTAGCTACCGTCCTTCGCGCAATGTTGTATCCCTTTTCCTTGAGGATCCGCGTAAGTGCATCATCGGTAAGCGGACGTTTCTTGCTTTCCGATTCGATGCAATCGCTCAGGATCTGCTTCACTTCCTTGCTGGAAACTTCTTCGCCCGATTCGGTTTGCAATCCTTCCGAAAATAAACTCTTCAGTAAAAAAGTACCGAATGGAGTCTGCACGTATTTGCTGTTCGACACCCGCGAGATGGTGGAGATATCCATTCCTACCTTTTCGGCGATGTCACGCAAAACCATTTTCTTCAGTTTGCGCGGATCCCCTTCCAGGAAATAGTCGTACTGGTATTCCATGATGGCACGCATGGTTTCCAGCAAGGTATTCTGGCGCTGCTTCATGGCATCGATAAACCATTTGGCCGAATCCAGCTTCTGTTTCACAAACTGTACGGCTTCGCTCTTTCCTTTGCCGTTTTTTTCCTTGCTGTAATGATTCAGCATCTCTTTATAATCCCGGCTCACACGCAATTCAGGGGCGTTGCGCGAATTCAACATCAGCTCCAGTGCACCGTCGCTGTTGTTGATGATAAAATCCGGGATGATATGCTGGATGGATTTTTGCCCTTCGTTGGCGGTATTGCCCGGGCGCGGGTTCAACTTCAGTATTTCGTTGATGGCTGCTTTAAGATCGTCGTCAGGCACACCCAGGTCGCGCGCAATTTTTTCGTAGTGCTTTCGTGAAAACTCTTCCATGTGACCCTCCAGAATTTTTTGAGCCAGCTCAACCGAAGGCCGGGTTGCATCCCTGCGCTTGAGTTGAAGAAGGAGGCATTCGTTCAGGGTGCGCGCCCCTACGCCGGGCGGGTCAAAGGCCTGGATGGATTTGAGTATTTCTTCCAGCTCTTTCGGAGTGGTATGGATATTCTGCGAAAAAGCCAGGTCATCAACCACGGCAGAGAGATCACGCCGCAGGTAGCCGTCGTCGTCGAGGCTTCCGATCAGTTGTTCGGCGATATGGTATTCGCGGTCGTCAAAATTACAGAGGTAAAGCTGTGACAGGATCTGTTCCTGGAAACTGACGGAACCGGCATACGGAATTTCTTTTTTCTCGTCGTCGGCAGAAGAGTTGTTGACCGATGTTTTGTAATCGGGAATCTCATCATCCTGCATATATTCATCCAGGCTGATTTCCTCTTCCCGTTCGGTCAGGTTTTCATCGTCATCGCCGGCATCGGCAACGTCGTCTTCTTCGTTGACTTCATTTTCGTCCTCCACTTCCTCCCCTTCTTCCAAAGCAGGATTATCCTGGATCTCCTCCTTGATTCGCTGTTCCAATGTAGCCACAGGAATCTGCAGCAGTTTCATTAACTGGATCTGCTGCGGAGATAACTTTTGAAGAAGTTTCTGATGAAGGCCTTGTCTGATGGAACTCATGTTCGTGTAGAATATGAGGAACCGGAAATAACTGTTTACCGGAGTCCCAATGCAAAAATAACAAATGTGAATGGGCTATTCACAGAAAAAGCACTGTTTCCATACAGAAAAATAAAAGGCAGGCCGGTCCGGCATGCCCATACACTCGGTATTTTTTTCTTAATCGAACTTTTCTGTTTCCTTCTGACGGCTCATATAGCCTACCCAAAGGAAAAAAGCGACGAATCCAATGAGGATGAGTAACTTATTAAAGTAAGGTCCGATCACAGACATGACCGAGAAAATGGCTTGAAAAATATTGGCGAGAAAATTCCAGAATCCGTCCATAGGGAGATTGATTAGCGCACAAATATAAAAACAATTTTATTCTACGGACAAAAGAAGGGATTCATTCTTTGCATGCGAAAATATCTACTTTTATGGCCGATGTTACTGAAGTTATTCCGGTCGCAGCAGCCGGCCAATTTTTTCGTTATCCCGGCGATCGCGTTGCTGCTCTGGCTGCCGTCTTTTTTTCATGCTCCACCGGCCTACAAACCGCTCCAGGAGATGCCGTTGTACCATTTGTTTGGTGCATGGGCACACCACTGGACGGGAACCGTGTTTGCCTGGTTACTGGTGGTGGGACAGGCTTTATATCTCAACTACCTGATTAACAAATACGAAGTGCTGTACAAGCCTTCCTTCCTCCCTGCCCTCCTCTTTGTATTGCTGATGTCGTTTTCAAGCCAGGTGATGTGGCTGCACCCGGTGATCTTTGTGAATTTACTGATACTGGCGTTTTTTGACAAGACGTTTTCGCTCTTCAAACACCCCTCGCCGATACGCATGCTCTTTGAAAGCAGTTTTTTCAGCGGGATGGCTTTCCTGTTTTATTTTCCTGCTGCAATATTTTACCTGTTGCTCCTGTTATCGCTGGGCATTATCCGGTCGCTAAGCCTTCGTGAATGGATGGTGACTATGATCGGCTTCCTGCTCCCTCTTTATTTTGCCTGCGTATGGTTTTTCTGGCAGGGAACCCTGGGGACATTCATCGCTACACTGAAACCCCATCTGCCTGACTTCAGTTTGCTTTCCGGCATCGTATGGACGAAAGCTCTTATTGCCGAATGTTTGTTTATCCTGGCGCTCGGCACGTTATCACTGCTCCGGCTACGGCGGTATTTTTATAAAAACACGATCCGTACACGATCCAACCAGCGCGTCTTTGTATATGCGCTATTTACTGCAGCGGCTTCGCTTTTAATAGTACCACAGGCCGGTTTATTTCATTTCACGCTCTTTGCCTTGCCGCTGGCCGTATTTATCGGGTATTATTTCCTTTCCTTCAAAGCAAAACCCTGGATCGGCGAATTACTTTTTATCCTACTGGCAGTTGCGGTGATTTGGAATCAATTCTGATACATCTACGATCCCGATAGCTATCAGGATCGTAGATGGTAACCTAAAAATTCCGTAACGCAAGACATCCATCTTCCATCGCACGCATCTTCTTTTTTTCGGCCACGGTTTTATCCCGGTAACCGGACAGGTGCAAAATGCCGTGAATCATCACACGATGCAATTCGTCGCTGAATGTCGTTTGGTAAAGCACTGCATTCTGTCGCACGCGTTCTGCAGAGATGAAAATATCACCGCTGATCAGGTTCTTTTCTTCTGCCGTATTGAACGTGATGATATCGGTGTAGGTGCTGTGATGCAGGTATTGGCGGTTCATCTTCAGTAAGTACCGATCGCTGCAAAAAATGTAATTGATCTCTCCCGGCACCTTCTTCTGCTTACGGATCACCTTCAGTATCCAGGATGGTAATACAGCCGCATGATGCATTCGGAACCGGATGTCCTCTTTGAAAAAATTTACATGCGTAGGTTTCGCCATCGAAATCAAAGAAAAGAAATTTTATGATTCCTTTTCCCGGTTCAGTCGACCAGGAGTTTGCGTACGACGGATATGCCCTCCGTTTCTTCTGCACGAATCAGGTAAAGCCCGCCTGACAACCGTAGCTGGTCAAGGTTTAGCTGGAAAAGAATATCCGTGGGTGTACGTCGTTCAGCCCACACCATTTTTCCATTCGTGTCGAATATTTTTAAAGATAACGTTGCGGGCACTTTGTTAAACACAAGGGTAACAGTACCTTTCGCTGGCTGCGGAAACAGGGAGATAATGTCAAGGGGTTCTACATTGCGGTTCCACAGAGCCACGGTTTTACTATACGTCACGGTACCGTCGTAATCAACCTGGCGTAACCTATAGTACAGCAGTCTGTTTATCATCTTGTGGTCGTC
>Ga0190274_10001022_pt1 | contig 16350 bp, 13 predicted proteins | sample Popmic531T_FD_133002 | JGI IMG/M metagenome (GOLD analysis project Ga0190274, IMG submission 133002) | Populus adjacent soil microbial communities from riparian zone of Yellowstone River, Montana, USA - 531 T | ecosystem: Environmental > Terrestrial > Soil > Riparian zone | place: USA: Montana...
CAAGAGCCGGGTGAGGCCGCTCTCACCCCCAAGGACCGTTACGGCGCCCAAAACTGCGATAACGACAGCCAAAGCCAGCCCTGCTTTCATTGCGTTGCTCTTGAGCCAAGATTTTTCTTCCGCCGACCTCCGCCTGGTGTGACGTCGTCGAAACAACGATAGTGCGATCAGGAATCCTATCTCCGCTATGAGGCTGATGACGCCACCCCGAGAATTAGTCATCATCAGTGCGACAACCATCATGCCCACGGCGAACAGGTAAATAAACCTTTTCTCCCTTTCTAATGAACTCGAGAACAAAAGCCCCAACGGTAAAGCCAGGGCCAATTCCATATAGCCTGCAAAATGATGGCGATTGATAAAGGGACCGAAAGGCTGGCTTTGAGGCAGTTCTCTAATCCAATAAACCCTACTCGTGGTAAACGACTGAGTAAGGCCAAAGATTGCTAAAAGAAAGCCAAATATGGTGATGGTCCTTACAAGCATCCTCAGACGATTCGGCGTGTCTATAAAGACCAGGGTGGCCACGAAATAAATAAACAATGCCGCTACCTGGACAAGAATGAGTCGCGTGGAATACGGATCCAAAGAAAGACTTTTGACAAAGGGGATCGACGAAAGCCCTGCGTTATCGTGGCTTCTGAGGGGAAGCAGTTGGACGAGTCCCAGTAAGAGCATACCCAGCAGGGGCAATTGCAAGACATTTCGGCTGATACGAATTGTTCCGAGGATCCAGCTGTCAGCCACCCAGAGAATTAGCATCACCACGGCACCGAGGAAAAATACTGCCAAGGCCCAATAATGAACCGTACCGTACGCCAGGGCCGAGAGAATAATTACGACGCAGAGGAACAGGAATGCCAACTTGCTCGCAAGAGTATGCCTGATCACGGGCGCTTCAGAAGGCCGGACTAAGCCATCTGCTGCTTCCTGAGAACGGAGGGCACTACTTTCTGGACTTGAGATTGAAGTCGTCATACCAAACCATACCAAAGATCGGACAAACTGAGCTGTCGGCACACGATGTCGGACTGATCTTCAATCTCACAGCCTCGGTTTTTGCACCAGTCTTAAAGGATAAAGAGAAGCGCTGCCAATCGTGATCTCCGTTCGGCGCAGCTTCTGAGGACGCCAGGGTGGTTTCATCGCCACCATCAAGCACTACGATAATCGGTGTCGCCGCACTCAAAAGCTTCTCGGTCTTTATATAGTATTCAAGATCATATTGTGTATTGGGCTGCACCAGCACTAGCTGCGAAACGTTGAGGGCCTGCAGATTTGTACGGACTTGAAAAGTGATCCGAAAGCTCTTGCCTCCTGTCCGAGCCACGTCAGAGTCGATACTCGTTTGCGCTTGTGTGACCGATTGATATTGCCAGCTAAAGACTCCGCCTTGAGCAAGGTTGACGTTTTCTTCAAAGCCACTGTCAATGATGTGTCCCGGCTCGGCGCGAATGGCCACCCCGGTGCCGCTGTTCCAAATCTCAGCCGCCTGATGAAAACGTTTGGCTTTGATAAGACTCTCTATCATAGTTTGGCCGGCAGCCTGGTTAAGTTTCTTTTCCGGCTCACTCAGGGTATTCCAGACTCTCAGACCTTCATCGAATCTTCCGCGAGACGATAGGTATTGCGAAAACTGAACCTTCGTTTCTGCCCCTTTCCCAATCGAAGCCAGCAGCGCCTCGAAGTCGTCTTTGTTCACTTGCCACGCCAGATTGAATAGTTGTGGTCGCAGTTCATTGTTGGCTTCACTTGCACGATATAACTCGGCAAAGGCTTCCTGATAACGTCCTTCACGAAGAAGCAGGTTTCCCAGGTGCCAGCTCGGGTACGAATAAGAGGGTGCCAGCTTCACCGCGACACGCAGTACTCTTTCAGCCTTATCGGAATCGCCGGCTTGTTCCAATGCCGCACCAAAGTCCATCCAGAATCGGTAGTCGTTGGGCGCAAGACTAACTGCTTTCTCATACTCAGCAACGGCAACAGGAATCTGATCGGAAGGAAAGTTATTCTGGATTAGTTTACCCAGCCTCCAATGAGGCAACGGATCGTTTGGTGCCCACGACACAGCCATCCGGGCTGTCTCCAATTGACTCGGTTCAGGGATGAGATATTCCGCGAGTGTATTGCCCAGATACCAACGCACCACAAACCACGAAAAAGTCAGCGCAAGCAAAACTATTCCCGTCATGGTTAGCTTTGCCACCGTTGTCGCTTTCAGTTGTATGACCTGTTCAGACATTATGACTGTTAGTGTCTTGTGAAAACTGTTGGCTCCTCCTGTTTCTCATGCTCGAACTTTACAATAAATCTTCAATACTTATTCTCATGCGTTTTACCGAGATGTCGTTGGTGCGGCAAAAACCAACGATCTCCTGCAGTCGCTCTTCCGGCAACCTGTTAATCGAAATAAGCAGTTCATTGACATCGTGCTGGCGACAGATACCACTCAGATCACCATTTCCGGCGTACACCTTGAGCCCATGAATTACTTTCCCCTTCTTCGCGGGATCATCGTCAAGGAAACCGACTGGAGAATACTTTAGCGCACGATTGTTTAGTATTTCGCGAAGCACTAGTTCGCCTGCGTCACCTGCTCCGTAAATCAACACTCGCCGATCCTCGCTGCTTCCCGACACCGGGAGCACCCGCTGAAACAATCGAAAGGCCATCCGACTGCCCGCGAGAAACATGAACATTAACAGAGCATCGATGATGAAGATCGTTCGAGAGAATCCTTCAAAGCGAAACGCAAAAAGAACCACCAAAACGCTTAGCACCGAGCTAAGCGCCACACCCTTGGCAAAAACAATCAGGTTATCAACTCCGGTGTAGCGCCAAATACCCCGGTAAACTCCGGTAGCGAGAAACGCGGCCATCTTTACGAAGACGAGGACCGGCAGCGTCCGCAAGAACAACCTCCAGGCGCCGCTGCCCGAGAACGCGCCAAACTTTAATGCGTAAGCACACCAATACGACAAGAGGATGAGTATGAGATCGAGAAATACTTCGAAGATCCGCCTCTTGTAAGAAAGGTCGATGAGGAATGCTGACAATGACTGGTTCTTAATTGCCAGGGCTTCCTCGGTTTCGTCGTACACTTTGACTCCGGCCAGATACACGCCCAAAAACGTCAAGATCAGTGTGAAACCGGCAATAGCCGCCAAGCTCACATCCAGCTTCATCCTTTGAACCAGGAGGCCCAGAAGACCTGCAAGCGCCGCAAAGCCATAGAGCATCAAGACAGCCCGGCGCTCGGATAAGCCAAGCGCTACCAGACGGTGCGACGTATGGTCACGTCCGCCCTGAGAAGCTGCCCGGCCTGACACTTTTCGCAGAATAGTTACAAATGTGGTATCGAAGATCGGAATGAAAAGGATTAAAACTGGAACCGCCAGAACCGGGGCCAGGCTTCGCGACCGTCCCCCCGTGAGATTCACCAGGGCCGAACTCGCCAGGAAAAACCCGACAAACATGGAACCCGAATCACCCATGAATATCGACGCCGGATTTGAGTTATAGACCAGGAACCCCAGGAGGGTGCCGGCGAAAATCATGAGCATCAAAGCCTCGGTAGTATGGCTAGTGTTGATAAAACTAATAGCCAGAAAACATGAGGCAATCGCCGCAATTCCCGGAGCCAGACCGTCCATATTGTCGAGCAGGTTTACGGCATTGGTGATCCCAATCAGCCAAAAGATTGTTAAGGCGACATTAACTAAGGACGATTTAGTCCAGGGCAGGCTGAGGCCGTAGTAGACTACGAAGGCCGAACCCATCACTTGTCCAATTAGTTTCTGATACGGCTTTGTGTTAAGGAGATCGTCGGCCAATCCGACCAGAAATAGAAAGGTGCTTGCGCTGATTATCACCCAGCCATAAGTGCTCGGAGGAACAAACACAAAGTAGCCGATTACAACTGAGAGCCAGATGGCAAGTCCGCCCAACATGGCTGTTGGTTTTTTATGCCACCGATCGCTCTTTGGCTTTGCGATGAGACCGATGCCGCGGGCGAAGGCCCGAACTGCCGGAGTCAACGCAAGCGCCAGTATTGCTGACGCGGCCACAGCCACAGCGCTAAGGGAGCTAAAAGACATAACGGAGCGAGATTGGAGCTATCAACCTGGGCAGTGTAAGCGGAAAGCTACTCCAAGCTGTCCAAATCAAGTCTGGAAGCCAGGCATGCTAGTCATGAGAAGACGGGCGACCACTGTGAAAACTAATAACACTCTTTAGAATGCCCTCAAGCGTCATCTCAGCGCGAAAGCCTACCAACTGATTGATTTTGGTAGTGTCTGGAACCCGTCTCGGCATGTCCTCGAAACCCTCTTCATAAGCTTCATCGTAAGGCACAAGAACGATCTCCGACTCGGAATTCGTCAGCTCCTTGACCTTTTCAGCTAGCTGCAAAATCGAGATCTCTTCACTGGAACCAATGTTGTAGACCTGCCCCACGGAATCGGAGCGATCCATTAGTTTGATCAAAGCCCCAACCACGTCGCCAACATATCCAAAGCAACGAGTTTGTTTGCCGTTGCCATACACAGTAATGGGACGTCCGGCTAGTGCTTGTCGCACAAAGGTGGGAATGACCATTCCGTAACGACCTGTCTGCCGTGGTCCTACCGTATTGAAAAGCCGGACGATGGTCGTAGGCAATTTCTTTTCGCGCCAATAAGCCAAAGCGAGAAACTCATCGATTGCTTTTGAACAAGCGTAGCTCCACCGTCCTTTGGTCGTCGCGCCCATCACCAGATTCCCATCTTCGCGGAAGGGTACGTCAGCGCTCAGCCCGTACACTTCCGAAGTGGAGGCAATCATTACTCTTTTCTGTTTCTTGTTGGCTAAAGCCAAAATCACTTCCGTCCCACGCACGTTCGTTTCAATGGTGCGCACGGGACTCTCAACAATCAGCTTGACGCCCACGGCTGCGGCCAGATGAACCACAACATCACACTGATCCACCAGCTCGGCAGTTACCGGCTGATTGTGAACAGAATCTATCGTGTAATGAAACTTTGGATTATTCTTCAGGTGTCGAATGTTTTCGATAGTTCCGGTTGATAGATCATCTATCACCAGAACTTCGTCACCCCGCTCCAAATACGCATCGGCAAGATGAGACCCAATGAAACCAGCACCGCCAGTTATTAGTACACGCAAGTATTTCCGCTCCTTTATCCCTCAGACTCTTAGTTTCAAAAACTTTACCCAGATGATTAGATTCGAGATTCGAGTCGATTCTCCCGTGAGTGCGCTTTGACGGAGGTTGTTTTTCCCGCCACCAAATCCGCATACAAAGTTCTGACGTTTTCCAGTAGTCGCTCCTTAGAATAGTTCCTTTGGACGAAAACTAAACCCCGTTCACCGATCGCTTTACGCAGATCCGCATCCTCGACTAAACGACCCAAGCCGGTAGCAAAAGCTGTTGCGTCATTCGGAGGGACCCGCAGACCTCGCTGACAAATCTGAAATGACTCGCTGGCCTCCAGCAGGACGGGATCGCCCAACAAATCAACTACTCCTCCGACAGCTGTTGAGATTACCGGACGAGCATTGGCCATTGCTTCAATTAATGTTAGGGGCGTTCCCTCGTTGAGTGACGTCAAGGCGACAACGTCGAGGGCCGGGTAAAAATCAGCGATGTCTCGACGGCTCCCAACAAATACCACGTCATCTGCCAGTCCGAGCGAATTAGCCTGTTCTTCGAGTTTTTTTCGAAGGGAGCCGTCCCCAATGACTACAAACCTGACGGCTGGAACCTTTGATGTCGGTGAAAACCGAACTTTGAAATCAGCTATTGCTCTAAGAAACAGCTCATGGTTTTTGATCTCGGTCAATCTTCCAACAATCCCTACCAAAACATCGTTCCTACCTACTCCCAGCTCGTCGCGAAAAGATTTGCCGCGCTCACGCCAGTCAGCAAATTCATCGGTGTCCAAACCAAGAGGAATTATCGCAAACTGCTCGGCTCGACCGACTCCGAATTCTTCGTTGATCTCTCGTCGCTGCTGGTCACTCAGCACGATTATCCGATCGGTCACCAGCCGGGCCAGGGCCTTTTCGATCACTAGAAAGGCGCGCGTCTTAATTGCTCCGTAATAGCTGTGGAAAATGTGACCGTGGTAAGTATGCACAAAGATGCACGGCCGGGGATTTCCCAGCAATACTGACGGACTTAGCCATCTGTAGAGGAAACCCGCGAGTCTTCCAACCGTTCCTGCCTTGGCTGTGTGGGTATGGACAATATCAGGTCGTTCGCGGAGGAAGAGCTTATAAAGTTTCCAGATCGTCAGTACATCCTTCAGGGAGATTTCGCGGGACATTTCCGGAACAAAGACTGGAGTTACGCCCAGCTCAGTCGCGAAATAACTCATGTCTTCCTCACCCGGGGGAACTGTTCCAGCCACAAGCACCGCCTGGGAGTCGGCCGTTTTCAGACCGCTGGAAAGCCATGCGACGTGTTTGGCTGGCCCACCCACATTGAGGCGGGCAATAACGCGAACAATCTTCACGAGTCTTCCATTCTGTATATCGTGGCGGGATCATCCTCGTGCCGTATCTCGTCGATCTCTTCTTTCTTGGCCGCGCCCATATAGAGCTGATTTGGACAGTTAATAACAATCCCGTCAACATCTCCGACGTTCTGATAAGCATGAACGACTCCCGGAGGGATCAAGACAGATTTTGGGTTCTCTTCGCCAACAACCAGGGTGGTAACGTTATTAAAGGTTGCTGATTCCGGACGATTGTCCCATAGCCGCAGTTTGAAGTTTGACGGGCCAATGAAACAAAACAAGTCGGCCTGATCTACGTGCTCGTGAGGCCCACGCGTGACACCCGGGTTGGTTGAGGAAGTGTATGCCATTACCGGGTAGAAAGCCGGATCGAGCTCATCGTGGCGAAAGAGCTCCGCCAGCCAGCCACGCGAATCAGTGAACTTACGCAGGTCGCGAATCACAACCCCATCAATGTCGCCATTCTTAAAGTTTTCAGCCATTGGCACCTATTTCAGCTGCACGATCTAATTCCATTTTGTTCGCCCCAGTTCCAGCTACCAGATTCGAAGCATGCAAAAGGCTTTCAAAGGTTCCGGCATCAGTCCACCAGCCTTCCAGCTGCTCCCAGGTCATTTCGTCTCGTTCGATATAAGCGTTATTCACATCGGTAATCTCCAACTCCCCACGGCCCGATGGTTTTAGCGTGCGAATTATGTCATAGACTTCGCCGTCATACATGTAGATACCAATTACCGCATAATCGGATTTTGGAGACTCAGGCTTTTCCTCAATCCGCAACACCCGTTTACCTTCAAGTTCGGGCACGCCAAAGCGGTGCGGATCGGGGACCTTCTTGAGGATGATCTTTGCGCCTTTCCCCTGATGTCGATAGGCTCGGACGGCCGCAGCGATGTTGCCTTCGATAATGTTGTCTCCTAAAACCACACATACGGGGTCACCAGCGCCAAAGTGTTCAACCAGCGAGAGCGCTTCAGCGATGCCGCCTTCGCCCTCCTGATAAGTGTAATTAATGTGTTTGAGGCCAAACGCCTTGCCGTTTCCCAACAGCTTCAGGAAATCACCCGCTGAACTGCCTCCAGTGACGACCATAATATCTGTAATTCCGGCATTGACCAGCGTCTGAATCGGATAATAAATCATCGGCTGGTCATAAACCGGAAGCAAATGTTTGTTTGTCACCGCAGTCAGCGGACGTAATCGAGTACCCAATCCCCCAGCGAGCACGACACCTTTCACCTATATAGCCCTCCAGTCAATCAACAATTCATCTGGTCGGTAGAGATTCACGAATCAATCAATAAACCTTTCGAACCATAACTCCAGCATCAAAAGGGTCCAGAGCCGGTGGGAATGATCCTGTTGGCCACGCGTATGGAGATCGACCAACTGCCTAACCGCCTCCGGTCTAAACAGCCCGCGATTCAATGCCCTTTCAGAAAGGATCGTCTCCCGAAGGAATGGCTGGAGTTTCCCACGAAACCAATGGCCAATAGGAACGCCGAATCCCATTTTTCGCCGGTCAAGGTTTTCCGCCGGCAACAATTTTTTCAGCATACGCTTCAACAGGTATTTCGTGGTCATCCCTCTCAACTTGAATTTCTCCGGCAAGCTTGCCGCAAACTCAATGAGGTGATGATCCAGAAAAGGCGAGCGAGCTTCCAGCGAAACTGCCATCGTGGCGATGTCCACTTTTACCAATAAATCGTTCGGCAAATAAGTATTGATATCGGCAAGCAGGGCCGCGTCAACTATGCCGGCGCCATTCGCCCGGGCAAACCAGGGAGACAGAATGTCAGCAGCGCGGATGCTTTGCGTCTCATGGAGAAAGTTTGCCGAGTAAAGATCCTGCTTTGCCCCAGTATCAAAAACGCTCACCCATCGAAGATAACGTTCGACCTTCGGTAATGACGCGGCCTCGATAAAGCGCTTCACATCTCTGAGCCGACTTCGCTTTGTTTCCGACGAGGGGATTAATCCAATTGCCTGCTGAACCAATGAGTCTCGAAGCACCGCCGGAATTCGGTGATACTTTTCGGCCAGCCGCATCGCGGCATAGCGTTCGTACCCGGCGAACGACTCGTCTCCGCCGTCGCCATTGAGGGCCACGGTCACATGCTTTCGAGTTTCGCGAGCTACATAATAGGTGGGAATCGCCGAGGAATCCGCGTACGGTTCGCCATAGTGCTCAACAAGTAAGGGTAAAACTTCGAGGGCATCGGGACGAACGATAAATTCGTGATGGTCGGCTCCAACATGCTCGGCAACCCGGCGCGCATGATGCAACTCACTGAAATCCTGCTCTTCAAATCCTATTGAAAACGTCTTAACCGGTTCACTTGATTCCTGGCTCATAAGCGCAACGACGGCGCTGGAATCAATGCCCCCGGAGAGAAACGCTCCCAGGGGTACCTCCGACATCAAACGAACCTTTACAGCATCGCGCAGAATCTCAATCGCGCGCTCTCCCGCTTCCTGCTCGCTAATGTCGATTTTCTTGGAGAAGTCAGGCTGCCAGTATTGCTCAATTCTGATTTCCCCTTTTCTCCAACGCAGGCTGTGACCGGGCTCCAACTTTCTGATAGCTCGATAGGCTGTCAGCGGCGCTGGAACGCACATAAACGAAAGGTAGTGATGTATTGCGTCGGTGTCGATGTCTCTGCCAATATCCGGATGCAACAACAGAGCGCTGAATTCCGAACCGAAAATTAATTTGTCATTAACCTTGGCGTAGAGAAGTGGCTTTTTGCCAACTCGATCGCGTGCAATGAAAAGCTCTTTGGTCCGGTGGTCCCAAATCGCAAACGCAAACATCCCTCGTAGGTGCTTGGGACAGTCGGCGCCGTATTGATCGTAAGCATGGACGACCGCTTCTGTGTCGCTGTTTGTGTAGAAGGTGTGGCCGAGCTGTTCCAGCTTGTGGCGGACTTCAAGGTAGTTGTAGATCTCTCCATTGAAGACAATCCAGGCGGTCTGATCCTGGTTGTGAATAGGTTGTTGGCCGCCTTTTACATCAATAATAGATAGCCGGCGCATGCCCAAGCCGACTCCCTCGCTGAAGTAGAAACCGTCATCATCCGGCCCACGATGGCTAATGGCATCGCACATGCGCGAGACGAGCGCTTGATCAACCTGCGAGTCAGTGTTCTCGACTATGCCTACAATTCCACACATGATTGACTTGCCGTCCGGCGCTTTGAAGTTCCCTCAGGCGCCTCACCTCTTGTTTTTGCTTTATCGACCAAAATAGACGAGAAACCGTATTTCATAGTCGCCTACAAATCAAGTGGCGAAGGCGATCCGTAGCGGTTGACGCTCATAACCCGCGCCGCTAGACTGGCTGCATCTGTACTGGCCGGCGGCTACTCGCCGCTATCAATAGAATGACCAAGACAATTATTGACCAGGTTCGCAAGCTCGCATCTCGCTTGTTGCTAATCGGTCGGTTCATCATTCGGAACCCTCGAGACGCATTCCTTCTGTCCCGCATGGCGGGATGGGTCGTCTTGCTTTCGGTTCTCATCCGCGCCCAGCCATTACCTCGCGTGCTAAATCTGATGACACCGCTGCGTCGGGTCAAATTACCGGTAAGACAGTCCCCCTCCAGCGAACGAATAGCCCAGTTGTTAGATATGCTCCTCAGCATAGATGTCTTTGTCTTCCGCCCGATATGTTGGAAGCGCGCCGCCATCCTTCACCGTTATCTCGCGCTTCATGGAATGCGAACTAGTATAGTCTTTGGTGTGCGAAAGCAGAACGAGGGCCTTCTGGAAGGTCATGCGTGGCTGGAAGCCGGGCATGGCCCGATTCTCGAAAAGAGTCCACCGGAATACAGAGTGACCTACTCTTTTCCTATGCAAACACCCATACAGAATTGAGCGCCGATAATAGAATGCCGACGACTGTTTCCTCAGAACCGGAACCCGTCAAATTCGAGCTGGACCACGTTAATCACCTGTCTGAAGATCACGACCCACAAGGCCCGACTGCAAACAAAAAAGAAAAGAAGACTTCGTCGATACTCGTTTCGAATCTGCGAAAGAAGATAGAAGAACTATTTGCAATCGACCTGCGGTCTTTAGCTTTAACCAGAATCGCCGTGGCATTGTTGGTGCTAGTGGATCTGCTTTGGCGCTTCACTTCGCTCGGAGCCTTCTATTCAGATAGGGGACTAGTTCCACGAGCCGCCGTTTTCGAAGACCCGACCTCCTGGGTACTTTCACTCCATCTAATGAGCGGCAGAACCGAGGTTCAGGCGTTGCTGTTTGCTTTAAGTGGAGTTCTTGCCTTAATGCTGCTGTTCGGGCTTAGAACTCGGTCGGCATCTTTTTGGACATGGCTCCTCTTCACCTCGCTGAATTCTCGGAATCTTTATGTGGTTCACGGCGGTGATTCGCTGCTAAACGTGGTGCTCTTTTGGGGAATGTTCGTACCCTGGGGTGCCAGGTATTCTGTCGATAACGCGCTTAATTCATCGACCAGCGCGCAACCTCAGCGACTAGTATCGATTGGTACGGCTGCGCTTCTCCTGCAGATGCCGTTGGTCTATTTTTTCTCGGGAATCCTGAAGAATGGACCAGAATGGCGGCACGACTTTACAGCAATTTCTTACGTAGTTAACTCGCCTGACTATGCCACCTCATTGGGCCATTTGATGGCGTCGTGGCCAATGCCAATTCTAAAGGCTGTTACTGTTTCGACAATTGTGATCGAGATTGGCGGACCACTCCTTCTATTCTCTCCTGTAGTCAACCGAACCATTCGCACTATGGTGCTTCCTGCCTTTTTTCTTCTCCAGCTTGGACTCGTGCTGACTATGAGACTCGGTCTCTTTCCATTGATTAGTACCGCCGCGATCCTGCCGTTCATTTCCGGAAGGTTTTGGAACAAGATGTTTGCCCGCCTGCGAACTCCGTCACGGGCAGGCTTGCGCATTTACTACGACGGGGATTGCACGTTCTGCCGAAAGGCCGTGCTACTAATAAAGGAGTTTTGTCTCTGGCCTGAGACGCACGTGGAGCCAGCCCAGGCAAGCGCCGAGATTTATCGAGAAATGCAACTGCATAATTCATGGATCGTTATTGATCACCAGAATATCAGCCACTTTAGGTTTGAAGCATTAGCTTACCTTCTTAAACAATCGCCGCTCTTTTACCTTCCTGGGCTCTTGTTAAGTTGGCATCCTTTAACCAAAGCAGGGAACGCGTTGTACGACCGCGTTGCTAATAATCGGGGGCTTTTCGCTCGCCTCGCGAAACCTCTGGGTTATCGTCCACAGCGACTAACACAACCGAGATTCATGTCTCTGCTCTGCGCCTTCTTCCTCTTCTATGTAGTTTTGGATAATTTAGGCACCGTCAAGAGAACGCGTCTTAAGGTTCCTGACAAACTGGGAGGCATTGGGCAGATGCTTCGCATTCACCAGAATTGGAGAATGTTTGCTCCGAGTCCCTTAAGAAACTACGACTGGTATGTGGTGGAGGGTAAGCTTCGTGACGGCCAGGAACTCTGCTTTGTCAACGGAGTTTCAAACAATTGCCGGCAACCTGGTAACGAGGTTCCCTTGTTAAAGAACTACCGGTGGCGAAGTTACTGGCGAAACGTAGGGAACGATCGTGAAAAGAAATTACGGCCTTACCTTGCTCGTTACATTTGCAATTCCTGGAATAACTCACACGTAGCAGCGGAAAATTTAGAAGATCTGAAGATTCTTAGATTGCGTCGACCAATTAGCTTGGAGGGTCCACCCGTAGAGCCCGAGAGGTTTGAGAAGATCGAACTGTGGAGCGGCCAATGTTCTGCGAGCGATCTAATCGGCGAGAAACCTTCGGAATAGCCGTACTGGGTGCAAATGGTTCGCCTCAAAATAAGAGGTTGAGTTAAGGTTGAACCTGTAGCAGATTGTTTGCCTGAAAATCTCGAAGAATCTTTTCTACACTTTTTACTGCGTGTTCGGGTGATACGCTAAACGTGGATGTCATCTCACTGACAATCTCCGGTACAGCGTGGCCCTTCTCCAGACCGGTCCAAACCATCATCGCTGACTCGTTAAGCTGGTAATATCGCCTGCTGTTTAAGTCAACCAGGACTCCATCTCCGTCGTCGAAAAGCGTCGATACAATCTGTTTGCGCGGGGCCTGTAAGTTACTCATCTGTGCTATTTCAACCTCCAAGACAATTTCATCCAAGCAGCCAGGTTCTGCAACCTCTTCGAATCTTGATCGCTCCTTTAAGCAGGGGTCACCACTGAACGCTGATCATTGAGCAATGGCAAAAGCAATCCCTCAGCACAGGATGGGTCGCTTAAGATGTCAAGTCCCGCACGTAAAGAGAAGGCTCTGCACTGGTTGTTCAGTCGATTCAGGACTCGCAGGTGATCGCGCGCGGTCAAACTATCATAGCTCGCCCAGGGATTTGACCTGATAAGTCGGGCCATGGTGTCAGCTCGCGTCGTCTCTTCTACTTCGCTGCTGGTTTTACCTGTTATCGAAACAAAAATTAACGCGGTCGGAATGCATGAGGACATGAACTGGCCCGGAAAAGCAACCAGTGGTTCCAGACGTCGCTTCTGCGGATCTGAGAGCATGGGCCCCCCTATTGCGTGATCGGAAAACTCAAGAGAGCAACTCGCCAGGGTGGCTTCTGAAGCGGAGAAGAACCTCCGGACACCTCGGGCGTGTACAAGGCCGCCGTCCTCATTCAGTAACAACGCATCATCAGTCAAATACCGCCACCCGCGGGAAGCCAGGACTGAGGCGAATGTAGACTTACCGCTCCCCGATGCCCCAAGAATAAGTGCAGCGGATCTACCATCCGGCGTAACCAGACCTGCTCCGTGCAATTGATATAGCCTGCATCTTCTGAGCGAGATATCAAGAGCATAAGCCATCAAATTAAATAACGACGCCGGATCCCGGGCGTGGGAGGTATCTCCGATCCAGACACATAAAGCGTTCCCACAGTGGCCAATCCCGGTCCCTATTACCGAGTCTTCTATTGTCAGATAGAGTTTATCTCCATCAGTGTGGCATTTGCCGAATGCTACCTCAAAGGAGTCGAGACCGTCAGGAATAGCAGGTGCCGGATCTCGTGAAAAAACCTTCACGGTGAAATCTGCTGGTGCTGTAGGAGAGGCAGGGAGGAGTTGTAAGTAGAAATCCCGAAAATAGCGGGACACTAGTCTTGCCGACCATTTATCGGCTGTTTCTATAGACACGACACGACCGGCGATGGCGTAAGAAAACGTCATCGCCGGTCGAATTGTGGAAACCAAGGCTTAAACCTCACGGCAAACTAGGCGCGGAAAACAAAACGGCAGCGTCGTTCACCGACCACGATCTTAAGCCATTATGGAGTGAAATCGGGGCCAACATCAGAGCTGCCAGTGATAACCTGGAAAAAGGCCGTGGCCTCGAGAACATCTACCGGACTCGAAATTTCAGGTTCGATAAAGGGCCTCTTCGTCGGTTCCTGCACGCTAAGTTCGCGGCTATTAATTTCGGTTTGTTGCGTAGTCAAAGTACTTATCCTCCTGTCAAGGTGTGACGTTTTGCACGGCCTGAGCGTCTTCTTCCCTACCTTCAATAGTAAGACGAAGAGGTTTTGAGACGTCGCTAGCTAAGTCCGTGCGCCAGTATAAACGAACTCCATTAGGAAACCAAGTATTAGTTAGTTCCTCAAAATTAACTCCGCTGAAGCTCCAAGTTACGACCTGGTCGATCTCTTTTTGCGCGCCATTTGTGGTAAGTATAGCGAAGGGTATGTGCGCCTGCGCGGCGACTTCCTGGAGCACATCGGTCAGAAATTGCTTGTAGACGCTCACTGTAAACAAATTGTTCGCATAGGTAACCTTCAGCTCTTCCTTTCTTTTCTCGAGCGCAACCTTCTCTTCCTCTTCAGACTCGTAAACCATCCCTACCATCAACTGGCCCGTCGCCTTATTTTCGGTCCATGGCCCTTGCTGTGGCGCCTTGTCATCAGGGCCAAGTAAATAGATCGCCAGCGGCCTCTTCCTGACGGCCTGCGAAGAATCGTTGCCGCCAGTGATGATGTAGTCGACCACTGGACGCGGTGCCAGCTGCTTGAGTGCGGCCTCAATAGGAAGATCCTTGAAGTCAGCGGTCACCAACTCCTGCTTCAAGCTGTTACCGAGAGATACTGGAATTTTCAGCAACCGCCCAATCTCAGCGGAAATTTCCGAGGCGGAAGACTTCTTTGCGCGCACCGTAACAAACGGGACGCCAAAATCGTCTTTGATTGTGACCCGCCAACTTTTAGCCTTTGCCGTTCCAGGCTTATCCGCAAGCGTTCCCGGCTTGGGTGCTTGCGACTGTGCTTTTTCGGATTGGCTGGAGGCTGTCGGAGTGGTTGGTGCATCTACCGACGCTGGTGGCGTGGTGGGTTTTGGCTTTTCCTGCGGTGGAGTGGCTCCCTGAGCCACGCCGGCAAACAAGAGAATAATTGCTAACAACATACCCGTACCTTGGTGCGCACCGGTCAGTGCGCCTATCTCCTACGGCATGGCGCGACCGTTCTGCCGTGCCAAACCTACCGACTGAAAGAAGTCGGTTTTCCCGACGGCCGAGGCCGCCGGGAAAACCGAGTTAACCGCTCCAGGTTACCCAACAGGGAACTCTTCCAGCCGGGAGCCTCCCGGCTGGCCGAGCTTGTTACGGAGCAACGGGCGCCGTTACGAACGCTTCTCTCCCCAGGAGAATCTTGAAGCGTCCACTCCTCACCACGCCAAACTTGAACGCGATGCGGAAGGGAACACCTGCTGCTATTGTCCGGGTAAAGTTACCAGTTCCACCACTAACGCCATCGCCGATAAGCGTTATTGCTGCGGGTCCCAGCGGTGCGACGTTAAGCGTCTGACTGGCTGTGGTTAAAGTATTAACGACGAAAGTACTGTTACTGCCGCCGCCATATGGCTGAAGCGATCCGAATCCCGGTGTTGGCGCCGGAGGAAGGAAGACATCCTCAAGCACGCTGCCCGCAACCACCTGGGCGGTACCGGAACTATCGACGACTATTTCGCCGTAATGGTTCACAGCCTTCATTATAGCCGTGAAGAAGTTGGCGGAATTGGGTGAATCACTACCCTCTCCCTGACAACTCGGAACCGGTGTCTGAGCAGGCGACGTTGAAAAGTCCGGGCCCCTCAGGTTTCGCGCTTCCTGCGTGCCTACGCCAATAGACTGCTGTGGCGTACCTGGAGGCGCTGGTGGAGTATTGACGACAGTCGTCGTGCGAGTCTGACCACCACACAGCGTGGATATGTCGTCAATGCGCCAGCGAAGACCAGTTACAGGCGTCGATGGAGTGAACCTCATCCGCAGAATGAAGGTTCCGAAGGGATCGTTTTCAGTGCCCCAGATATTGGGATCCTGCGAATAACGTCGTTCGGAATTACGCGGGTTTAACTGGTCCACCGCGCAGGGAATGACCGCGCCCGTGCAGATATCAAACGGCGCCTGAGCAATCAAGCCGGTTCCAACGATGGGCGGTGCAGCAGATGAATGCGGCCATGCGTTACCCAGAACAGACGAGACTCTGGCGATGCCCGTTTCAGTTACACCGACGTTGTTTGTTGCCGGGTTTGGAGCATCCAGGATGAAATCATCACTGTTGCCGCAGATAAATGAAGCACCGATACCTCCGGTCTGAGCACACGCGCCATCGTTCGGCACGGTCGACGGAGCAACCGGCAGGTTTTGTGCCGAGCTGTTATATGAGTCCTTGTGGATCTCGCCAGAAGGACCGGCGAACGTTTGCCCTGACCGCCGGCGCTCAATCTTGTACTGGCCGGACTGGCCGTAGCACTTCTTGACAG
>Ga0190274_10001023_pt1 | contig 16350 bp, 14 predicted proteins | sample Popmic531T_FD_133002 | JGI IMG/M metagenome (GOLD analysis project Ga0190274, IMG submission 133002) | Populus adjacent soil microbial communities from riparian zone of Yellowstone River, Montana, USA - 531 T | ecosystem: Environmental > Terrestrial > Soil > Riparian zone | place: USA: Montana...
AGGTCGCGCCGGCGCAGTACGAGATCGCGCCGATGTTCGAGAACTCCAACGTCGGCTCCGACCACCAGCAGCTGCTGATGCAGGTGCTGGAGAACGTCGCCCGCCGCTACGGCTTCGTCTGCCTCCTGCACGAGAAGCCGTTCGCCGGCGTCAACGGGTCCGGCAAGCACAACAACTGGTCGATGGGCACCGACACCGGCTCCAACCTGCTCAACCCGGGCGACACGCCCGAGGACAACATCCACTTCCTGTTCTTCTGCACGGCCGTGATCCAGGCGGTGAACAGGCACCAGGGGCTGCTGCGGGCGTCGGTCGCCAACATCGGCCAGGACCACCGGCTCGGCGCCAACGAGGCGCCGCCGGCGATCATCTCGATCTTCCTCGGGGCCGAACTCGACAAGGTCTTCGAGGCGATCTCCAGCGGCGAGGGCGATCCCAACACTCCCGCCTCCTTCCTCGACCTGGGGACGACGGTACTGCCGCCGCTGCCGCTCGACGGCGGCGACCGCAACCGCACCTCGCCGTTCGCCTTCACCGGCAACAAATTCGAGTTCCGGGCGCTGGGGTCGAGCATGTCGCTCGCCTTCCCCAACACCGTGCTCAACACGATCGCCGCCGAGGCGATCGACGAGCTGGCCGGCAAGCTGGAGCAGAAGCTCGCCGCCGGGACCGAGATGCCGGAGGCGGTGATCGAGATCGTCAAAGACTCCTACCTGGCCAACAAGGCGGTCTGCTTCAGCGGCGACAACTACTCCGAGGAGTGGCACGTCGAGGCCGAGCGCCGCGGGCTGAAGAACCTCCGGACCACCCCCGACGCGCTGCCCGAGGTGGTCGCCGACGACACCGTCGCGGCCTTCGAGAAGTACAGCGTGCTGAACAAGCGCGAGCTCGAGTCCCGCTACGAGGTCTGGCTCGAGCAGTACTCGATCCGGGCCAACATCGAGGCCGAGGAGACCTTCTCGATCGCCCAGACGATGCTGCTGCCCGCCGGTCTGCGCCAGCTGGCGCTGATCGCCGAGGCGGGCGTATCCAGCCTCGAGGGCGAGGTCCGCGAGCTCGTCGACGAGCTGGTCGCCGCGCTCGGCACGCTGAAAACGGCCAACGCCTACCCGGAAGACCTGGAGGGGCTGGAGCTGGCGACCTACGCCCGCGACAAGCAGCTGGCGGCGATGGACTCGGTGCGCGAGGCGGCCGACAAGCTGGAGCGTGTCGTCGCCGACGACTTCTGGCCGCTGCCGAAGTACGAGGAGATGCTGTTCATCAAGTAGCCACTGCGGCGGGGCCGATCGCCGGCGATCGGCCCCGCGTCGCCTAGTTGACGCTGGCGCAGATGGCGTAGACCTGGAGGTCGATCGAGGTGTCGATCGAGGTCGAGTTGTTGAACAGCTGCACCGACCAGCCCGTCCCGGTCCCGTTGGGGCCGCTGAGCGAGAGCGTCACCTGTCGCTGCTGCCCGTTCTGAGCGGCGTTCGTGCCCAGGTTGGCGCCACCGCCGATCGCCCGCTTCCCACTCGGGCAGGTCACCGTTTTGACTTCGCTCAGCCCACGGGGGCTGCCGCTGTTTTCGATGAAGACCGCGGCGAACGTCTGGTTGACGATCTCGTAGCCACTCAGGCCCGGCGCACCATCCGCGCCTTTCGCCCCGGTCGCACCTTTGGCCCCCTCCGGGCCCCTGTTTCCGGTAGCCCCCTTGTCGCCCTTGGCGCCTTTCGCGCCGGCCGGTCCTGGCACGCCCTGCGGCCCTTGCGGCAGCTTGCCGATCACCTTGCAGGTCACCTTCTTGGCGCCGGGCGCGGCGGGGCACTTGACCTTCACCGTCTTCTTCGAGTCGGTGGCGACACCGGTGGCTGCGGTCGCAACCGCGGCCAGGCCGGCGACGACAATGGCGGCCGCCAGCAACGGCAGAACGGCGCTGCGCCCAAACTTGTTCTTGCGCATCTCGATCCCCTTCGCTCGTTGTCCCGAGCCCAAGAGGTTGCCATGCTCACTCGTCGTCTTCGTTAAACCTCGCTTGCGAAGGTCACGGCGCCGGCAGGCCCGGACCGCCGTTGAGCGGGTTGAGGTCGGCGAGCATCTCCAGCAGCCGCGGTTGCGGCTCGTCCTCGTCGATCAGCACCGCGGTGCCCGGCCAGGCGTAGCGCAGGTAGCGGGCGTAGGCCTGGCGCGAGCCGAGGTCCGGCTCGTAGATCCAGGAGCCGGTGTTCCAGTAGCGGTTGTGGCCATCGCCGACGCAGCGGACGTCGGCCAGCGGCTGATGGGTGTGGGCGAAGACGATCTGCTGCCCCTCCCCGCCCCACTCGAGGTTGCGGACGACCTGGGCGAAGGCCTCGAGCGCGTGCTCGGAGGGATCGCTGCGCGAGACCACGGTCGGCTCGGGGTAGATCGGCCGTGAGGCCGCCGGCCCCGCCAGCGGCTGCTCGCGCGCCTGGCGCTGGGCCTCTTCGCGGACGACCGCGTCGAAGTGGGCCTCGCTGGGCAGCGGCTCCGGCCCCCCAGCCTCGCCCCGGCCCCGATCGCGCAGCTTCGCCACCAGTCGCTCGGTCCCGCGGACCGGCGCGCCCAGCGCTTGCGCGAAACGCCCGGCCCGCTGCGCCGCCCGGAAGACGTTCTGCTGCGCATGGGTACCGTGCGGCATCTGGGCGGCGATATAGAGCCACTCAGTCAGCAGCGTCGTCACCGACTCGTAGTCCTCGATGCAGCTCGGCTCCTCCGGCCCGCCGGCGGCGATCGCCCACAGGGTCCGCGTCAGCAGGCGGTCGCCGCGCGAGCCGCTGAGACGGGCATGCGGGTCGAGGTAGTGGCCGTGGGTGCAGAGGACGCCGCCGAAGCGGTAGGTCGGGTAGGCGATCTCGATCTCGACCCCGGGCAAGCGCCGCTCGAGGAATTCGCGGAAGAAGCCGGGCCCGGGCGGGACGGTGGGCCGGTGGCCGCTCGCCAGCTTGGTCTCGAGCCGGTCCTCCTCGTCGCGGTGAACGAGGTGGTGGTCGTGATTGCCGGCGAGGAAGACGAGCCGCTTTCCCGCCATCCGCGCGGCGATCAGCCGCAGCAGGCCGTCGGCGGCGTCGACCGCTTCCTCGACCGAGCCGAAGAGGAAGTCGAAGAGGTCGCCGAGGAAGATCAGCTCGTCGATCCCCTGCAGCTGTGGCGCCAACCGCTCGAGGAAGAGCTCCTCGCGCAGCAGGTCGCGCCCGGTCCAGGCGCCGAAATGGGTGTCGGAGATGACCAGCGCGCGCATCGAGGCGCAGCCGAGTCTAGGCGGCGCGCTCGCCGACCCGCATCCGCAGCCCGCCCTTGGGCGAGAGCGTCGGCATCTGGCGGATCGTCATCGTGCGGCCGGGCAGGGCGTCGAGGCGCAGGCGCTGCAGGAGCATCGTCGCCACCAGCTTCACCTCGGTCTGGCCGAAGCGCTTGCCGATGCAGATCCGCGAGCCGCCGCCGAAGGGGACGTAGGCCCCGCGCGGCAGCGCCGCCTTGCGCTCGCGGGTGAAGCGCTCGGGGATGAAGGCCTCGGGATCGGGGAAGATCTCGGGGATGCGGTGGCTGGCCCAGGAGCAGTAGTTGAGATACGCGCCCTTGGGCACCGTGTGGCCGCCGAACTCGAACTCGCGGATGGCCCGGCGGGGGCCAATCCAGGCCGGCGGGTAGAGCCGCAGCACCTCGTCGAGGACCATCTCCAGGTAGGGCATCTCGCGTTCGAGCTGGTCGACGCTCGGCGTCTCCCCGCCCAGGACCCGATCCTGCTCCTCGTGCAGGCGGGCGAGCACCTCGGGGTGGCGGGCGAGCTCGTACATCATGAAGGTGAGGGTCGAGGTCGAGGTGTCGTGGCCGGCGAACATCAGGGTCATCAGCTGGTCGCGGATCTCGCGGTCGGTGAACGCCTCTCCCCCTTCACCGCGGGCGCCGACCAGGAGGCTGAGGATGTCCTGGCGCCCGGGGTCGGGATCGGCGCGCCGGCGGGCGACCTCGCCGAAGACGATCTCGTCGAGGACCTGCCGGGAGGAGGTCATCTTGCGCCAGGGCGAGCCCGGGCCACGCACGAGCCGCCACTGGAAGTCGATCCCGTAATAACCGAGCGCCCGCTCGAAGTGCTCGGCCGCCGCGGCCCCTTTGCCGGCCTCGTCGGGATCGAGCCCGAGCAGGGCGCGCATCGCGATCCGCATCGCCAGGTTGCGCATCCAGCCGTAGACGTCGACGGTCTCGCCCCTGGGGAGCCGCGCGATCGCGCGCTCGGACTCCGCCGTCATCGCCGCCACCGAGGCGACGATCTGCTCGCGGTGGAAGGCGGGCATCATGATCGCCCGAGCGCGGTCGTGGTAGTCCTCGTCGACCGTCAGCAGGCCGTCGCCGAGCAGCGGGATCAGGTCGCCGAAGCTCGACTCGCGCCAGTGGAAGTTCTCCGGATGGCCGACGGTGACGAAGTGGTTGGCCTCCGGGCCGAGCATGAAGACGACCCGCGAGTGCAACAGCCGCATCGAGAAGATCGGCCCGTGCTCTTCGTAGGCGCCGAGCAGCAACGGCAGCGGGTCGTGGGCGACCTGGTGGGTGCGGGCGAAGCTGAAGTCGTTCGGCCCCGGTGGGAATTTCCCCCGTCCCCGCCACTCGTCGAGCAGGTCGCCGACGACCCGCCGCGCCGGGTTGGCCGACATCTGGGGAGGCCGGGTGACAGGCGCGGAGGTATCGACCGATGCCATCGCGGCGATCATAACTGGCTGCCTGGCCAGTCCCATTGCGTACCCAGAGTTGTCCCCGCCATAGCAGGGACAAACTTGGATACGAGCGGGTCTACCCGGCCGAAGCCGCCAGCTGCCCGCAGGCGGCGTCGATGTCGCGACCGCGGGTGAGGCGGACGGTGGCGGTGAGCCGGTGCTCGGCGAGGATCGCCCGGAAGCGCTCGATCCGCTCCGGCGAGGAGCCGTCGTAGCTGCCGGTCGGGTTGTAGGGGATCAGGTTGACCTTGTAGACGCGGGGGTCGAGCAGGGCGGTGAGCTGGCGGGCGTGCTCGGGCAGGTCGTTGACGCCGTCGAGCATCACGTACTCGACGAAGACTTTGCGGCGGCGCTTGGCCCGGTAGCGGTCGCAGGCCGCCAGCACCTCGGCCAGCGGGTAGCGGTCGTTGACCGGCATCAGCCGCGAGCGCAGCTCGTCGTTGGGAGCGTGGAGAGAAAGTGCCAGGGCGATCGGCAGCTCGCACTCGGCGAGGCGGTCGATCCCCGGCACCCAGCCGACGGTCGAGATCGCGGTGCGGCGGTGGGTGACGCCGAGGTCGGGCAGCCGCTCGCAGGCGGCGAGCACGGCGTCGATGTTCATCGTCGGCTCCCCCATCCCCATGAAGACGACGTGGTCGATCGTCTCGACCCGGCGGAAGTGCAGCGCCTGGTCGAGGATCTCGTCGGCGCTGAGGTTGCGGCCGAACTTCATCTGGCCGGTGGCGCAGAACGTACAGGTGAGCGGGCAGCCCGATTGCGAGGAGACGCAGACCGAGCGTCGCCCGTCGCGGTAGCGCATCAGCACGGCCTCGATCGGGCGCCCGTCGATGGTGTGGAAGAGCGACTTGACGGTGCCGTCGTCGGACTTCGCCTCCGCCTCCAGCGAGAGCGTGGAGAGCGGCACGGCGGCGTCGAGCCGGTCGCGCAGCGTCCCCGGCAGGTTGGTCATCTCCTCGTAGGAGTCGGCACCGCGGGCGACCCACTCCCACACCTGGCCGGCGCGGTAGGCGGGCTCGCCGGCGTCGGCGAGGATGCGGTCGAGCAGGGCGCGGTCCATCGGGCGAGTGTACGGACGCAGTTCTTCCCGGATAGCGGGGAGAACTGCGTCCGCGTGCGCTCAGCCGTGGATCTTCTCGCCGCGCGCCAGCATCGCGACGAACTTGCGCAGCCGGCGCTCGCGCGTCTCCGGCTTCTTGGCGTCGTCGAGGCGGTAGAGGATCGCGTAGCGGTTGGCGCTGTCGAGCGTCGCGAAGAACTCGCGAGCGGCGTCGTTGGCGTCCAGCTCGCGCTGCAGGTCGGCGGGGACCTGGGCCGTGCGCTGGCCCGCGTAGGCGGCGTTCCAGCGGCCGTCCGATTTGGCCGCTTCGACCTCGGCCAGGCCGGCCGACCGCATCGCCCCCGCGGCAATGATCGCTTCGGCCTTGTCGCGGTTTATCCGCGACCACTTTCCGCGCGGGCGCCTGGGCGTGAACCGCTGCAGGAAGTGGACCTCGTCGTGGCCGCGCTTCTGGCTGTCGATCCAGCCGAAGCAGAGCGCCAGCTCGAGTGCCTCCGCGTAGCTGACGCTCGACTCGGGCGCGCCTTTCTTGGCGATCTTCAACCAGAGCCCGCCAGAGCTGTGGTGGTTCTGCTCGAGCCAGGACTCGAAGTCGGCCGAGGTGGCGAAGAGGAGGATCGGGAGCTCGTCGGCCATCGACGGATTCTCGCGCTAATCCTGCAGCCGGGGGGGCGAGTTCGACGGTCTGGCGCCCTTGGAGGGGAATGCATCAGCTTCTCGATGACGCATCTATACATCAGCTATCGTATGCATTGATGCCACGGACTACTCTCACCCTCGATCCTGACGTTGCGGCGGAGCTCGAGCGGCGGCGGCGGGAACGCGGCACGACGCTGAAGAAAGAGGTCAACGAGCTGCTGCGGATGGGGCTGGGTCGCGTCGCCGAGCCGGCGACCTCAGAGGGGCGCTTCGAGACGAAGCCCCTCCCCCTGGGGAAACCGCTGGTCGAGAGCTTCGACGACGTCGCCGAGGTCCTGGCCTTCGCCGAGGGCGAGGACCACCGGTGATCCTGGTCGACGCCAACCTCCTGATCTACGCCAGCGCGACCGAGACCGCTCGGCACGAGGAGGCGAGGACCTGGCTGGACGAGCGCCTGAACGGGCCTTCCAGAGTCGGCCTGCCGTGGCCCAGCCTGCTGGCGTTCATGCGGATCGTCTCCAACCCGCGGCTGTTCGAGGGGGCTTCGCTGGCCCATGCCCGCGCCCAGGTGCGTTCCTGGCTCGACTTGCCGAGTACGTGGATTCCCGCCCCGACCGAGGAGCACGCGAGGCTGCTCGGAGAGCTGCTCGAGGACGAGCACTCGCATCGACTCGTCCCCGACGCACACCTCGCCGCACTGGCCCTCGAGCACGGCCTCGTCCTCTGCAGCAGCGATGGCGACTTCGCCCGCTTTCCCCAGCTTCGCTGGGAGAACCCGCTGCGCTAAGCAGGGGTTGGCGCAGCGCCGGTGGGCAGCGCTTACTCCGGCAGCTCCGCTTCGAGGCGCTCCAGCGCTTCCCGGGCATACTCGAACACCCTGCGATCGCCGCTGAGCCGGTAGCGCGCGTTGGCCCCCATCACCACCGCGTAGAGCTCGAAGGCGAAGCGCTGTGGCTGGGCCACACCGGCGATCGCGGCCTGGCGCTCCAGCTCCCCAAGCCAGGCGTCTAGGGCGCCGGCGATCGCGTCGCGGACGGGACCGGGGCGGTCGTCGTACTCGGCCGAGGTCGCACCCCAGAAACAGCCACCGGAGTAGAGGTCGAGGTGGGCGAGATAGCTCTCCCCCATCGCCCGCAGACGTGGGGCGCCGTCGGGCGCCTCGCTGGCCGGCTCGATCACCGCCGCGCGGAAGCGCTCGGCGGCGGCGGCGATCGTCGCCAACTGCAGCTCCTGCTTGGAGCCGAAGTGGGCGAAGAGCCCGCTCTTGCTCATCCGCAGCTCGGCGGCGAGGCCGCCGATCGTCAGCCCCTCCAGGCCTTCGGCCGAGGCCAGGTCGACGGCGCGATCGAGGATCGCCGCTCGGGTTTGGGCGCCCTTGCCGCCCTCCGCAACCGCCCTGGCCTCGCGCTCACCCGTCCGCTGGGTCGCCGTGCTCACCCGTCCAGGGTACAGAAAAGCACGAACGTTCGTTCAAATCGCCTAGGATGGCGGCGCAATCAGTTCCAGATCGATCGAGGAGGAGCCAGTGAGCAGTCAGGTGAAGAAAATCGACGAGATGGAGGCGATCTACCGCGGTGCCTTCAAGCGCGCCCGGGCCGAGCTCGGCGTCGAGTCGTTCGGCATGCAGATCATCGACATGCCGCCGAACTACGAGAACTACCCGGAACACGACCACGAACACGACAAGCAGGAGGAGGTCTTCCTGGTCATGCGCGGCGGCGGCGAGATCGAGATCGAGGGCGAGCGCTTCCCGCTCGACGGCGATCACATCGCCCGGGTCGGTCCGGAGACGAAGCGCAAGATCTGGCCGGGCCCCGACGGGATCCGCGTCGTCGTCCTCGGTGGCGTTCCCGGCGAGGCCTACGAGCCCGCCGACATCACCAAGCTGGGCGAGCCCGACCCGATGGCAGCGAGCCAGGGGTAGTCCCATAGGCTGCCCATGTGCTTAGACGCGTCTCGCTCGTAGCGACGCTCCTGGCGTCGATGGCGCTTGCCGCTCCGGCGGCGAGCGCCACCAGCGCCGGGGCCAAGGCCGAAGACGCGGTGATCGTCGTCTCCGGCGACGTCGTCGTCGACCGCGGCGAAACGGTCGAGGGCGTCTTCATCGCCAGCGGCGACGCCAGGATCGCCGGCCACGTCGACGGCGACGTCATCGTCCTCAGCGGCGACGTCCTGCTGTCCGGGACGGTCGACGGCGATCTCTTCACCGCCGACGGCAAGGCCCGGCTGCTCCCCAGTGCCGAAGTGAGCGGCGACGTCCAGTACGGCGACGAACACCCGCAGGTCGCCCTCGACGCCCGCGTCCACGGCAATGTCAGCAAGGAGGACTGGCCCGACGTCGGCGGCCTCGTCTCCTGGGTCGGCGGCTTCGTCGTCTGGCTCGCCGTCAGCCTCTCGCTGCTGGTCTTCGGCGCCCTGCTGTTGCTGATCGCCCCGCGCGCGGCCGACTCCCTCTACGCGCGCTCGCAGGAGAAGATCGGTCCGACGATCGCGATCGGCATCGCGATCGCGATCGCACTCCCGGTCACCGCCTTCGTCGCGGCGATCACGATCTTTGGTCTGCCGCTGGCGCTCGGCATCGGCCTCGCGCTGCTGCCCCTCGGCGCGGTCGCCTACGTCGGGGCCGCCTACGCCCTCGGTCGCCGGGTCGTGAAGCCGCCGCGCGAGCGCATGCTCTCCTTCCTGGTCGGCCTGGCGATCCTCCGGCTCGCCGCCTTCGTCCCTCTCCTCGGCATCCTGGTCGGCCTCGCCGCCGTCCTCTACGGCCTCGGCCTGATCGGCGCCGCTATCGGTGCCGCTCGGGGGACGCCGGACCCGGCTCCGGCTCGAAGCCCGGGCAGTTGAGCACCGGCACCGGCGGGTAACGCGGGTATGCCGGATCCTCCCGCGAGCGCTCGCAGAGGGAGAAGACCGAACCGCGGGTGTTGGGCACGAGCCGCTGCTGGCGACAGCCGTCGCAGAGGCCGTTGCCGGGCCTAGATGCGCTCGGCATTGCGCTTGACGCCGGTGAGGATGCGGCGGGTGACGAGGACGTGCATGCGGGTGCGAATCACCAGCGTGCGGTAGATGCCTCCCTTGAGGCCGGGGAACTCGGCCCGGGTCTCGGCGCGAACGCGGGTGCGCCCGGCGCCGAGCGCGTCGAGGCGGAAGATCAGCGCGTAGTCGGAGAAGCGGTGGCTGCCGGCCAGGGCGAGCGCGACCGGCGCCGCGGCGGCGCTGACGTGGAACCCCGGCAGCGTCGACCCTGCCTGTAAGGGGCGGGGACCGGAGGCGGCGGTGTCGGCGCAGCCGAGGGCACGGGCGAAGCGCGGCGCGCCGGCGGCGGAGACCGCGGCCTCGACCACCTTCTGCAACGCCAGCCAGGTCGGCTCACGGCCGGCCTCGACGACGAGGGCATGCTCGTCGACGTGGGGCAACCGCTCTGGCGCGACGCTCATGGCTCCATGCTATTTGCGGCTTGCCAATGCCGCTCCCGCCTCGCAGGTGGCTAGCTTTGGAGCGTGAGCGACGCCGAGACCCTGTTCGAGACCGAGGGAGGCAGTCACTCCGCGACCGTCGAGGTGCTGCGCGTCATCTACAAGGCCGACGACGACGGCTACGCGGTGCTGGAAGTGCGCAACGCGGAGTCCCAGGACAAGCACCCGCTGGTCGGGCCGATCGCCCACCTGAATCCAGGCGACCGCGCCGAAGTGAGCGGCGACTGGCAGACCCACTCGACCTACGGGCGCCAGCTGCGCGCCCAGCGCGCGGTGCCGCTGGATCCCGAAGACCGCGAGGGCCGGATCGCCTACCTGACCTCGCTCCGCCACATCGGGCCGGCGCGGGCCAAGCAGCTGGTCGATCGCTACGGCGAGGAGATCATGCAGAAGATCGCCGCCGACCCGGCCGGTGTCTTCGGCTCGCTGGGCGGTATGAACGTGGGACGGGTCGACGCCGCGGTCGAGTCCTGGCACGCCAGCCGCGCGATCCGCGACCTCCACGTCCAGCTCGCGCCGCACGGGCTCGCTCACCTCGCCGCCGCGATCCACGCCCGCTTCGGCGACAGCGCGATGGCGGTCCTGCACGAGGACCCCTACCGGCTGACCGAGGTCAGCGGCGTCGGCTTCGCCCGCGCCGACAAGATTGCCCTCGCCGGCGACGAAGCACCGGAGTCGCCGCGGCGCGCCCAGGCGGCCGCCTTCTTCGCCCTCGCCGAAGCCGAGCAGGGAGGCAGCACCTACCTGCCGCTGCCCGAGCTGGCACAGCGGGCGTCGAAGCTGCTGGGCCTGCCGGCGGACCTCGACGACCTCGCCGTCGCCCCGGGCCTCGTCGTCGAGGAGGGCAACGCCTACCGCGAGAGCACGCTGGCCTCGGAGCTGGCGGTGGCGAAGACCCTGACGGCGCGCCTCGCCGCTCCTCCCCACCTCGACCACGACCCCGGCGAGTCGGCGCCGCCCGCCACGGACGGCGAGGAAAACGGCCTGACCGAGGAGCAGTGGGCGGCCGTGCGCGGGACCTTTCTCTCGCGTATCTCGGTGCTGACCGGCGGCCCCGGCGTCGGCAAGACGATGTGCACGACGGCGATCGTCGACGAGGCCCTGAAGGCCGGCTACCGCGTCGCCCTCTGCGCGCCCACCGGCCGCGCCGCCCGCCGGCTCGAGGAGGCCACCGGCGGCCACGAGGCGCAGACGATCCACCGCATGCTCGAGTGGGCCCCGGGCAGCGAGCCGACCTTCAAGCCCGGCCACCCGCTGCCGACCGACCTGGTCGTCGTCGACGAGTCCTCGATGCTGAACCTGCGGACGATGGAGGTGCTGCTCGACGGGCTGGCGGAGTCGACCCACGTCGTCTTCGTCGGCGACGCCGACCAGTTGCCGCCGATCGGGGCCGGCAAGCCCTTCGGCGACCTGATCGCCTCGGGGGCGGCACCGGTGGTGCGCCTGACCCTGGTCTGGCGGCAGGCCGCGCAGTCGATGATCATCACCGCCGCTCACGAGATCAACCAGGGCCGCCAACCCCACCTCGAGCCGGAAGCAGAACAGGAACGCGACTTCTTCTTCATCGACCGCGCCAATCCCGAGCGGGCGCGGGACACGGTCGTCGAGGTGGTCGCCGAGCGCACCCCCGACCGCTACGGCGTCGACCCGATCCGCAGCGTGCAGGTACTGGCGCCCATGTACCGGGGAGCGGTTGGGATCGACGCCCTCAACGAGCGACTGCAGGAGCGCCTCAACCCGGATGGGGAGCCGGCCCTGGGGGAGCGCTTCCGGATCGGCGATCGCCTGATCCAGACCCGCAACGCCCACGACCTGGGGCTGATGAACGGCTCGATCGTCTTTCTGCGCGAGGACGATCCCGACCGGGAAGTGCTCGGCGTCGACCTCGACGAAGGCGGCACCCTTGACATTCCCTACGACGACGCTGCCGACCTCCGGCTCGCCTACGCGATCTCGGTCCACAAGGCGCAGGGCTGCGAGGTGCCGGTGGTCGTCGCCGTCTGCCACCGCTCCCACTCGCGGATGCTGACCCGACCGCTCGTCTACACGGCGATCACCCGCGCTCGCCGCGCCTGCGTCGTGATCGGCGAGCAGGCGGCGATGGCGATCGCGATCGCCCGGGACGACAGCGGCGACCGCTACTCCGGGCTGAGCGCCAGGCTCTCGCCGGCATGAAGAGATCGAGGTGAGCGAGGGGTCGACAGCGAGAGATTCCGACGAGGCCGACGCAACCGGCAGGCGGAAGCCCCGGCTGCCGCTGGCCGAGATCGGGGTGACGGCAGCCGGGATCGTCCTGCTGGCGCTGCTGGTGGCGGCGGTACCGCCGCTGCGGGACGCCTTCAGCGCCGCGATCCAGGGCGACACCGCGGAGGTGCGCAGCCAGATCGACAGCCTCGGCGTCGGCGGCCCGCTGCTGATCCTCGGACTGGCCCTGATCCACGCCGTCGTCTTCTACCCCGCCGAGATCGTCGACGCGGCCGCCGGCTTCGTCTACGGCTTCTTTCCCGCGTTGCTGCTGACGATGACGGGCTGGCTGCTCTCCGGCCTGCTCTGCTTCGCGATCGGCCGCTCGGTGGCACGGCCGCTGCTCGACCGCTGGCTCGGGGCGGAGCGCTTCGAACGGATCGAGGCGACGATCGAGCGCGGCGGGCCGACCCTGCTGCTGGCCCTGCGGCTGATCCCGATCCTCCCCTTCAGCCTCGTCTCCTACGCAGCCGGCGCCGCCCGGGTGCCGACCTGGCGCTTCCTCTGGACGACCGCCGTCGGCTACCTGCCGATCACCGCGATCTCCGTCTACTTCGGAACCCGCCTTGAGGGGCTCTCGCTGACCGACCCGCTGATCTTCGGCAGCGCCGCGGCCCTGCTGGTCCTGCTGGCGGCGGGCCACTGGGCGATGCGGCGCCAGTCGGCGCGCAGCGCCGCCTGAAAGGCTCGATCAGCCGATCCGCTTGACGCGGAAGCGGAAGACGGCCGGGGTGCGGTCGACGTTGCCGGCGCGGTCGCGGGTCCTGACCGAGAGCTTGTGCTTGCCCTCGGCAAAGCGGCGCGCGAACCGCTGCCCGCAGAACCGCGGCAGGCCGCGATCGACTTTGCAGACGAAGGCGACGCCGGCCTCGTTGGAGCGAAAGCGGAAGATCCCCCGTACCTGACGACGATGGGTGCGGATCAGCTTCGGCGGATGCTTGACGATCGAAGTGCGGGGCGGCTTGGTGTCGATCGCAAAGGAAGCGACTCCACTGTTGCCGACCCGGCCCGCGAGGTCGACGCCGCTGACCGCGATCCCGTGCGAGCCGTCGGCGAGCCTCGCCGGCACCACGAACGGGGAGGCGCAGGGCTGCGGCGCCCCGCCATCGACCTGACAGGAGAAGGCGACCGGGCGGTTGGCGGTGAACTCGATCTGCGGGCGCCGATTGCGACTGAGCGGCTCCGGGGCTTTGAGGATCGTGATCTTCGGCGGCAGCGCGAGTCCGCTCACGGCGGCGTAGGCATCGAGCAGGCCGGCGCCGACTGCGTCAGGGCCGAAGGCGCCGACCGGGCGCGCGGTGGCGGCGAGGTCGGTGCGCACCTGGGCGGCCGAGGCAGCGGGATCGGCCTGGCGCACCAGCGCCGCGACCGCGGCCGCGTGAGGTGCCGCGGCCGAGGTGCCGCAGAAGCGCCAGACGCCTTCCGATTTCCGGAAGGAGGAGAAGAAGGTCGTCACCCCGCAGTCGGTCGCGACCAGGTCCGGCTTGGCGATCGTCTGCGTGGCGTTTGCCGCCGGCGCCGTGCCGGTCACCGGGCCGAAGTAGTGACTGACGGGACCGCGGGAGGAGTAGCGCTCGGGTCTGGCGGCGTCGTCGTAGGGGACCGCGCCGACCGCGATTGCGCCCGCGGCGCCAGCGTGGCCGAAGACGGTGGGGCCGACGACGTCGCCCGCGGAGGATTCCCGATACTCGGTGCCGCTGACACCGCCGCCGTTCTGCAGCAAGGCGAACTTGAGGCGGGGATCGCCGCCGCTGTAGCGGTTGATCACGAGCTGAACTTCTTCTTCGGGCCCGTCGTTGGGCCAGGAGAGGAACTCGAATGGCCTCTGCGTGCCGCCGACGTTGTCGTCGAGAGCGACGACCGGGAAGCCGTCTGCCTCGGCGAGCTTGCCTTCGTCGTCGAGGAGGAAGGCGTCGAGATCGGTCCCGACCCCGTTCCACGGCTCCGCCCACTGGAGGTCGATCGCAAGTTCTTCGCCGGCTTCGACCCCGATCCCGAAGGTGTCGTCCTGCCCCGCTTTGGGATTGAAATCCATGCAGTGGGTGGGATCGAGCCCCTGCGGCTCGAGGCCTTCGTCTTCTTCGGCTTCTTCGATCTCTTCCGAGAATTCGACGATCGCCGCGGGGCAGCCGCCGGAGTCGCGGAAGCCGGGCGCCTCCCAGGAGGCGATGTCGTGGCCTTCGCCGTCGATCAGGTTGTCGTTCCCCGCCGCCGAGAAATAGGAGACGCCCGCCACCGCGACTTCGTTGACGGCCACCGCGACCGGGCCGTCCTGGAAGAACGGCTCTTCGAGGTAGGAGACGTCGTCGGCGATCACCTTGGCGCCGGCGGCGGCGAGCGCCCTGATGTTGGCTGCGAACCCGAGTTCTCCGCTGAAGGCCGTGGCGAAGCTGAGCGAGGCTCCCGGCGCCAGGTCGTGGACGATCTGCGCCATCGCCCGGCCCTCGTCCCCCCCGGCGGCTTCGGAGTCGTCGAGCACGTTCGCCGGCGCGGTCGAGCCGCAGGGGCTACCGGGACCGGGAAGGTCGCCGGAAGCGACGTCTCCGCCGGCGCGAGTGGCGGCGCCCAGGTCGCGGTCGAAAGAGTCGGAGAGGAGACCCACGGTGACGCCGCTGCCGTCGACCCCAAAGCTGGCGCGAGCGCTGTTGGCGTTCAGCTGAACGTCTCCCTCCGACCTTGCCGCGCCGCCGCAGTCGGCACCGCGAAGGATTGGGGCGAGCACCTCGCTGGCGCTGTCGACCTGGGAGAGGTCGCCGATCTCGATCAGATCGCTGGGCCTGGCCGCGACCGTAACCGTCCGGTAGCGGCGGCTGGCGTGGACTATCTCGGCCCCCGCCACCCGCAGGGCGTCGAGAGCCGTGCTAACGGCGCCGGCAAAGCGAACGTCGACCAGGATTCGGCTGCCATCGCGCAGGAGGCTGCCCGGGCCACCGGGGGCGAGGCTGAGCCGGGCAGCCTGCTCCGCCCGCGGCGCCGACCTGACCGCCGGTTTGGCGAGCACGGCCAGCCGTGGCGAGAGGCTGGAGGCCGCCGGCGGCGAGGTCATCGCCAATGCCGACGTCGGCAGCGCAAGCATGCAGGCGGCAAAGAGCGCCGCAAACGGCCACCGGCGCCTCAGGCGGGTGCGAGAACTACCTCCTGGGTTCATCTGGAGCGACGTATCGGCACGGCTAAGTATTCCCTCAAACACAATGGGCGGAGATTCCGAGCGCTCTGACCTAAATGTAGGAGCTGCGCCTGAACCAGACCAGCAAGGCGAGGACCGAGAGGACCAGGCTGCCGACCCCGAGGACGAAGAAGGCGGCAGCGCTATCGACGTTGACGACAAGCCAGCGGAAGTTCTGGCCGAAGAAGCCGACGACGAAAGAGAGCGGCAGGAAGATCGTCGCCACCACGGTCAGCTGCTTGGTGATCTGGTTGAGCCGGTTGGAGGCGATCGAGAGGTAGGCGTCGCGGCTGCCGGCGAGGAGATCGCGGTAGGAATCGATCTGGTCGGAGATCCGGATCGCGTGGTCGTAGACGTCGCGAAAGTAGTTGCGCGAATCGGCTTCCAGGCCGGGGATTTCGAGGATGTCGTCGATACCCCTGGCGAGCAGATCGCGCTGCGGAGTGACGACCCGGCGCAGCGAGACCAGTTCCCGGCGCAGGTCGGTGATCTCCTCCAGCTGACCCGGCAGCGGCCGCTCGAAGATCTCGCCGTCGAGCCGCTCGAGGCGGTCGTCGAGGCGGTCGAGGATCGGGAAGAAGGAGTCGGTGAGACCGTCGAGCACGCGGTAGACGACGAACTGCTCGGAGCGCGGAGCCTGGGCGGCGAACCGCTGGCGGGCTTCCTCCAGCGCCGCACAAGGGCGCTGGTGCGAGGTGACGATGTAGCCGCCGCTGAGGAAGGCGTGCACCTCTTCCAGCTCGATCGCGCCGCTCGCCGCTTCCGTCGCGCCGTAGTAGACGAGGAACATGTACTCGCCGAAATCGTCGAGCTTCGGCCGCTGGCCGCGTTTGGCCATGTCCTCGAGAGCGAGCGGGTGGAAGGAGAACGCCTCGCCGACCGCCGCCACCTCGTCCCCACTCGGATCGGTCAGGTCGAGCCAGAAGTACTCGTCTCGCTTCAGCAGGCCGGCGATCGCGTCACGGTCGATGCAGTCCAGGAAGCGCACGCGCCGAAACGCTAGAACCGGGTCCGGACGCCGCAGAGCCGAATTTTGCGGCGCCAATCGCGCCGATCCTGCTA
>Ga0190274_10001024_pt1 | contig 16346 bp, 11 predicted proteins | sample Popmic531T_FD_133002 | JGI IMG/M metagenome (GOLD analysis project Ga0190274, IMG submission 133002) | Populus adjacent soil microbial communities from riparian zone of Yellowstone River, Montana, USA - 531 T | ecosystem: Environmental > Terrestrial > Soil > Riparian zone | place: USA: Montana...
CAGGTCGGCGGCCAGGGCGTAGGCGGCCGTGCCCTCGACCTCGACCCCCGCGACCTCGTCGCCCAGACGCTCCAGCAGCCTGCGGCCCCGGGCCGGGCTGGGGATGCCCCACCAGCGGGCGAAGTCCTCCCGGGTCACCGGGCCGGAGGCGGCCAGGAAGCGGCGGGTGACCTCGGCCATGGCCTCGTCGGGGTCGTGCTCGGCCCAGCCGTCCAGCCAGGTGTCGGGCCGGGTGAAGCGGACCTGCTGGCCCTGGCTGGGGGCGAAGCAGAGCAGGCCGAGGGCGGCGGCCGGCTTGAGCAGCGCCCCCCAGCTCTCGCGCAGCTTGTCGCCGAGCGGCTCGGACCCGGTCCGCCGGGCAACCTCGGCGGCCAGCTCCTCGCGGGTCAGCAGCCGGCCGTCGAGGGCCTCGGCCACGGCCTGGTTGATCCGCTCCAGCTCCTCGCGGGTGGCGAAGGCCCGCTGCCAGGCCCCGGCCTCCCAGCCCCGGCGGGTGGACAGGGCGGCCTGCCACAGCGGGAACTCGGCCGCCGGCAGCAGGTGCAGGGTGCCGCGCATGGCCCAGGTCTTGACCAGGCTGCGCTCGGACCAGAGGGCGCGGCCGAGGTCGTCGGGCCCGAGGCCCTCGACCCGGGCGGCCAGGGTCAGCTCGGCCGAGGACATCACCTGGGCGTGCAGGCCGGCGATGCGGGCGACCACGTCCAGCATGGCCTTGGCCGGGGCGCGCTCGTCGAGGTGGTGGCGGGCCGTCCGCCAGGCCATCACCTGGGCCCAGCGGAGCCGGGGCGCGGCGGCCGCCATCTCAGGCCAGCAGGGGCCGGAGGGCGTCCTCGATCTGGCCGGCGGTGACCGGGCCCTCGTGGCGGGCCTGGATCACCCCGTCGCGGTCGATCACCAGCAGCCACGGCTCGGTGCTGAAGCCGTACTCGCTGAGGGCCTTCACCGGCTTGGCCGTGGAGCGGCTGGGGTAGATCTCGACGTGGACGAAGCTCGCCTTGTCGCCGAGCCTGTCGGCCACCACCATCTGCTCGTCGACCACCGGGCCGCAGATCTGGCTGGTGCACAGCAGGGGCGTGCCGAAGTTGACCACCGTGGGCTTGCCGGCGGCCAGGGCGTCGTCCAGCGAGATCTCGTGCAGCGGGCAGGCCGGCTCGCGGGTGCAGATCTTCTCGCGCCCGGCGGCGCTCTTCGCCACGGGAGTGGTTACCGGCTTGGCCTTGCTGCCCACAGCCGCGGGGACGTCGGTGGCCACGGGCACGGCGCCCTGGCCGACGGCCTTGCGGCCGTCGACCTCCAGGGTGGCCGCGACCATCCAGTTGCCGGCCTCGGGGAACTCGACCTCGGCCCCGTAGAACCCGGTGAGGGGGCTGCGGGGCGACTTGTCCCTGGTCTGCTCGTAGGCCTTCAGCTCGAACCAGCGGGTCGGGAACGGCCCGGCCGCTCGGCCGGTGTCGTTCTTGGCCAGCCAGACCTGGGGCGCGCCCCCCTGGACGAGCCGGTTGTCGGGGGTGGCGAGGCCGAAGGTGTAGAGGCCGGTCCCGACCTGGAGCTGGCTCTGGGCTCCGAGCAGGGACAGCTGGGTGGCGTCGGCCTTGAGGGCCTGCAGCGAACCGGCCGGGGCCGACCCGGCCGGTCCGCCCGGCTCGTCGCCGCCGCAGGCGGCCGCCACGGCCGCCAGGGCGAGGGCGCTGCCGCCGGCCCCGGCGAGACGCAGGAATTCGCGTCGGGAAGGCACCGGTCAGACGCGCTGGACGGTGGTGCCCGAGGAGCCGTCCGTGGTCTGGTCGCCGGACCCGAACAGGCCGTTCAGCTCTTCCTGGAGCCGCTGCAGGCTTGGCTCGTCGGCGAGCCGCTTGGCCGAGGCGGTGAGCTGCTGGTAGCGCTCGCGGCCGGCGCGGGTGCCGAGGACGTATCCGGCCGCCAGGCCGACGGCGATGCCGAGCTTGCCCTTCATGGATCGATCCCTGCCCTTCCGGGTGGTTGGAGGTTTCCCTCTAGCCTACCTACCCGGCGGCGCGTCGGTAGCGGCTGACGGCCAGAGGGACGAACACCACCAGGATCCCGATGATCCAGGCCAGCGACTGCAGCACCACCCGGGTGGTGGGCCCGCCGTAGGTGAGGGCCCGCAGGGCGTTGACGGTGATGGTGACCGGGTTGATCTGGGCGAAGGCCTGCAGCCAGCCGGGCATGCTGTCGACCGGGACGAAGGCCGAGGAGGCGAAGACCAGCGGGAACACCCAGACGAACCCGGCCGCCTGGGCCGACTCGACGTCGCGCACGGACAGCCCGATGAAGGCCGAGATCCAGGAGAAGGCCAGCCCGAAGGCCAGGGCCAGGGCGACCGCCCCGAGCGCCGGGATCACCCCGGTGTGGATGCGGAAGCCGACCAGGAAGCCCACCACCAGCATGAGGCAGACCACGAACAGGTTGCGGGCGGTGTCGGACAGGGTGCGGCCGGCGAGCACGGCCGAGCGGGCCATGGGCAGCGAGCGGAAGCGGTCGACCATGCCCTTGGTCATGTCCTCGGCCAGGCCGACCCCGGTCTGGGTGGAGCCGAAGATCACCGTCTGGGCGAGGATCCCGGCCATCAGGTAGTCGACGTAGTTGTCCACTCCCGGGACCTGGATGGCGCCGCCGAACACGTAGGTGAACAGCAGCACGAACATGACCGGCTGGATGGTCGAGAACAGCAGCAGCGGCGGCACGCGGATGTAGCGGTAGAGGTTGCGCTTGGCGACGGCGGCGGCGTCGGCCACCGTCCACCAGAGGCGGCGGCGGGGGAGGGGGCGGTGGGCGGCGATGCTCATGCGTTGCTCCTCATCTTCGCCGGCCGCGCTGGGCGGCTCTCGGAGCCCTCGCCGTCGTCGGCGGCCGCCTCGGCGACGTGACCGGTGAGGGCGAGGAACACGTCGTCCAGGGTCGGGCGGCGGAGGGCCAGGTCGGAGATCTCCAGGCCGGCCGCGTCCAGGCGGCGCACCACCTCGGCCAGGAGGGCGGCGCCCTCGCGCACCGGCAGCGAGACCTCGCCGGCCTCGGCCACCACCTGGGGGGCGCCCGAGCCGAGGTCGGCCACGGCCGCGGCGGCCTCGGCCGAGCGGGCCCGGTCGACCACCCGCAGGGCCAGCAGGTCGCCCCCGACCCGCGACTTGAGCTGGTCGGTGGTGCCCTCGGCGATCACCCGGCCGCCGTCGATCACGGCGATGTGGTCGGCCAGCCGGTCCGCCTCCTCCAGGTACTGGGTGGTCAGCAGCAGGGTGGTGCCGTCGCTGACCAGCTCGCGGATGACGTCCCAGAGCGAGAAGCGGCTGCGCGGGTCGAGGCCGGTGGTGGGCTCGTCCAGGAACAGCACCTGGGGGCGGCCGACCAGGCTGGCCCCCAGGTCGAGGCGGCGGCGCATGCCGCCCGAGTAGGTCTTGACGGTGCGGTTGGCGGCGTCGGTGAGCTCGAAGCGCTCCAGCATCTCCTCGGCCCGGCGCCGGGCCTCGTTCCGGCCCAGGTGGTAGAGGCGGCCGACCAGGTCGAGGTTCTCGCGGCCGGTGAGGTTCTCGTCCACGGCCGCGTACTGGCCGGCCAGCCCGATGACCGAGCGCAGGGCCTCGGCGTCGCGGACGACGTCGTAGCCGGCCACCTGGGCCGTGCCCGCGTCCGGGGTGAGCAGGGTGGTCAGGATGCGGACGATGGTGGTCTTGCCGGCGCCGTTGGGCCCGAGCAGGCCGAGCACGGTCCCGGCCGGGGCGGCCAGGTCGACCCCGTCGACCGCCTTGATGGGCCCGAACGCCCGGCGCAGGCCCTGGGTGACGATGGCTGCGTCGCTCATGCGCCTCCTCTGCTGTCGATCCGGTGGTCGATGACAGCACAGAAGGTTGAACTCTTCAAGCTTAGGCGACGCGCCCCTGGCTCAGGCGGACCTGGTGGAGCCGGCCCAGGCGGGGGCGCCGGCGCCGGTGGTCACGACCTGGTGCTCGAGGGCGAACGCGACCGCCTCCAGCTTGGAGTGGACGCCCAGCTTGACCAGCACGTTCTGCACGTGGGTGCGGACGGTGTTGAGCGACAGGTAGCACTCCTCGGCGATGCGCCGGTTGGACCAGCCGTTGGCCAGCAGGCCGAGGATCTCCCGTTCGCGGCCGGACAGGGTCCGGACCCGCAGGTCGACGCTGGGGTCACGGGCCGGGCGGGAGGGCGGCTCGGCCGCCGCGACCACGCTGCCCTTGCCCTCGACCAGGGAGCGGACGGCCACGGCGACCTGGCGGCTGGAGGCGTCCTTGGCCAGGAAGCCGTCGGCCCCGGCCTCCAGGGCTCCGGCGATCGTCTCCTGGCGGGTGTCGGCCGAGAGCATCAGCACCTTGGTGGCGGGCGAGGAGGCCCGCACCGCCCGCAGGGTGGTGGCCAGGTCGGGACCTGGCATGTGGGCATCCAGCAGCAGCACGGTGGGCTCATGCCTGGCCGCCAGCTCGATGGCCTGGTGGCTGTCGTGCGCCACCCCGAGGACGGCCAGGTCATCCTGGGCGTCCAGCATCATCCCGAGGCCCTCGGCGAAGACCCGATGGTCGTCCGCCAGAACCAGTCCAATCATGTTCGTCACGTTTCGGCCTCCCCCGGCGCGCCTCAGTCGCTTCGGCCCGTTTTTGCGACCGTCTTGTAAGGCGCCGCCGGAGCCGCAAACGGTACGGCCGGCACCTGGTACGTGACCGACCCGTGATCGGTACGTGATGGTCCGCGGCGGGAACGGTGCCCCCGGTGTCCCGGGTTGCGTCGAGGGTACGACGGTCGTCGCATGCTCCTCATCCGGAGAAGTCAGTAGCTGTCGTCGCCGAAGTCGCCGATCCCCACGGGTCGCGATCTCCATAGCCTGACCAGCGTGTTTGGCATGTGGGGTTGCCGCTTCTCGACCGTCTCTGCCAGCTTGCGCGAGGTGCAACGTAGGAGAAGTTGCGCCAATTACCGTAAGATCGGGCACTGCAACACTCGTATCCGCACAGCGGGGCAGTGCGGCAAGCTGTTGACCGCGATCACGGACGCCGTCTTGGCCGGCGCCGTTCGCCGGACTCCGGAGGGAAGTCGATGGCTCGCGTGTTCCTCGCCGACTGCCAGCCGCTGTTCAACGAGGCGCTGGAAGCTCTCATCACTCGCGACGGCACCAACGAGGTGGTCGGCCAGGCATCGGCCGTGCCCCAGATCGTGGCGTCGGTGCCCCAACTCAAGCCCGACCTGTTCGTGATCGACGCCGGCCTGGCCCTGAGCAGTCGGCCCACCCTCGTCGAGACGATCCTGGCCGAGCTGCCCGACACCAAGGTCATCCTGCTCGCCCAGGACAGCGACATCGACCTGCTGCTGCACGCCATCCGGGCCGGGGCGGTGGGCGTGGTCGGCAAGAAGTCCGGCACCCAGACGGTGCTGCGGGCCGTCCAGGCCGTGCTGGACGGCGAGGGCGTGGTGCCCAGGGCGATGCTGCCCCAGCTGTTCCGGCGGCTGCTGGACATGGGCGACCGGGCCACCGACGCCCCCCTGAACCGGCTGTCGCCGCGGGAGCGGGAGGTGCTGGCCCTGCTCGGCCGCGGCTGGAGCAACGCCCAGATCGGCCGCGAGCTCTACATCAGCCCGCACACCGTCCGGACCCACGTGCAGAACATCCTCCAGAAGCTGGAGATGCACTCCAAGCTGGAGGCGGCCACCTTCGCCATGCAGCACGAGCTGGCCACCCGCCGCCCCTCCGCCACCGAGGTCGGCCGCCAGCGCTGACCGGCGAGTCTGCCGGTCAGCATCAGTCGATCGTCGGCCGAAGGCCGACACCAAGGCTCTTGGCCGCCCCGGCGTCCCGGATGGCGCGCCACACCCGCTCCGGCGTGAGTGGCATGTCGATGTGGGTCACCCCCAGATGGGCCAGGGCGTCGATGACCGCGTTCTGGACCGCCGGGGTGGCCCCGACGGTCCCCGACTCGCCGATCCCCTTGACCCCCAGCGGGTTCAGCGGGGTCGGGGTCTCGGTCCGTTGGGTCTCGAAGGCCGGCAGCTCGGCCGCGGACGGCATGGCGTAGGTGGTCAGGTTGCCGTTGAGGCAGTTGCCGTCCTCGTCGTAGCGGACCTCCTCGAACAGGGCCTGGGCGACCCCCTGGGCGATGCCGCCGTGCACCTGGCCCTCGGCCAGCACCGGGTTGAGGATCCGCCCGGAGTCGTCCACGGCCACGTGCCGCAGCAGCCGCACCAGGCCGGTCTCGGTGTCGACCTCGCAGACGGCCAGGTGGGCGCCGAACGGGAAGGTGCTGCGCTCGGGCTCGAAGTCGACCGCCGCCTCCAGGCCGCCGTCCATGCCCGGCGGCCGGCGGGCCGGGTCGGCGGCCGCCTTGGCCAGCTCGGCCCAGGCCAGGGCGGTCGCCGGGGCCCCGGCCACCCCCAGCCCCTCGCCGGGGAACACGGCCACGTCGCCCGCCTGGGCCTCCAGCAGGTGGGCGGCCAGGGCGGTGGCCTTCTCCAGGACCGCGGCGGCCGCCTCGGCCAGGGCGCTGCCGCCGACCTGGAGCGACCGCGACCCCATGGTCCCCTCGCCCCGGGGCAGCGCCGCGGTGTCGGAGTGGACCACCGTGACCTGGTCGGGCTCGACCCCGAGGGCGCCGCCGACCAGCCGGGCGAAGGCCGTCTCGTGGCCCTGGCCGTGGGGGGAGACGCCGGTCCTGGCCGTGACCCGGCCGTCCGGCTCGACCACCACCTCGCCGTACTCGGACCCGAACCCGGTCACCTCCACGTAGACCGACAGGCCGATGCCGAGCTGGCGGACCTCGCCGTGCTCCCGGCGGTCGGCCTGCTCGGCCCGGAGCGCCCCGTAGCCGGCCGCCTCGAGGACCCGGTCGAGGGCGCCCGCGTAGTCGCCCGAGTCGTAGCGGGCCCGGGTGGCCGTGGTGTAGGGGAACGCCCGGGCCGGGATCAGGTTGCGCCGCCGCAGCTCGACCGGGTCCATGCGCAGCCGAGCCGCCAGCAGGTCGACGACCCGCTCGACCATGGCCGTGGCCTCGGGGCGGCCCGCCCCCCGGTAGGCGGCCACCGGGGTGGTGTTGGTGGCGGCGCACGCCCAGGCGACCTCGACCCGGGGGATCCGGTACACGCCCGAGGCCATGTAGCGGGTCGAGGACACGTTGGAGGAGTTCTCGCCCGGGTAGGCGCCGCCGTCGCCGACCAGCCGGGCCCGCAGGCCGGTGATGCGCCCGTCGCGGGTCGAGGCGACCTCGACCTCCTGGACCTGGGCCCGGCCGTGGGTCATGGCCAGCATCGTCTCCGAGCGGGCCTCGACATGGCGGACCGGGCGGTTCAGCCGCAGGGCCAGGGCGGCCACCACCACCTGCTCGGGATAGGTGACGATCCGGGCCCCGAACGCCCCGCCGACCGCCGGCACCACCACCCGCACCCGCTGCGGGGCCAGGCCGAGGGCGTCGGCCACGGTGTCGCGCACCCAGAACGGCGCCTGGCAGGGGGTGTAGAGGAGGACGCCGTCGCGCTCGGGGTCGGGCACGGCCAGGTTGGCCATGGGCTCGAGCGGGACCGCGGCCAGCCGCTGGTTGACGAAGCGGGCCCGGACCACCACCTCGGCCCCCTCCAGAGCCCGGGACGGCTCCGGCCAGCGCCGCTCCTTGGCCAGGTTGCCGGTCCCGTCGAACAGCCGCGGGGCGTCGGCGGCCAGCGCCGCCACCGGGTCGGTGACCACCGGCAGGGGGTCGTAGTCGACCTCGACCGCCTCGACCGCGTCCAGGGCCTGGGCCCTGGTCTCGGCCACCACCACCGCCACCGCCTCGCCCAGGAACCGGACCACGTCGCCGGCCAGCACCGGCCAGGCCATGTCGTCCGGGGCCCCGTCGGCCGGCAGCGGCGGCAGGTCCAGGTCGGCGGCGCCGAACACCCCCACGACCCCCGGCAGCTTCAGGGCCGGCGCCGGGTCGAGGGCCAGGATGCGGCCGTGGGCCAGCGGCGCCCGCAGGAAGGCCGCGTGCAGCGCCCCCAGCGGATGCAGGTCGTCGGTGTAGCGCGCCGCCCCGGTGACCAGGGGCGGGTCCTCACGCCGGAGGCCGGCAGCATCCCCGGTCAGGCTCGCCATGGGCGAAGCCTACGGCACCGGCGCCGGGGCGGCTCCGGCCGGCGGGTCGCGAACGCCGCGTCCTGCCCGAACCGTCGGCTCTGCGAGAAGCATTGTCAGGAGTCTGCGTAGTTGCCAGTACTTTTTCTCGACGATGTTTAAGCCGACTAGGTCAAACGTACGCTATGTCCCGGTCGCCTTGAGGGAATGGGCGGCAAGTCAGGGGGCAACACGTCAGGGGAGGGCTCTAGGGTGATCGTCCGCTCATTCAGGCTGCAGCGCGGAAGGGCGCTGGTCGTCGTCGCTGCGCTGGTGATGTCGGTGCTGGCCACCGGGCTGGGCGCCGTCCCGCGGGACGCATCCGCCCGGCCGCAACCGCTCGAGTCCGTCCGGGTCATCGTGCAGAAGCGCGCCGCCGCCGACCCGGCCCCGGAGCTGGCCGTGCGGCGGCTGGGCGGGCAGGTCACCGCCGCCCTGCCGATCGTTGCCGGGTTCGCGGCCACCCTGCCCGCGGCGGCCGTCGACCAGCTGGCCCGCCTGGCCGGGGTCCGGGCCGTCACCCCCGACGGCCGGGTCCGGGTCCAGGCCGCGGCCGCCGCCAGCGGCATCCGCTCCGTCTACCCCCAGGCCATCAAGGCCGACGCCGTCTGGAAGCGCGGCATCACCGGCCGCGGCGTCACCGTGGCCGTGCTCGACACCGGGGTCGCCAGCGTGCCCGACCTGGCCGGCCGCCTCGTCCAGGTCCGCAACGACCTCACCGGCCAGACCACGCCCTGCAAGAACCTCTCGGGCGAGCTGGACTGCAACGACCGCTACGGGCACGGCACCTTCATCGCCGGGCTGATCGCCGGCAACGGGGCCAGCTCGGGCGGCAAGTGGAAGGGTGTCGCCCCCGAGGCCAGCATCCTGTCGGTCAAGGCCGCCGGGGCCGACGGCTCCGCCGACGTCAGCAACATCCTGGCCGCCATCCAGTGGGTCGTCTCCTTCAAGGACCGCTACAACATCCGCGTGCTCAACCTCAGTCTCGGCACCGACTCCACCCAGGACTGGCGGGTCGACCCGCTCAACTACGCGGTCGAGCGGGCCTGGGCGGCCGGCATGACCGTGGTCGTGGCCGCCAGCAACAACGGCCCCGCCGCCGGCACCATCGCCAAGCCGGCCGACGACCCCTGGGTGATCACCGTCGGGGCCACCGACGACCGCGGCACCGCCGGCCTCGGCGACGACCGGCTGCCCGACTTCTCGGGCCGCGGGCCGACCGCCCACGGGCTGGCCAAGCCGGACCTGGCCGCCCCCGGCGCCCACGTCATCTCCCTGCGGGCGCCCGGCAGCACCATCGACAGCCGCTTCCCCAACTACGTCGACGGCTCCTACCGGCAGGGCAGCGGCACCTCCATGGCCACCGGGGTGGCCTCCGGCGCGGCCGCCCTGATGCTCCAGGCCAACCCGGGCTTCACCCCCGACCGGGTCAAGCACGCCCTGGTGGCTACGGCCAAGGACGCCGCCTCCGACGACCGCATGGCCGTCGGGGCCGGCGTGGTCGACGCCAACGCGGCCGCCTTCTCGGCCCCGGCCGGCCTGGCCAACCAGGGCCTGGCCCGCTCCAACGGCCAGGGCAGCCTCGCCCTCAGCCGCGGATCGGTCCAGGTCAAGACGGACAACCTGCTCGGCACCGTGCTCGGCCCGGTCCTCGGGGCCACCCTCACCGCCCAGCTGCTGCTCTGGAACCCCACCGGCTACACCGGCGCCCCCTGGCTTCCCTCCGACTGGTACCTGTCCACCTGGGAGGTCAACCGCTGGAACCGGGTGACCTGGTACGGCAATGACTGGCCGGGCTACAGCTGGCACGGCTCGACCTGGTACGGCCAGGGTGAGGACGAATCGTACGGGTCAAGCCTGCCCGGGTCGGCCTGGTACGGCGCCTGGGAGTAGCCGGGTGGCCCAGTCCCGCCAGGAGGAAATGGAGCGGCCGGCCACCGCCGGCCGCTACCCCTTCCTCGTGCCCCTGTTCACGGTCGCGCTGGCGACCGCGGGGATCGCCGGCGGGGCCGTGGTGAGCGCATGGGACGGCCTCGGGCCGACGGCATGGACGACGTTCCTGCTGTTCCTGGCCGTGCTCACGATCACCCGCTTCCTCCACGTCGAGTTCCAGTACCGGGACGAGGTCGTCGCTATCGACCTGTTCGAAGCGGTCCTGATCCCCTCCGTGCTCGTCCTGTCGGGCGTGGAGGTGGTGCTCGCCGTCGGGCTCTCGGTGGCGGTCTCCGAGGGCGTCATGCGCATCCAGCCGGTCAAGGCCTGCTTCAACGTCGCCCAGTGGATGAGCACGGCCGCCGCCGGCAGCCTGGTCATTCACGCCGCCGACGCCGGCACCGCCCCGTCGGGCCGCAACCTGGCCGCGCTGACGGCCGCGACGCTGGTCATCTCGGCGGTGAACCTGGGCGCCTTCGTCACCGTCCTCTGGCTGGCCGGCGGCGGAGCATCCGACGGCTTCCTGACCACGCTCGCGCCCGCGTTCATCCGCGGGTCGGTCGTGGGCGTGATCGTCAACCTGGCCCTCGGCATCGTCTTCGTCGCCATCTACGCCTGGGCGCCGCTGGCCATCCCCTTGTTCCTCGTTCCCCTGCTCGCGCTCCACTGGGCCGGCCGGAGCTACAACACCGTCCGGGCCGACCGGGCCCGGCTGGCCGGGATGCAGCTGGCTACGCACGCCCTGGCCATGCCCATGAACCCCCGCGACGCCCTGCCGGATTTCCTAGCCGAGGTGCGGCGCTGCTTCGAGTCGGAGATGGCCGAGCTGGTCGTCCTGCTCGAGGAGAGCCGGGTGGTCTACCGCAGCCGCCAGGGCGAGCCCGGCGGCGAGCAGCGGATCGAGGAGGCGGGCCACGAGACCCTGGCCTCGGCCCTGATGCGCAGCGGCCAGGCGGTTCGAGTGAGCGAGGGCGACGGCGACCACGAGCTCGCCGGGCGGCTGCGCCACGAGGGCTGGCGGGACTGCTTGGCCGCCCCGGTGCGGGTCGAGGGCAAGGTCATCGGCGTGCTGTGCACCTACAACCGCACCGGCTTCGAGGGCTTCGAGGAGGGCGAGCTGGTCGTCCTGGACGCCCTGGCCGCCGAGGTGGGCACGGCCATCGAGAAGGGCGAGCTGCTGGAGGCCATCCTCGAGGAGCGGACCAAGCTGTCGGAGATCGTCGAGCACACCTCCGACGGCATCGCCGCCCTCGACCCCGACGGCACCGTGTCCAGCTGGAACCCCGGCTTCGAGGAGATCACCGGCTACCGGGCGGCCGACATGGTCGGCTCCCGCGGCCTGGCCCGGCTGCGGCCCCGCGACGTCGCCGGCCGCGAGGTCCAGCTGGACCGCTGGGCCGACGAGGAGGGGCTGCTGCCCCAAGTGGTCGAGGTTCTGCGCCCGACCGGCGAGGTCTGCTGGCTGGCCTGCTCCTGGACCCGGGTGCCGGCGGTCGACGGCCGGCCCCGCCGGCTCATCCTCACCTCCCGCGACATCACCAAGGAGCTGGAGCTGAAGCGGGCCGAGAAGGCCCTGCGGGACTCGGCGGCCCGCTTCCGGGCCCTGGTCCAGAACTCCTCCCACATGGTCATCGTGCTCGACGCCGGCGGCGGCATCACCTACGCCAGCCCCGCCTTCCGGCGCATGCTCGGCTACCGCGAGGACGCCCGGGTCGGGAAGAACGTGTTCGAGCTGATCCACCCCGACGACGTCGGCGACGTCCGCGCCCGCTTCGGTGAGCACCTGGCCGGGCTGGCCCACAGCGCCGGGCTCGGGTTCCGGTTCCTGGCCGCCGACGGGTCCTGGCGCAGCATCGAGGCTCTGGCCAGCAACCTGCTCGACGACCCGGCCGTGGGCGGGGTGGTGTTCAACTGCCGCGACGTCACCGAGCGCAAGCGGGCCGAGGGCCAGCTGGCCGGGCAGGCCCAGGTGCTGGACCTGATCGCCCGGGACGCGCCGCTCATGGAGACCCTGGACGCCCTGGCCAAGGTGATCGAGGCCGAGGCCTCCGGCGCCCGCTGCGCCATCCTGCTGCTCGACGACAGCTCCGAGACGCTGACGGTGGCCGCCGCGCCCAGCCTGATCGACGTCGGCCTGCACGAGGCCGACGGCCTGGTCATCGGGCCCGAGGCCGGGGCCAGCGGCACCGCCGCCTTCCGGCGGGAGCCGGTGATCTCCGCCGACGTGGCCCGCGACCCCCTGTGGCGCGAGTCGCGCCAGGTCGCGGTGGCCCGGGGCATCCGCGCCGCCTGGTCGACCCCGATCATCCCCGCCGACGGCGGCGCGGTGCTGGGCGTGCTCACCGTCTACTTCGACGAGCCCCGCCGGCCCGGTCCCGCCGAGCTCGGCCTGCTGGAGCTGGCCGCCCACCTGGCCGACATCGCCATCGAGCGCAGCCACGCCCAGGACCAGCTGGCCCACCAGGCCGCCCACGACGCCCTCACCGGCCTGCCCAACCGGGTCTTCTTCCTGGACCGCATCGCCCTGGCCCTGGCCCGCACCCAGCGCAGCCGCTCCTCGGTGGCCGTGCTGTTCCTCGACCTGGACCGGTTCAAGTTCATCAACGACTCACTCGGCCACGACGCCGGCGACCGGCTGCTGGTCGCCCTGGGCAAGCGGCTCCAGGAGGTCATCCGGCCCGGCGACACCGTGGCCCGCTTCGGCGGCGACGAGTTCACCATCCTGTGTGAGGGCATCGCCGACGAGGCTCACGCCCTGGCCATCGCCGAGCGGGTCGCCCAGGTGGCCACGGCCCCGTTCCCGCTCGGCGACGCCGAGGTGTTCGTCACCATGAGCATCGGCATCGCCCTGGCCTCGGGCAGCCGCAGCCGGCCGGAGTCGCTGGTCGAGAACGCGGATGCCGCCATGTACCGGGCCAAGGCCCGCGGCGGCAACCGGCGGGAGGTCTTCGACCAGGCCATGCGGGCCCGGGCCAAGCGCCGCCTGGCCATGCACAGCTCGCTCCACCGGGCGGTCGAGCGGGGCGAGTTCCGGGTCCTCTACCAGCCCATCCACCGCCTGGGGAGCGGCCGGGCGGTGGGCGCCGAGGCCCTGGTCCGCTGGGAGCACCCCGACCGCGGCCTGATCGGGCCGGGGGAGTTCATCGCCCTGGCCGAGGAGACCGGCCTGATCATGTCCATCGGCACCCAGGTGCTCCGCCAGGCCTGCCGCCAGGCCCGCACCTGGCAGGCCGAGAACCGCCGCCTGGCCATCAAGGTCAACCTGTCGGCCCGCCAGTTCGTCCACCCCAACCTGGCCGGGGTGGTGGCCGAGATCCTGGCCGAGACCGGCATCGACCCGGCCCTGGTCTACCTGGAGATCACCGAGACCGTGCTGATGGAGGACGTCGAGTCGACCAGCACCGCCCTCGCCGAGCTCAAGAGCCTCGGGGTCAGCCTGACCGTCGACGACTTCGGCACCGGCTACTCGTCGCTGGCCTACCTCAAGCGGTTCCCGGTCGACGAGCTCAAGATCGACCGCGACTTCGTGGCCGGCCTGCTCACCGACCAGGAGGACTCGGCGATCGTCACCGCCATCATCAACCTGGCCCACACCCTTGGGGTGGTGGCGGTGGCCGAGGGGGTCGAGAACGGCGGCCAGGTGCAGCGCCTGCGCGAGCTGGGCTGCGACCTCGGCCAGGGCTACCACTTCGGCCGGCCGCTGCCGCCCGAGGACCTGACCTCGCGGCTGATCGCGGCCGCCACCGGGCCCGTCCAGGGGCAGGCCGCGCCGGCCAAGGCCAAGGCGACGCCGCCGGCGGCTCAGGTGGCGGCGCGGGCGGGGGCGACCCGGTCCAGGAAGGCCCGCACCGCCCGCTCGTAGCGCGGCCGGTCGACGTTCCAGGACTGCAGGTGGCCGTCGCCGCCGAAGCGCTCGAAGGTGACCAGGTCGGGTCGGGCCGCGGCCAGGGCCTCGCTGATCGACACCGGCACCGTGGGGTCGCCGCTCTGGTGGAACACCAGCATCGGCGCGGCCAGCCCGCCGGCCCGGTCGACGTAGTCGAGCTGGCCCCAGTCCAGGTCGTAGCGGACCCCGGCGATCCCCTTGGCCACCTCGGTCAGGGCCGGCGGGACCGGCGTCCCCAGCACCGGCAGGTCCCGGTCCTCGGCCCCGTGGTCGATCACCTCGCCCAGGTCCAGGGCCGGAGCGTCCAGCACCACGCCGCGCACCCGGGCCGCCAGCGGCGACTCCAGCAGGAAGCTGGCCACCACCGCCCCGCCCATGCTGTAGCCGGCCAGGACCACCCCGGCCGCGCCCCGGTCGAGGGCGAAGCGGGTGGCCGCCTCCAGGTCACGCCACTCGGCCGCCCCCCAGTGGCGCAGGCCGTCGGGGTTGTCCGGGGCGCCAGGGTCGTTGCGGTAGTTGATGGCCAGGGCCGGGAAGCCCTGGCGGGCCACGGTGGCCAGCGTGCGCAGGGTCTCGGTGCGGGGGGCGTTGTAGCCGTGGACCAGGATCACCCAGGTGTCGCGGCGGCCCTCGACCAGCCAGGCCGGCGCCGGGCCCAGCGGGGAGGGGTAGCTGACCTCCCGGGCCGGCTTCCGGGCGGCCAGGGCCGGGTCGGGCGGCCAGGCGTAGCCCTCCACCGCCGTCCGCTCCCCGGCCCGCGGCGCCGCTCCCTCGAGGCGGGTGAAGGCCCGCTCGACCCGGTCAGGGTCGAGGGCGCGAATGGCCCCGACCCGCCCGTACCCGTCCGCCCAGCGCAGCCCCCAGGTCCCCTGGGTGGTCAGCTCCGGCGGCGAGCCCGGGTCGCGGGCCAGGGTGATCGAGCGGTCCCCGACGGCCAGGACCTCGGTCTGGAGGTCCGGCGGCCCCGGCGGCTTGCTGGCCAGCGCCCCGTCCTGGATCTCCCCGGAGTAGAACCAGCCCCCGCCGACGAAGAAGACCAGCCCCAGCACCAGCAGCGCGACCACGGCGCCGCGCAGCAGCCGCCATGGCCGCGACCCTCGTCGGCCGGTCCCGGTTCCTCCCACCCCTAGATCATGGCTGGTCCAGCCGGGCGAACACCACCAGGTTCTCCCGGTAGCTCCCCCGAGCCCGGTCGAACTCCCCCCCGCAGGTGATCAACCGCAACGCCGCCGCCGGCACCGGCCCGAACACGTCCTGGGTCGGGAACGTGGTCGTGGGATAGCTGCGCGATCGCTCGACCAGGAACCGCAGCCGGCTCCCGTCGGCCCGCTCGACCAGGACCGGGTCGCCGGGCCGTAGGTCGCGCAGCCGGTAGAACACCGCCGGGCCGGTCTTGGAGTCGACATGGCCGGCGATCACCGAGGGTCCCTCCTGCCCGGGCGCCGGTCCCTCGGCGAACCATCCGGCCCGGGCGAAGTCGGTCGGGACCTGCATGGCGCCGTCGGGTTCCAGCCCCAGCCGGAGCAGCGGGGTGCTGACCCCGATCGCCGGGATCTCCAGCCGCACCGGCTTCGAGGTCGTGCCCGGCGCGGTCACCCGCTCCGGCAGCCCTCCAACCTCGAACCCGGAGGGTCGCGGTGGGGTTCCGGGAGCGTCGAAGCTCCCGGGGGGGAGCGGGGCCGACGGCGACAACGGGCGCTCCTGGTTGTCCACAGCCCCGGCGGGTGGGGGGCCGGCGGGCCCTCCGGCGCAGCCGGTGAGGGCGAGCCCCAGGGCGGCGACGGCCGCGGCGGCGACGATGGCGGGTCGCCGGCGGGATCCGGGAGGGATGGGCATGGCTCAGGCCCGCCCGCGCCGGCGCCCGGCGACCCCGGCGGCGACCAGCGCGACCACGCCGGCGGCCAGGAGGGGCACCGGGGCGGTCGGGGCGCGGGAGGAGGGCGCGGTCCCGCCCGCCCCGGTGCGGATGCCGCCGGCCGGCGCCGTCCCCGAGCCGGCGGCGTCGCTGAAGGCGTACAGCTCGCGGGGCGCGCCGGCCCCACCGACCAGGGCGACCGACGTCACCGTGCCCGGCTCGACCGCGACCGTGCCCTTGACCAACGCCGCCTCCGTCCCCGAGCGGCGCACCTCGACCCGGTAGCTGCCCGAGGCCAGCTGGCGGTAGCCGGTCGGCTCGGGGAACGCCACCCGGGACCCCAGCACCGGCCCATCGGCGACCGCGATGTCGACCGACGGCAGGTCGTAGGCCGCATCCAGGAAGCGCACCTTGGCCTTGCCCGGGGCCGCCGGGGCCATGTCGTCGCGGCGACGGAGGGGCCTCGTACCGTCGACGGCGTGACCATTCCCGTCCGTGCCGGCGCCGCGCGCCCGGTGAGCCGCCCCGGCGACCCCGACCCGCTGGCCCCGCTGCTGGACCTGCCCGGCGTGCGG
>Ga0190274_10001025_pt1 | contig 16339 bp, 30 predicted proteins | sample Popmic531T_FD_133002 | JGI IMG/M metagenome (GOLD analysis project Ga0190274, IMG submission 133002) | Populus adjacent soil microbial communities from riparian zone of Yellowstone River, Montana, USA - 531 T | ecosystem: Environmental > Terrestrial > Soil > Riparian zone | place: USA: Montana...
GGGGAACGAGCGCGCTAGCCTCGACTACTACGGCGTGTTGTGACTGCAACCATTCCGCGTATTTGTCGGTAGACTCGGCAATATGCGGCAAGTGATCCGCGCCGATTTCCATAGCAAGGAATGTCAGCGAATGCATGATCTGGCTTTGTGCCTCGCCGATCGCAGCCAACGCGCCCGCCATAAGTGCCCGCTGTTCGATGCTTAATTCCACCGTTTGCAGTCCTTATCTGTAGCCGATAAACGGAGCGAGGGCCGGGCGGTCCCCAATCGCCCGCCCGACCCTCGCAGATCAGTGTACCCGCATCACGCAGGCTGAAGCTCGGAATCTTCCTCGCGATCCTCGGCGACGTCGACCTGGCCGCTGGCCGCCTGCTGCGGCGGGGCCGTCCGGCGACGTCCGCGCTTCATCCGGTCCCGTCCCGTGTACTTGAACCACACGGTACGGTCATCACGCGGAATCTCATCGAAACGGCCGGGGCCGACCTCGATAGGGTCGTCACCTTCCTTGGCACCATCCGGGTAAAACTCCACGCGCAGGTGAACGCCGATCTTCTCGCCCGTGTCACCGAAATACGCGGACAGGGACCGCATCGACGCGATGAGTTCATCGAGCATCGTCGCGGGAACCTCGACCTCACGCCAGCCGCTGTCCTTGGCCTCGCGGTCCTGCATCCACGATTCCTTGACGGACAGAAGGAACGGGTTATCCGATCCGGCCCGCACAGCCGCACTCTTGATCGTAGTTGCCTTCGCCTTCCCTGCCAGATCGGTAAGGGAGAAGCGACCGGCGCCGTTGGGCTCACTCATTGTTACTGTCCTCTTTGCTCTCTGTGCCGGACCGGGTGTCCGTTTGTGCCTTCATAGTACCGTCTCCCACCGCACGGAGCAAACCGCAGACGTACTCTTTATCGCCCTCATAGTCGATCGAGAGCCTTAGTGTCTGCTCCGTGTCGGCCGTCGCGGCTGCCTGGTGAAAAAGCCTCTTACGCTCCGCCAAATAAAACTGCAATGCCTTGCGGATAACGTCAGCGTCTGGATAGTCCCGAACGGTGATACGCGGCGTCATGTTGTCACCCAATCTTGCGCTTTATCGGCTCGCAACGATGCCGCCCATGCCCCGGCCATTGTCGCGATTTGGATAAACTCCGCCGCGTCGTTATGGTCGTCGGCTGCCTCGCCGATTTCCTCGACAAGTATAACGAGCTTTTGCCCATCCGGCATTTGCGGGTTAAGCGGCGTCAATGCCCACGTGTGCTTAAATACCGCTTGGTTCATTTCGAGATGAACGGCCCGAAATGGCTTCTTTAGTTTCAGCGATCGGGCGAGGCTTACCGCAATTGACGCAACCGCCGTCAGACTAGTGTAAAGGTCCGCGGGGTTACCATTGTCGTACGTCATCGCACGGGCAACCCGACCCAATTCTGCGACTAAGTCGTTAAAGTCGCCATCGGGAGCGGCTTTAATGTCGTTGATTACCGGCTTTTTGATGCCACTCTTTTTCTTCAACTTAAACACCTTCTGTATATCAATGGTGGGCGGATTGGGGTCGCTCATTCTATGTTTCCCGTCATCGGTGGTGACCAGACGCCATAATCGACGCTAATCTTAAATCCGTTATCCAGCGGGTCGATACCGAAACGGATAGAGCGAAGATTGCCCTGCCGCGTCGCCATATCACCAATCATCACGAAATACCGGAGAACCCTAATTAGCTGGGCCTCGTCCTTAATGTCGATGACAATCATTCTGTCTCGTCCTTGTGCTCATCGAGAACCGCTTGCGCGTGATCCCGTAGCTTGCGCGCGGGGTCGTCCAATTCCCATTCACGCGCCGCGTTATTGAGCGCCCTAATCATATTGAGGGTTTCCATGTCCGGAAACTCAGCCTCGAAAATGTCATCGATGGCATCGAGAACCAATATCGGTTCGGTATGGTCGCCGTGTTCGTCGATGACATCGAGCAAAGCAATAAAGTTTGCATATGCTCGAATTTGCAGATCGTCCAACATAACAGCCGCCTCCGTAGTGGGATGCCCGGCCGCGCCGTGTGGCGCGACCGGGCGACGATATCAGGAACAGGGACCGGACACCCAACCGCCGTGATCGTAACGCACGGCGCCGGTAGCGTAAACGTGGAGCTTGTAAAACTCGATAATGAGAGCCGCCTGGTAAATCTCCAACCCGCGCGAACACGGAACGGTGGCGAGAGCTTCCGCAGCCTCTAGACATTCGTCGATCGTCCACTTACCGGCCATGCGATCCGCCGAGTCGGACGGGCACATTGTCAGCGCGAGATTTTCCGGCAGAAACACGCGCTCATTACCGTCGAAGTCACAGCGAACGGTGAACATCGTTTCCGAGTCCTCGCCGTCGCTCCACGTTGTCAGTCCGACGATCGTCCCGCGACTGATCGGGAAGTCGTACCGGTCGTCAATCTCAACACGTGCGCCGCGTTCTGCGATCATCATGGCCGCCCCATCCTCTCGGTTATTCACTGGCTAGCGCCATCTTACCACGGGCGATAGTCGGGTGGATATAAAAATCTTAGTGCGTCGTTACCAAGTTGTGACCTCGCTCAAGATCGCGATTCTGAGTCGATCATGGCCATTCCCGGCCCTGAGTCGGCCGCTAACAAGAGCAACATCTCCGGGGTCACTGCCCTACCCGCCTTTCAAGATCAACCCGTTCTCGCAAACGGGTGATATCTGGTGATATCTCTTGACATCTAGAACGGCGGTGGTTCTGCCGCGTCGAGCGTGAGCTGCCCGGTTTGGTTACCAAACTGCGCACTTTGTTTAGCACCATAGAAGATCACAACACGATGCTTGCGCGTTAAAGCATGTCGGGCCGCTTGCGCTTCTGCGCCGATCTTGTTTTGCCCGTGTCGACGTCGGAATGAACATCCGAGACAATCCACAACATATTCCGTCATAGCCACGGTGATATGTGCTACCCGCTGGTGAAAATGGCAATACAACGTCTCGCCCGTATTGTGCTGCCCATTAAGAAGTTTCCAGCATCCGCAATCGAGCTGGGTATTAGACGATGTGGCAGGCGCCACTATCGAATTTCCCCGTCCGTTACGTACATACCGTCTTTTTCTGCTTCCAGCCGCCATTTTTCTACTTCCTTGTTCTTTTCCCACGGTAGAACATAGCTACTCGATACCCAATCGTCCGGGTTATTATCCCATCTATCTGCCTCCGAATGAATAGTCATATCGTGCGGCCGTTCGGTAATTGGTATTCCCTTTGCACACAACGGACAGGATTTCGCCCAATGTGCACGCTTGGAATTGTGCCCTTCTATGTCGACCTCGCGCGGGTCCACTTTCCACGTACAGTGTAGCGCACGCGCTTTGATCGGGTTTGTCGACCTCCGACCGCGCACGTTGATAACGGTCGCGCGGGAAATGGCCGCACCCAATCCGATAAACGCTTCCTTATTCTGAAATTCTAGTTTAGGCCAACGGTCGCCTGTGCACCGATCAAAGTGGGCTAAAATAGCGTCGATATCCATTGCCGAGGCGGGAATACCCCGCGATTTGGGCGGCTCCCATTTGCCGCCACTCCGCAGCATGTAAACACCATTCTGTACGCTAATCATCTCGTCATATTGTTTGGCTCCCCAATCTCCTAGCTTGTCTGAGAATTTAAACCGGCGCAATTGGTCGGGTGGTGTCGTGGTAAATACCCCGTCGGTTTCTACGGTGATAACGGTACCGGGCGGACACGATAACATGAGGTTCATTACTTGCGCCCGACACCACGAGGTCACGTATCCGGCAATCGGCAATGTGTGGCTAGATGGCGCTTTATCCTTCCCACCCGCCCGCTGCGCCATCTTCCCGTAAAGCGAATTCATCGAGAGCTTATATCCCATTTGCACAGGATTGCGCTCGGCTTTCAATCTCGAACGGGTTTCATATAACCCTTTCATTAGGTCTTCCCAAGGAAAGGTTACCGGAATGTTCGGCTCCCATGTCCAACAGTCGAGTATTTCACATTGCACGCCCGCATATTGTCGAGCGTATGTCATTGCTGTTTGCGTTTCCGGTGCCCAATACCATCCTTCTACCCGATGCGGATAGCTGATTTGTCCTTTACGGGATCGGTGCGGCAGTGGTTGTATCCTTACGTTATTGAATTGGTACTCAGGATGATTACTCGTGCCTCGCCACCGAACACGAAAGACAGTAAAAGTAAGACGTAAGTCTTTTCGCCTCCAATATTCCTCGGTAGAAATAGCACCCACGTGCCGCCATTTTCCGCCTTGTGAAAGTGAAGGAACGTGGCGGAATGCGCTAGGATATGCAGAATTGAGGTCATACTGGTATATGGGACCTTTAATGACACCCACTTTATACTGTTCGATGTGTCCTCCATAAAATGCCCCTTTCACAGCCTCGTGTAAATCGGGCGCTAAGTTAGTTTCCTTTCCTCCAAACTCGTGTTCAACCAATCCATACTTACGACGGATATAGTTAGCAAGAGCGCCCGGCCCGTACCATTCGTTAAGTAAGAATCCGCCCTCGAACATGAGGCGTCGGAATTCCACCGCTAGCTCACGTAATGCCAGAATCTCCGCACGCCAATATCGCAGCACTTTAGGCATATCCTCATACATCATGTCAGCACGTTGTTTCTTACCTTCCTCGACGATTGCCCAGTTTTCGGGATCGGCCGGTTTCGGAAACAGGCTTTTGTAGGCGCTGACGAATGAGGTACCAAAGAACGCGGCGATATCCTCGATGAGTATCGAGACTTTCTTAGCGCCGGATACGCGGGTAATCCGCAGAGTCTTACCAAACACGCATTTAATAGTGTAGAGCATTCCGTTACGGCGGATGCGGCAACCGTTCCGGTCGTATACTGCGTGTTTCGCGGGCCAGGGTAGAGACCAGATAATCATATTCTGATCGTAGCGAAAGAAATAGCCGAGATGTATTGCGTTCGGATGTTCCTCGGCGACGCTGATACAGTAGTCGGCTATTTGCTCGAACGTGAGCCGTTCCGTAGGTTTGTCGATAACGAGCGGATTATCCGGGCGAGCGGAGCAACCAAATAGCACATAATGCTGTGGCTTATCCTGGCCGGATAGTTTCATTCCCTCGCCATCCCATACGATGACGGTTTTCTCACGGGTGCGTTTATCCCGTTGCCGCTGCACTGCCTCTTTATTAGCGGTCTTACGTTGGGCGGGTGTAAACCCCTTATGGTATTTAGGCGGCATTATAAGCATCCCGCCAGTCATCCCAATCCCAATAAACTTCTAGGTCAATATCGTAATACTCGTCCAAATACGCGGCTAGTTCGTTGTAAGCATCTTCCGCGCCGCCTGCGAAATCTTCCAATAGGTCGTAATCGAACAGGTCATGTAATCTGTCTTGGAATCCTGCATCGTCCCGCAACGCAGGTTCATAATCGTACAACTCATTAGCTAGGAAAAACTCATAGTTATCATCGCCGGGATAGCTCACGAATAACTCCCACTGATTGGGGTAGCGGGGTTAACACACGAAAAGGCCGCCGGTTTTCGAGACCGGCGACCTTTTCGCTAATTCTTCATTCCCGATCAGTAATCGGGATTGGCGTTCTCTTCCGCGGCCGTTTCGAGCACCGGTTCCCCGCCTGGCAGATCGGCGAGGAAGAATTCGTAGCCGATGCCGCCGTCGAAGTTGTACTCGCGGGCGTCGAGAATCACAGCGACATTCCCGCGCGTTCCGCAGCGCTCGAATTCGAGAAGCTGCTCACCGATCCGGCCGCCGTAGTCCCAGAAGCGGATACGCGCTGGCTCGGGCTTGTCGGGAACCTCGACCTCAGCCCACACGCGGGCGTGGTGCTTGTCGTTGTACGTCTCGGTTTCGTGCTTGACGGTCCACTTGCTGATGAGCATCGGGAAGCCGCAGTAGTCCAGTCGGTCATCTCGCTGGACCTCGATGTACCCGTCATCCGCCGCTTCTGCGATGCTCTTGGCAGCGGCCAGGCGCTCCTTAAACGAACGCGGTTGGTCGGTGCCCTGCTGGCCGGTAACCGTACGGCCGTGGCGGCGCGTTGTGGGTGGCATATATCCATTCCATTCTGTTCCGTGAAACTGTGGGCTAACCCAAGATCATATGGGATGATGGTCGTGGGCTCGGGCTCGGTCGGCTGGCCGCCTCGCCGAGTCCAGCCTCCCACTTGATCTTGCTCCGGAGCTGCGCCCGTTCGTGTACGGTTTGGGTCCGATCGGGTTGACTTCTGTTACTCCATTGGGGCAAGGTGACTAAGAATAAGGATATGCGAGGGCAACGCATGACCGAGGGAACGGGCGCGTCACAGCCTCCCGATTGGTACCGCAATCCGCCGGAATGGCTGACTAATCCGCCTCGGCGTGACCGGTACCGGGACCGGGACGATGACGACCGATACGACCACGGGAGAGCACGCGGTCGGGATCGGGATAACGATGACCTCGTCACCGCTATCCGCGCGATGCCTGAGCAGGTTGTGAGTGCGCTCAAAGAGGCTATCCAGGGTGCACAGCAGAGCGGCCAACAGCAGCAGCAGCAACTGACTCCGCAACAGCCTCCGCAACAGCAGGACAATAAGCAGGAGGATAACAGCGGAAAGGACGAGACACCGCGCGAACAGCTATCGTTCGCTGATCGCTGGTTTAGTAATTCGCTGTGACGGATACAACGGACACGCCGCTTGACTTGTCGATATTAGCGCAGGTCGAGCCGCAACCGGCGCCGGATGAAAAACCGGATACGGCACGGCCTACTCCGGAGGATGAGCCTCCACGGCGTAGGCGGACGCGGGCACGGACGAGTGAGGAATCCTCGCCCGGCCCGCGTTCGTATGTAGAGGAAACATTACCCGAGTATAAACCGGGTATTTTCGTCAAGCCGTTGACGGATGCGTATAACACAATCGGCATGATGATGTTGCCGATTAACCAGCCGCTCGGTACTGCATTTATCCAGAATGCTACCGAGTGTGCTAAGGCGCTAGACAATGCGGCAAAGGTCGATAAGCGGTTCCGTAAGTACCTTATGCGCATGCTCGGCACTAGCGCATGGATGCCCGTACTTATCGCGCATATGCCGATCCTGACGACGGCCGCCGCAACGATCATTCCCGATGTTCGGAACAGGCTTAACGGGGTACAATTACCGGAGGAACCTACCGGCGACACCACCGTTAACCCTGTCTCGAATGGATACACACGGCGATGACCAGTCCGTACCGCGATCTTCCGCCGCGCAGCGCGCGGCGCCACCTGCGATCCGTGCGCGGGACCGACGTCGAACAGCAGGCGATGATGGCGACGCACGCGCCGCGCGTCGCATGGGACGAGTTTATCCCTCGGTTTGAGTGGCGGCAGTCCGAGCACGTGGCGCTAATCGGTCCGAACGGACAGGGTAAGACAACGCTACTGATTGCGATTCTACCGCGTCGTACGTACGTGTCAGTATTGGTCACTAAGCCACGTGACGAGACTATAGACCGGCTAGTTGCTAGCGGGTATGACCGTTACGAGGAATGGCTCGACATCGACCCCGACAAGTCACCGCGTCGGGTGATTTGGCCGGACGCTACCCGGATCGGTGCGCAGGAGAAGCAGGCTAAGGTTTTCCGCCATGCTATGGATGAGATGTTCGTAGATGGCCGATGGTGCACCGTAATTGACGAAGGTCAGTATTTCGCGCGTCGGCTCAAGCTCGGCGATGCGATGATGGATTATTGGACCCAAGCGCGGTCTAATAAGATTTCTTTTGTCGTCGGTACACAGCGGCCAGCGTGGGTGCCGGTAGAGATGTACGGCGAGTCAACACACGTATTTATCTGGCGTACTGTCGAGCGTGAGGCTTTGCGCCGCGTGAGCGATTTGGGCGCGGCTAACGTGGACGTTGCTAAGGCAGTAATTCAGAATCTCGAACCTCACCAGTGCCTTTATGTGAATACGCGGACGGGCGCAATGTACCGCACACGGGCACCGCTTCCCGGTAGTAATGTAATGCCAAACAGGGACCTACCACCACGGGGGTGAGAATGTGATTCTCCCTAGTACGATCAATGTCCTGACAATCGGGTTTTCCATGATTGTCTTCATGTTCTTCTGGCGAATGCTCGCTGCGAAAATGTCTGACAACTCATGGGGTCAGGCAATGGCGGTCATTTTCTAGACAACTAAATATCACGAGGCGGCCACCCCAATCATTCATCCTCGTGAGGAGTTATCCACGTGCCCACAGCGGCGACTATGCAGACCTCCGGCGGTACTGCGCAGACGACTAAGAACGGTAAGGGCGCACAGAATGTGCAGCCGCTCGTCCCCTTCATCCGGGCGAGCATGGAACACCGAGAGCCTTGCGGCATCGACGTTACTAGGCAGCTAGTAACGTCCGGAGCGCAGGACCTCGGTGTTTTCGATATTCCGGCATATGGCTATATCCGGTCTATCGTTATCGTGGTCACGGCAACTGGTGGCGCGGGTTCCCCGGTGATGTTTGAGGACTCGCCGTTCTCCATTCTTCAGAACATCGCGCTCACTGAGCCGAACGGCGCCGTAATCGCGCAGTTCAACAGCGGTTATGAGCTTTATCTCGCGAACAAGTGGGGCGGCTACGCGCATCCTCTCGGCGCCGATGCCCGCATGTCTCCGACGACGTCGGTCGACGCATTGGGCAACTGTGCGTTTGCGCTGCGAATTCCTATCGAGCTTTCCGGGCGCGATGGTCTTGGTTCGCTTCCCAACCAGAACGCGGCCGCAACGTTCAAGCTCCGTCTGTCGCTGGCGTCCGGTGCGGGCGCGGCTACCGGTCCGTATTTCACCACGGCACCGACCACTCAGCCGACCGCGCGGGTGCAGGTTTATCTTGAGGCATGGGACCAGCCCGAGGTCGCCGTCGCGGGTATGACTAACCAGGTCACACCGCCCGCAATGAACACCACGCAATTTTGGTCTGCGCAGATCTATAACGTCGGTGCGGGTGCTCAGACGGTGCGGCTCACGCGAGTCGGTAACTACATCCGCAACCTGATTCTCATTCATCGGCGGGCGTCGAGCACGCGCGTGAATGGTCAGACGGATTGGCCGGACCCGATTTCGCTGTATCTCGATGCGCGTTCGATCGATACCGCGTCTAAGCTCTTGCTACAGGAACAGATGTTCCGCCGTTCCGGTTACGGCGCGCGTGCGCAATATGCCGCGCTGACGGTCGCCGAAACAAAGGACGCGGCAGGTTCGCTGGACTCCGGGGTATTCGTCTATGACTTTACCCACGAATTCGACCAGTCAATCGGCCAGGAAAACCGGGACCTTTGGCTTCCGACTCTTGGCTCGACACGGCTCGAATTGCAGGGCTCATTCGCTCAGGCGGGTGTCCTTACTGTGCTGACCAATGACGTTGCGATCGCGGGTCCGGTGTTCCTCTGATGGCATATGCGGGTGAGCGCGAGGGTGTGTATCCAACGGCGGGACCGTATGCGGGTAACGCTACGGGCGCCACACAGCCTCTCAAGGGTCAAGGACTAACCACGGAGCAGGCAGCGGCGGCTCTTGTTATCGGCTCGCTTGTCGCGCTGATCGCCGTCCGTCGCGGTTTCCGTGGACTCAGTGTAAGCCGCGCAACGGGTGGGCTGGTGAAGCCGTAATGCTTCCTTTCGGTGTCCAGATCAAGGGTTTCATCATCGGGCTTCTGGCCGCGTATTTCGTGATTCCCTGGGTGCAGCGTTTTATCGCTAGCCGCACCTCCGCAGCCGTACCGGCATAACGCCATGGCTAACGCGGATAAGGGACTGTGGGGAATTCTCGCGGCTATTGTCGCCGTGGCGATGGTGACCGCTGTACTATCCAGTCCGCAAGCGGCAGGGGTTATTAACGCTATCGGCGGGGCGTTCGGCGGAACGTTGCGCGCGGCTATGGGAAGGTAAGAGACGATGGGTGAAGGACTGTTTAACGTTCTCGGTGCAATCGTGACGGTTGCCCTGGTGACAACGATTGTGAGTCGCGAGACCAGCGCGACCGTGATCCGCGCTATGGGAGATGCATTCTCCGGTAGCATCCGCGCCGCGCTTGGGCGATGAACAGCGGACCGGCCGCCGGACCACCGACGTATTTCCGGCCCGGCGGGATTCCATCTGCCTATGAGATGGGCGCCGGTAACCCGTCCTTTGCCGTTCCCACCGAGGGAACGGATGGGCCGGGATACCACGACTCGCCGGTAACCGCATATTCTCAGCGGCTCGATGCGGTACCGGGCGCGACTCCCGACCCTATGCGCGAGTTGTATTTTCCGACTCGCGATTACCGGCCCGATCCTCGACAGGCGCCCGAACACTTTTGGGTAGGTCCGCAGGGTCCGGGTCGGGATCGGATGGCGCGCCACCAGCAAGAATTCCTCGACGCCGACGGTATTACCGCCGATAAGCCGAGGGATAAGAATCAGGCACCGCGTCCGGCACGGCCGGATGAACCCCGCCCGAGTAACCGGCTCAGTCCGCATAACTACATCTTTACCCGGCCGTTCGGGCAGGAAACGCCGCGATTCTTTGATGGCAACCATTTCTCAATGGCAGACCATCGGCGGACATACGCAATTATGGGGATGGCTCCCCCGATGTACCGGCGGAATACGTACCGCACCGATCCGGTACCGTGGGATACGGACCGCGTAGATATGCCTACTCCGTCCGGATCGGCATCGCCCGGACATATCATCGCCTACGATCTGCCGCCTACGTCCTCATATTCAACATGGAGGCTGTAGCGTGGATTTCGGGAAGACTTACGGACCGCTCCCGTTGGGCGCGTGGGTTGTATTGGTGGGTGGTGGTCTTGGCATTGCCCTATATTCCTCGCGCTCAAAAGGTCCGGCGGTAACGGTAGAAGATACGAGCGGTGTCCCGGGTGTCGGTACGGGTGCCCAAAGTTTGTGGGTCCAGAATGCGCCGCCAGCCGGGAGCGACAGCGTCGCAGACGACAAATTTACGACTAATGAGGAATGGGCGCGCGCATGCGTTAACTACCTCATCGCGCAGGGATACGACGCGGCGCTAGCTGACACGGCGGTCCGTAAGTACCTACAATCACAACAGCTAAGTATTTCGGAGAATGCGCTGATTAAGGTAGCGCTAGCGAAATACGGCGCGCCTCCCGTACTGCTACCGTCTCCGCCGGACCTCCCGACTATTCCCCAACCACAGCCGGGACCGACTGCACCGGGGCCGAGTCCACAACCTAACCCGACGACCGGGCGGTGGGTGTGGGTAACACCGTGGCCCACTAAAGCCTCAACGTTGTGGGGTATTGCGACTATAGTTTACGGACGCGGCTCGGAATGGCCGCGGCTGTATAACGCTAACCGCGTGGGGACCACTCGGCCGGACGGTAGTAAGGGCATGATTAAGAATCCTAATCTGATCTATGTAGGGTGGAGGATATATTGTCCGTGACCGAGGAATCCGTCGCCAGTGAGGACATCACTATGGAACGGCGGATTATCAGAATCGACACCCTACTGTGTATCTTGTTTGGCGGACTAACGGCCCATCCGCTGGCAAATACCCTCGTCCCGCCCGCTGAATTGGCGGAGCTAAGGCGGCTCCTGCCTAACGTGGAGACTCCCACCGAATGAAACTCAGTGCACAGCAGATAGCGGGATATGCGCGGGCGGCAGGGTTTCCGCCCGACCAAATCGCGACCGCGACGGCTGTAGCACTAGCGGAATCGGGCGGGGAGACTACCGCTACCAACAAAGCCAACACAAACGGTTCAATAGACTACGGGCTATGGCAGATCAATACCGTACACGGCGCGCTACTTAACCAGGGCGACAAGTTTAACCCGCTTGATAACGCTAAAATGGCGCTGACCGTTTATGCGAGAGCGGGTAATAAATGGACTCCCTGGACCGTTTACAAGTCTGGCGCCTACCGGGTGCAGATGCCAGCGGCGACGTTAGCAGCGAGACAACCGACCGATCCGGTAGAGATTGCCCACCAGGATTCCACGAGGAATATCCCTGCGGAGGGGACGGCAATCCCGGCCGCGCAATCGTCGCCTTTAGATTTGCTTGGGCCGATTGGGACAGCGTTGGGCTCGATTACTGGCGTGTTGGACAAAGTGACTTCTGGGTCGCTTTGGCTGCGGGTTGGGGCATTCATAGTCGGATCATGTCTTATGGCTTTCTCCCTGTTGCGTTTGAGTGGAGCGGATCAGATGGTGGGTAAGGCCGCTAAACTCGCGGTGACTAAAGGACTCAAGGCGTGAACACGGCGACGATAGCGGTTGGCACGGGCGCTATTGTCGTTGCGGGTAAGTGGGCTAACGGCGAGTCTCTTAATATTAAGATAGCCATTGGGGTAGGCGCGTATGCCGTATGTCTTTCGCTACTCTCAGCTGCGGACGCGCAAATGGCGCACACCTTGGCCTTTATGGTATTTTTTGCAGCGTGTGCGTATTACGTGGCGCCGAGCACAGCGGGTCCGGGCCTTGTCGGGAAGCTCGGGCTTTCCGGTACGCCGACGCCGAGCACGGGGAACTAAGGTGGATTTAGTCGGGGTACTATCGGGCATCGCGGGTGGTGTGCTGATTTGGGCATCGCTGAAGAATAAGAATCCGCTAGCCGCTATCAAGCTCGCGCTGAGCGGTGGCGACCCGAACACCGCGCCACCGTTTACGGCTGCCACAGACACGCCTACGGGCGTCGGTGGGCCGACCGGTCCGGGGTTCACCGATCCGGGTGGGCCGCTAGAAGAGTATCGCGGTTACGATCCGAACGCGCCCGGTTTGGGCGGCATGCCGACTATCTAAGGACGCTTATGGATTCCGCCGGTGTGGGGATGGCGACGCTGTGTATGACACAGTCGCTTACGCTATTCCAGAATTTCCTACCAAAGTTTCAGGAAATCAGCGCAGCCGATCCCGATAAAGATGCGGGCATGGTTCAAGATGTGCGTATGGGAGAGCTAGCGGCAGTACTTACGACGCTTGGTATCGGCGGCATGACTAGCGCGCTATCCGGTTCCTCGGTTCCGGCCGTAGTCTCCGCTATCACAGCGGCTGGACTAATCCTGTTGTATGAATATGCGCTAGCTAACCGGGAGGCAAGCGGTGCCTAGTGAATCCCCCAACGAGGGCGCATTTACCCAGTACGGGACAACCGAGGAAGTAACCGGCTCACCGGAATATCTCTCTCCGGTCATGGATAGGCGCACCCCGTATATCCCCTATCGGGGTACGGAATTCCACGGGGTGATGCCGCAAGAATTGCCGGTTATCGACGATGAGGAAGACCTGCCCGATGGAACGGTTATCACGGGCGCTTTCCGGCAGCCTGAGGAGGATATTAATCCGGTCCCTGTCCGAGTCGTCGATACTGCAACACACGAGTATAAGCAATGGAGAGCATGGCAAATTTTCGCTAATGCTGCATCGCCTACTCTGGTGGCTAATCGTAAAGAGGGTCAATCCAGCGTCCAAATCAAGAATCTATCAACTAATGATAGGATTTGGATTGGTCCTGATCCTACTGTGTCTGTCTATACGGGATTCCCTCTCGACGGTGGCGCTGAGGTTTCGCTCACTGGTGAGGCACCGGTCTATGCGATCGCAAATACCGGAGTCGCCGGGAATGTTACCCTCGCCCTGCTCTCACAATTCTCTACGTCAGAATGACTACGGTCCGCCCACTGGACACGAACCGCTCCGTCACATTCGACTCCACAGGCACGGCGAGAATTACCATTGGACCGACGATCTACGGGGAGAGATGGCGCGTCCGCCGGATGACGGTAACGAGCACAAGCGACACGGATAGCGACGCGCGAGTGTATCTTAACGCTGAGATAGACTCTCGACTCATCGCCGGAACATGGTCGGGTAACCGTGACTTTAACGAAACCGACATTACTCTACAGACGTTAGATAGGTTTATCGTCGTGTGGGAAGGCGGCTCACCGGGCGCTAGCGCGTCGTTTCTCTTGCAAGGTATAGCGGAGCGGTAATGGCGTTCACTAACCCGATCCTCGCGGGTGAGGAACTAAACCGGACCGGGATTAGATCAGAGAATTACATTCCGGGTGTTTCAGGATGGCGCGTCGCTAACGACGGTGCCGCCGAGTTTGATAACATCGGTGTTCGCGGGAACATTTGGGCGCCGGACGTCACGCTTAACGGGCAAAGCCTTAACGCAATACTCGCTCGACAGCCTAAAGGCTGTATCGCATATATTAATGGCTACCCGGTAGTCTCAACCACTACCGAAATTAAGGCGATGGAAACGGAGGCAGATATTGTCTCCGGTCGGTATTATGAGGTATTCCTGACTAACCTCACCACCGATCAGCAGACCGGTGCAGACTCGGTAGAGTTTAAGTTGCGGTGGACGTTGGGAACACCGCCAGCGCCATTGTCGACATCGGCGGATATCGTTGCTAACGGTTTGCGACAGTCCATCTTTAACCAAACGATTCTGCGGTTTACATTCTGGTCCGGCGCCACAACACGGATGCGCATAGGCGTTTATATGGCGAGTCTTAATGGCTCGACGGTGCGGACATGGGCGCCCGGTGCGGGTGCATCATTGGTTGTCATCGATCACGGGCAGGCGCCGTATAACCATCCTGGACAGGGTATTATCGGCTCGGGCTCGAATGTCCGCACGTTGAAAGAGTGGACGATAACGGCTAATAATAATTGGACGTACCACGGTAACGGAACGCGGCGGATCGATGCGCGTATTAACGATTTGGTCGCGGGTGATTGGCAGAATGGTTTGGGTAATCAGCGGGCATGGTGGACATTTAGCCCGGCCGATGTCTCCGCTAAACTAGATGAATTAATCGGGGTACCGGCCGCCGATGTAGAGATCGCAGAAGTTTATTTATGGAATTTACAATGGCGACAGAATCCGCCGGACGCGGGCTATGTCAGCCTTGGTTTTCACAACCAAAGAGATTTATATCTGTACGCTAATGAGCCTCCGGGCGGTGTCCCCAATGTCCATCGACCTTATGTTATTGGTGGCGGTGGATGGTTTAGTATCAAACCGGTATCGGGAGCTGTGCCGACTAACTTCCTTGATAGTATGCGGGACGGATACCTCAAGGGTTTTATGGTGGGAAACACATTTTTTGGACCGGAATATTGCGGGGTGTTTGACGGTCACGATTCCGGAGCAGCAGCGCCTAAACTCCACATGCGTTATTGGAAATGAGAGGGACAGACATGGGATACTCGGAATTCAGCGGGCAGAAATCGCCCGACGTCCAGGCGGAACAGCTCACGGAACAGCGGTCTATTATTACTCCTAACGGCGCGGTAACCGGCGAGGAAGGTGATTGGGAAGTCCGAGAGCCGGGCGGTAATGTCCGCAAGCTCACGGATGAGGAATTTCAGAAGGAATATGGGGGAGAAGCGTCCGGCGACTCTTCTACCGAGGAATCCGTCTACGATGCGGGGGAAACCGGTAGTTACGGTCCAAGCGACACGGAAACGTCTGTAGATAGGGACGAGCCAAAAGCGGATAGTGGGACTCCCACCGAGGATAAGAAATCGGACACGGAGTCTGAGGAAAAGTCCGAATCAGATGTGCAGTCTGAAGACGACAAGGGTAAGACCGGGGATAAAGAGGAATCGGCGACGGAAACCCCGCCGCCGGTTTCTCGACCTCGACGCCGATAACTGTAGGGATGTAACGCAGTCCCAATCCGTTACATTCCGGCCCGGATAGCTGGTAATCTGGTCCCCTCCGTTATCGGTTATCCGACGGATGGCCCCCGCATATGGCGCGTGCCCGCGTCGCGGGGGTCATTCGTGTAAGGAGTAAGATATGCAAGTAATGACAGCGGGCGGTGCGATATTAATAACGCTGATTCTGCTGTATTATTTGGCGCGGTGGATTATCTCTATCCGGCGGAAAAAGTAGCGATGTTTATATTAGTAATGATTGCTATTGGGACGCTTGTATGGATTATCGGTAAGGGGATGAAGTAATGCCATTGCAGCGGGGGAGTAGCAAGAAGGTTATTAGCCGTAATATACGGGTATTACGTAAGGAAGGAAAATCGCAAACACAAGCGGTGGCTATTGCTTTAAGATATGCGGGCCGGAAGCAAGGGAAGAAGCGTAAGTAATGATTGTCCGCGTTACCGAGGTTAAAGACCCGGCAACATTGCAACAATTCTATCGGGTAATACAATGGCTATCACGGCCGGGAACGGGTGTATATTCGATAAGGTTTAGGGTGACATCGCGGGGATTGGAGTTTAGCAAGAATTATGAGGATTGGGTTACTGTTAGAGGGGAGCTTGTAGGGGATATAGACGTATAATAGGCGTTATTCCTTGTAA
>Ga0190274_10001026_pt1 | contig 16338 bp, 13 predicted proteins | sample Popmic531T_FD_133002 | JGI IMG/M metagenome (GOLD analysis project Ga0190274, IMG submission 133002) | Populus adjacent soil microbial communities from riparian zone of Yellowstone River, Montana, USA - 531 T | ecosystem: Environmental > Terrestrial > Soil > Riparian zone | place: USA: Montana...
GCCGCTCTGACAAAAAAATTGAATAATGAGGATACGGTCGTTTATTCGTTACATGGAGATGGCGAATTGGATGAGGGACAGGTTTGGGAAGCGATCATGTTTGCGGCGCACCATAAAGTTGATAACCTCATTTCGACCATCGATTGGAATGGCCAGCAAATAGATGGACCAACTGATAAAGTAATGGGGCTTGGAAATATCAAACAAAAGTTTGAGGTGTTTGGCTGGACAACTCTTGAGATGAATGGGAACGATATGGCCGAAGTTGTTTCAACACTTGAAAAAGCAAAATCCTTAGTTGGAAAAGGAAAGCCAATTGCTATTATGATGCATACAATAATGAGCAAAGGAGTCGATTTTATGGAAAACGATCACAACTGGCATGGCGTGGCTCCAAATGATGAACAACTTGCAAAAGCATTGGCCCAATTGCCAGAGACAATAGGAGATTATTGACCTCGCAAATCAATAATTATTACTCAGAACGAAGTGAGAAATCCTGCTTTGCCGCTTTTCTGGCGGGGATCCACGAAGCAAGTAATGCAATAAATAAAACCGTTACAGCGACTAATACAAAGTCGGGCCATTTCAACTTTACCGGATAGTAGTCAATTAGAAACGATACTCCTTGCAAAGGGATCAATTTATAAGTTACTTGCAGCCATGCAATGATCAGTGCCAGGGTTATTCCTGCAATACCACCGAAAATACCGATCAGCAAACCTTCACTTAAAAATATTTTTTGAATAAAATTATTATTGGCACCAAGTGCATGAAGTATGCTGATGTCTTTTTGTTTTTCCAAAACAAGCATTGTAAGGGAGCTGACAATGGTAAATGAAAATACACACATAATAAGGACAAGCACGGCATACATAACCCATTTCTCTGCGGTCATTATTGAATACAATCCCTGGTTCTGTTCATATCTTGTTTGTACTAAATAATTTTTTCCCAGTTGTTGTTGCAGGTTTTCTTTTACATCATCAGCATCACTTTCCTTATTTATTGCTAACTCTACGCTGGTATACTCATTCTCCTTAAGGCCAAGGAGTTTTTTTACAAATCCAATATTGGTGATAGCATAATTAAAATCAAACTCCTGTTGAATAACAAACACACCTGAAGTATTAACAGGATCGGCGCTTACATTCTGAAGCGGGTCATTTGAAGTTGATGAATCTCTTTTCGGCAGATAAGCCATTAATGGAGATAAGTTTTTTTCTGCTTCCACATGCAGCGCATCTTCTACTCCAAAGCCAAGTATCATATAAGGAATTTCATCGTTGCCGGTACTAAACTCACCTCTCACCACACTACCCGGCACTCCTGATACCTCTTTATAATTTTCATCTACTCCTTTTATTGTTACTGCCCGTTGAAAATTATATTCTGTACTGTCGCGATTGATCCCCGAATTTTGAAGTAATCCTTTTTCTTCTGCAATCAATGAAAGATTAGTAACACCAGGAACACCGCGAATTTGTTTTAATTGCTCCGAAGTCAACGTGAGCACTTTGCCTTGAGCTGGAAAAATTTTCAGATCAGTATAAAAAGTGGTGTACAATGATTTCACCATTCCTTCAAAACCATTGAATACACTTAATATAAGGATCAGCGCCGTAGTACCAAAGGTCATAGCAACAATACTGATCCATGCAATGATGTTGATGGCATTGGTAGATTTTTTTGCTTTAAAATAACGCCAGGCAAAGAGAAAATTCAAGGTTGAAAGTTGAATATTAAAAGTTATTCTTTTTTCTTTGGACTGTCATCTGTAGGCTGTTGGTCTTTTATCTGCTTAAACAGTTCCTCCATCTTAAAAACGTGATCAAGCGTATCATCCTGGTAAAATTTCAACACAGGTATGTTACGCAACTGGTGTCGCACTTTTGCTGCCAGCTCTTTTTTTATATCATGATGACGATCTTCAATTTTTTTCAAAGCTGCTTTTACGTCTTTAACCTGGAAAAAGCTTAAATAAAATCTTGCTTCCAGCAGATCGGGAGTGATTTTTACCGATGAAATTGAAACCATTCCACCATCGATCATACTCAAACCGAGCTTTTGAAAAATGGTGTTTATCTCTTCGTTTAACAAGCCAGCAATTTGCTTTTGCCTTTTACTTTCTTCCATACAACCTCCTTCTTTAGTTCGGGGTAAAATTAGCTACTTTTGCTGCTTCTTTTGGAGTAGTTACTATACAATGAAAAAATATTCACGGATTTTTAGATATCTCGGGCAGTATAAAGGACAAATTCTTCTTTATTTTCTTTTTATCATTCTTTCTGTTGTTTTCTCTATTGTTTCACTTGGGATGCTTGCCCCTTTCTTTGATCTTATCTTTAAACAAGACAGCGGCACTGCACAATTACAGGGAGAGAATGCTCTTATTCAATCATTGAAAGAATGGATGATCAATCAAAGAGATTCAACAGGAATGTTCAGCGGCCCACTGGGAATTTTAGGATTAATAGTTATTGTCATTATTGTTTCCATTTTGCTGAAAAATCTTTTTCTCTATCTCTCCTATTATATACTCAATCCACTAAAAAATAAAGTTGTCAATAGCCTGCGTTTGGAATTATATAATAAGATCCTTCATTTACCAATTGGCTATTTTACGGAAAAAAGAAAAGGCGACCTCATCAGTCGCATTACTAATGATGTAAATGAAGTGGAAGGTTCTGTGGTAAGTACTTTGGAAGGTTGGGTAAGAGATCCTTTAACGATCATCATAAACTTTACAGTCCTTTTTTATATAAGCCCACAGCTTACTTTTTTTATCTTACTCTGTATACCTATTATCGGCTTTGTATTGGGACGAATTACCCGTTCACTGAAAAAACAATCCAGTGAAGTAGCGATCAAACACGGAGAATCAGTTTCCGCACTTGATGAAACATTAAGTGGCTTGCGGGTCATCAAAGCATTTAATATTGAAACATTATTGAAGAATCGTTTCTTTTCTGTCAACTCTGAATTGTTGAATGCAAAGAATCATATTGGCTATCGAAGAGATCTTGCTTCACCTCTATCTGAATTTATGGGTGTGGTTATTTTTTGTGGCATATTATGGTTCGGCGGACAGTTAGTATTAAAAAAAGAATTACTTGAGCCTTCTGTTTTCCTGGCTTATCTCGCTTTGTTTTACAATATTATCAACCCGGCAAAAACACTTTCCACTTCTTTCAGCAATATGCAAAAAGGCAGTGCTGCCATTACAAGGATTGAAGAAGTATTGAAAACTCCTATAACAGTTGATGACAACGTAAATGGTATTCAACTTCAATCATTCAATGATAAAATTGAATTCAGGAATGTGCGGTTTGCGTATGAAGATGCGGTGATTCTTGATAATATCGATCTAACAATTGAAAAAGGAAAAACAATTGCATTGGTTGGTTCTTCCGGCGCCGGCAAGTCAACATTAGCTGATCTTGTTCCAAGGTTTCATGATGTAACAAACGGTGAAGTTTTAATCGATGGAATAAATATTAAAGACTATTCCCTGCATTCAGTAAGAAGTTTAATGAGTATCGTAACACAGGAACCAATCCTTTTTAATGATACAATTGCGAATAATATAAGTTTGGGAAAACCCGGTGCCACTGAAGAGGAGATCATGCAGGCGGCCAAAGTAGCCAATGCACATAACTTTATTGCTCAAAAAGAAATTGGTTATGCAACTAATATCGGCGACCGCGGTAGTAAACTCAGCGGTGGTGAAAGACAAAGATTGACGATCGCAAGAGCCGTTATTAAAAACCCTCCTATTCTAATCCTGGATGAAGCCACCTCTTCCCTCGACACGGAAAGCGAAAGATTAGTACAGGACGCAATTAATAATATGATGCAAAACAGAACAAGCATTGTAATTGCTCACCGTCTTAGCACAATTCGTCATGCAAACGAGATCATCGTTTTGCAAAAAGGAAAAATTGTAGAACGAGGTACACACGACCAATTGCTTTCTCAAAATGGGTTTTATAAAAAGCTGGTTGAAATGCAGGAAGTGAGATAAGAGCAAGTCAACCAACAGCAATCAATCGGGATTTTACGTTTACATTATTAACAAAGCTTCGTATTTTGATAAAACAAGGGTCTGATATTTGTATTATCAAGTCAAATAATTTTCATCTGCCATACAAGCCGTTCATACTTCTCATCCTATTTCTATTATCCAAAGAAAAAGGCTCTGCCGGAAATTTACTATCGGAAATAAATTCCACAAAAAAAGAAGCATTAGAGTTTATTGATAAAATAGATCAATCAAAAGAAAACAGTTTATGGCCGAACGTAAAGCTAAAATTGTTTTATGATAATCTTAAACTGAATTTGGAAAAACCAGGGAGCTTTTATCCCGGTCGAAGTACTAATTTTTGTGCATACGGAGCACTCTCCTATTTAATAATGGAAAAGGATCCACTTGGTTATGTAAAATTCATGAATGAACTATATGATAAGGGGGAAGCAAATTTTAATAATAATCATTTCAAACCTTCGGGTGCGGTGATGAAAGCTGCTGGTACTTTAAAATTTAAAGGAGTGCTTGATATACGACATGCAGAACAAATGTGGTTTCTTGTACTGGCAGATAAATTCAAAGGCTATCTTAATTTCTTTGATAAAAAATTCAATGAAGGGGATGAAAATTCTTTTTGGGCAGCAACCAACCTCGCCAAGTTCGATCGCATGGTTAATAAAATGTGTGGCATTCATGTAAAAGCAGTTGGGAGCGATTTGATCAAACCCTGGGTGAAAGATCCTTATAGTTATCTCTCAAAAAGGATCGACAGCAATATTGTTAGTCTCTATATTAACAATCGCATCATTCATAAAAAGAATCATGATAAGGTAAAATTCTCGATACCTACTCACTTTATCATTCTAAAGAAAATAAGTAAACAAGATAATATGGTCACCTTACGCTATTGGGATTACGGCGGGGAAACTCAAATGCAGGTATCTCCCCGCACATTGAAAAAAATAATATTTGGAATTATAACAATTGATAAATGATCCGCCAGCTATTTATCATTTTGATCACTTGTTCGTTGCTTGCTATGTCATGCAGCACTAAGATCGTTTCGACTAATATTTACCAGGAACAAAAAGAAAATCTTAACAAGATCGAAAGCCGGTATGAAAAAATAAATCCAGCGAATCATTTTAGCCTGGCCTATACTGATAAAAAATTTAACATCATCTCTCTTGAAATGATCTCAGATACACTGACAAGGATCTATGAGTTCAATATTAATGAAAGAAGATTAGCGGATACATTGATAAAATATAATTATGATACAGCAGGCATTTATTTTTTGATAAGGAAAATGAGAGAATCAAAAGTTACATGGATCAATAGTTTTGATTATTACGTAAACGATCAACCCCAACAACTAATAATTCTAAGTATTAAACCTGTGACCGTTCGCTATATTTTCTCACCGCCAAAATATGTTGCATTGGCCTATTTCAGAACTGCTCAATCCTTTGATGAGAAGGGAAGATTGTTGGACAGCAGACGTACAAAACAAGTTCGGAAAATAAAAGGACAGGTGTTTTATAAAATTACCGACAGGATCTGTTATACAATTACTGATAAGTACCGTTAACAGTTTTACTTCAACACTTCTCTCGAAATAACGATCTTCTGTATCTCACTAGTCCCTTCACCGATAGTGCAGAGTTTGGAATCACGATAATATTTCTCTACTGGAAAATCTTTGGTATAACCATAACCACCGAATATCTGAACGGCATCATTTGCTACTTTCACTGCCACTTCACTTGCATAATATTTTGCCATCGCTGATTCCTTTGTCATTTGTTGTCCCCGATCCTTCAGATCACATGCATGCAATATCAACAATTCTGATGCAGCTATTTCAGTTGCCATATCTGCCAGCTTAAAAGATACTCCCTGGAAATTTGAGATGGGCTGATCAAATTGATAACGTTCCTGTGAATATTTCAATGCAGCTTCATAAGCACCTTTCGCTATACCCAATGCAAGAGATGCAATAGATATTCTTCCGCCATCTAATATTTTTAATGATTGTTTAAACCCATCTCCCACTTCACCTAAACGATTTGTATCCGGTATCCTGCAACTATCAAAGATCATTTCTGCAGTTTCACTTGCACGCATTCCCAGTTTATTTTCTTTTTTACCACCGCTAAAACCGGGAGTACCTTTTTCAACAATAAATGCGGTTGCATTATTTTTTGCTCTTGGCTCACCTGTTCTGCAGATCACGACAGATATATCACAGCTTTTTCCATGAGTGATCCAGTTTTTTGTTCCGTTGATCACCCAATCATTTCCATCTTTCACTGCGGTGCATTTCATATTGCCTGCATCGCTGCCAGTACCGGGTTCAGTCAATCCCCAGGCGCCTATCCATTCTGCCGTCGCAAGTTTTGGTAAATACTTTTTCTTCTGCTCCTCGTTTCCAAAGCTTAAAATATGACCTATACAAAGTGAATTATGCGCAGCAAGACTTAAACCGATAGAGCCGCAAACTTTTGATATTTCTTCAATGATAATTTTATATTCAAAATAACTTAAGCCGGCCCCGCCATATTTCTCAGGCACTAATATTCCCATCATTCCCAACTTTCCCATTTCCTTGAAACAGTGAACTGGGAATTCCTGCGATTCATCCCATTCCATTACATATGGTTTGATATATTGCTGTGCAAAATCTCTGGCTGTTTGTGCGGCGTGTTGTGTTATTTCGCTTGGCTGAAAATCCATTATTGCTCCTTTCTTTTATAAAAGACCTTTTCAAATAATTTGCGCTGCAAGGTAGGTAGAAATTTTTAAATGCTAACATTCGTTAGCTTCGCTCCAGGCAACATACCATGAGTGGGCAAGGCAAACAATAAAGAAGCCCGCCGGTGGAAACTGGTGGGCTCTCTAATCAAAAACATTAACCATTAAACCTTATCCTATGAAAATTTCACTGAATATAATAGATAAAAAATAAAATTGAAAAAAAATTTGTGAACAATTGGTTCGAATCATTATTTCTCTCCACTTTTTGGGTCAGGACTTCTCATTTATAAAAACTCTAATATAAGTCCGTCATATGCAAGATGAATGTCATCGGGTAATTCGGCTTCTATTTCCTCATGTCGTCCGAGCTGGTGAGAAATATGTGTAAAATAGGCTTTGGGAATTTTTAATTCCTGTACTACATCAATTGCTTCAGCTAACGTAAAATGAGAAATATGATGTTGCTTACGTAGTGCATTTAGCACCAGGACCTCGCTTCCTTTTATTTTTTCTTTTTCATTTTCATCGATGCGATTGGCATCAGTAATGTATGTAAACTTTCCAAAACGAAACCCAAATACCTGCATTTTTAGATGCCAAACCATGATCGGTTGAACAGGAATATCACCGATCATAAATGGTTCGTTAGTGATCGTATTTAAATTTACCACAGGAACACCGGGATATTTTTCTTCAGTAAAAACATAAGGAAATTCTCTTTTGATCGCTTCTTCGGTTAATGTGTTAGAATAAATTTCCATTACCGGTTTATAGAAAAAATTAAAAGCCCTCACGACATCAAGCCCGGCTATATGATCCTTATGTGGATGAGTGAAAAGAACAGCATCTAGTTTTTTTACTTTCTGCCGCAACATCTGGTAACGAAAATCCGGTGTAGTATCAACTACGATAGTTGTTGTGGGTGATTGCACCATTATGCTTGGCCGAAGTCGTGTATCTTTTTCATCGGTGGATGTACATACCTCGCAGTCGCATGCTACCATTGGGACACCAGCACTGGTACCCGAACCAAGGAAAGTTATTTTAAGCGGAGGACAAGTCACAAGTAAAAATAAGAAATGAGGAACGAAAAATGAGACAAGTATGAGGTTAACGATTACCTTGCCATTTCTTATTACTTATTTTTTATTTCATATTCCCTTCGGCTACTTTCAAAATTACTTCTTTGTGGAGTTTTTTGGATTCTTCAGATAGTATATCAGTATTGATCTCAAGTTGTGGTATCAAATCGAGCATTGTATTAATACGGCCTTCGAGTTGGAGAAATTTATTCAGCACCACTACTTTTCTTTCTTCCAGTATGCAATAGCCACTTTGGAAAGTGCCTCTTTCATAACGAAGCACATAGCCGGCTTCTTCAACGACTGTTTCTAATTTATCAAGAGTTGTCTGAGTATATTTCATTGTGTTAAAAACTATTTTTTAAATATCATCACTCCTTGCCCAATTGAAAAGAAAAAGGTGAACGGAGCGTCGCAACGAAAGTACAATCAGGGAACCAAAGCTGGTTACACAATTATCAACATTATGTCAGGAAATTTTAATTCTAATTCTCTCAAGGAGTTACTTACTCTGCATTTTGATCACCGGCACGATCATTTCTTCCATGCTTACCCCACCATGTTGAAAAGTGTTCCGGTAATAATTCACGTAATAATTATAATTATTAGGATAACAAAGGAACCCATCTTCCTTGGCAAAAATGAACGATGAATTCACAGTTGGTACCGGCAATCCTGCTTCTCGCGGATCGCGGAAAGCAAGCACTTCTTTTGGTTCATAATTCAAATTGCGGCCATGTTTATAGCGAAGGTTTGTAGTTGTTTGTTTATCTCCCACTACTTTGTACGCAGTTTTCACTTTCACACTGCCATGATCGGTGGCTAACACAATTTTAATGTTCTTATCAGCTATTTTTTTCAGCGCCTGGTGTAGCGGTGAATGTTCAAACCAGCTGCGTGTAATACTTCTATAGCTCATTTCATCACTTGCCAGTTCTTTCAACACTTCCATTTCAGTTCTTGCATGGCTAAGCATATCAACAAAATTATATACGATCACATTCAGATCATTACCCAATAGATTATGAATATTATTTTGCAGATCAAGCCCTGCCTGGTTATTCACCACTTTAGTATAAGAGACTTTTAAATCCCCTTTGCCCAACCTTTTTAATTGTGCCCTGAAAAATTCTTCTTCATGCAAATTTTTCCCGCCTTGTTCATCATCATTTTTCCATTGAACCTGAAATTGCTTTTCAATATCAACTGGCAACATGCCTGCAAAAATTGCATTCCGGCAATATTGGGTCGCAGTTGGAAGAATACTGTAAAAACTATCTTCTTCAAGTATGCGAAAGCTCTCAGCAAACATTGGCTGGATCGCTTTCCATTGATCAAAACGAAGATTATCAACCAAAATAAAAAACAGCGGTACCCCTTTTTCCAAATGAGGTAGCACTTTAAACTGCATTAAAGTATGCGACATCACGGGGCCATCACCACTTTTTGGTTTCACCCATGATGAATAGTGGCGTGAAATAAATTTAAAGAATTCGGTATTCGCTTCACTCTTCTGGCTCTGTAGCACTTCCTGCATCTCGGGGCTATCACTTTTTTCCATTTCCAGTTCCCAGTACACAAGCTTTTTATAAATATCCATCCATTCGTTATGATCAGGACTGCTGTTTAGTGCCATAAAAAGATTGCGGAATTGTTGCTGATAAGCCGTGGTTGTTTTCTCAGCTACCAATCTTTTATTATCAAGAATTTTTTTCAGGCTTAGCAATACCTGGTTAGGATTCACCGGCTTTATCAGGTAGTCACTGATCTGTGAACCGATGGCATCATTCATCAGGTTCTCTGTTTCATTTTTTGTTATCAGTACAATTGGAATTTGTTGTCTTACCTCTTTGATCTTTGCAAGTGTTTCCAGCCCGGTAATGCCCGGCATTGTTTCATCGATCAATACAACATCAACAAGGTTATCTTTTACGTAATCAATGGCGTCAAAGCCATTCGTCAGCGTTTGTACCTCGTATCCCTTGCTTTCTAAAAAAAGTTTTTGTGATTGCAGACTTTCTATTTCATCATCTACCCAGAGAATTTTTGCTAATGCCATTCTTTGTTGTTATTGTTTATGGTCGTGGTTTATATTATCTACCCAACTTTCGTGCTACTATTTAGCTTTTGTTGCGTCGCACTCTTGTACGCTTTATTCGCTATTCAGCAAGCATGAAGAAGTTCAAATTTAGTTTAATAACTTCAGCTATTGTAGTTTTGCGGCCTTGCCTTAACAAAAAAGCAACATGTCCAACACCAGAAAGATAATCAACGATCCCGTTTATGGTTTTATTACTATCGATCATCCTTTGATATTGGATATTATTGCACATCCCTACTATCAACGTCTTCGCCGCATTTACCAAATGGCATTTGCCCATCTTGTTTACCCGGGTGCTGTTCATTCCCGTCTTCATCATTCACTAGGAGCCTACCATCTAATGTGTAATGCATTAAATGAGCTAAAGAATAAAGGCATTGAAATCACTCATAAAGAAGAGCTCGGTGCAAAGATTGCTATTTTATTACACGATATAGGTCATGGACCGTATTCACATACTCTCGAAAAAGAATTGATCAACGATGTCCATCATGAAGCCATTTCGCTGCTCATCATGAAAGTGCTCAATAAAGAGTTCAATGGACAATTACAAACAGCCATTGAAATTTTTACTAATAGTTATCCAAAAAAATTCTTGTACCAGTTGATTGCCGGGCAGGTAGACGTTGATCGAATGGATTATCTGACCCGTGACAGTTTTTTTACCGGGGTATCAGAAGGTGTGATCGGTTATGATCGTATTATAAAAATGCTGACTGTTCATAACGGCCAGTTAATGGTAGAAGAAAAAGCAATTTATTCTATCGAAAAATTTTTGGTCTCACGCCGGCTCATGTATTGGCAAGTGTACTTGCACAAAACTGTACTCAGTGCGGAAATGATGCTGGTAAAAATTATTCAAAGGGCAAAAGAATTAATTATAAGAGGGATAATAACAGAGGCTGCAACACCAGCATTAAACTATTTTTTGCAAAACCCTTCTACAAATCATAAAACGCAAGAACATCTTGATACATTCTGCAGACTTGACGATTTTGATGTAATGTCAACTGTAAAGAACTGGATGGATCATCCGGATAAAATTCTATCGACACTTTGCAAGGGATTAGTTGACCGAAAACTCTATAAAGTCAAATTGCAAGCTGACCCTTTTGACAATTCACTTGTTAATGAAAAGAAAAAAGAGTTGATGCAACGGTTCGCCATCAGCAATGAAGAAGCCGATTATTTCGTTTTTACTGGTGAAGCAATAAATACAACTTATAACCCGGAAGACGAGAGAATAAATATTTTATTCAAAGATGGAAGTGTAAAAGATATTTCGAAAGTTGACAATGCTTTGATCCATCAGCATCTCGCCAGCCCGGTTAAAAAACAGTACATTTGTTATTTAAGATAGCTGTGAGCTAATTTCTTTTGCTAACGGCTTTTCACTAACAGCTAAAAGCTAAATTGATGACTTTTTCGGCACTACAGATCGCAGCACTTATCAATGGCAAAACAGAAGGCAATGCAAATATTTCTGTCAATTCTTTTGGAAAAATTGAAGAGGCAGAAGATGGCCAGCTTGCTTTTTTAGCTAACCCTAAATACGAAGAATATTTATACAGCACAAAAGCTTCAGTTATCATTATCAATGAAGCATTGGAATTAAAGCAACCTGTTACGGCGACGTTGATCCGTGTACCAGATGCTTATACCGCTTTTGCAAAATTGTTAAGCACTTACCAGCAAATGATGCAGCAACAATTGACCGGCGTACAAGAACCGGTATATATTTCTGCTTCTGCTTCTTATGGTGAAAATGTTTTTATCGGTGCGTTTGCTTATCTCGGCGATAATGTAAAGGTTGGGAACAATACGAAAATTTATCCCAATGTTTATCTTGGCAATAATGTAAAAATTGGAGATAATTCTATCATTCATCCCGGTGTAAAAATTTATCATGACTGTTTGATTGGGAGCAATGTTGTTATTCATGCAGGGACTGTAATAGGAAGTGATGGTTTTGGTTTTGCACCACAAGCGGATGGTAGTTTTAAAAAAGTACCACAAATCGGTAATGTGATAATTGAAGATAATGTAGAGATCGGTGCTAATGCAACTATTGACAGGGCAACGATCGGTTCTACGATCATAAGATCGGGTGCAAAGCTTGATAACCTGATACAGATCGCACATAATGTAGAAATAGGGAATAGTACAGTTGTTGCAGCTCAAAGCGGCATTAGCGGAAGTACAAAAGTTGGCAAAGGTGTAATGATTGGAGGCCAGGTTGGAATTGTTGGGCACATTAACATTGGAGACGGTGCAAAGATCAATGCCCAAAGCGGTGTAAGTAAATCGGTGGAAGCAGGTAAAGCAGTTACTGGCTCGCCTGCTCATGATTATACCTCAGCTTTGCGTAGCCAGGCTATCAGTCGAAAGCTCCCTGAATTGGAAAAAAGAATTAAAGAGTTGGAAGCAATAGTAAAACAACTAATAAGTGAAAGAGTCTCCTGATTTATCATCGTTGAATAGAATTACAAAACGCACAAGAGTGCGACGCAACGAATGTTGATAAGAATTCAAAATGCCGGTTACATAAATATCCATTTTCCCTCTCAAACTGTATCTTTGTCCGCATGATTTCACCCATAGAAAATAAAAATTATCTTGCTGAAAACATGACTGTGCCTTTCAACCCTGATAAGCAACATACTATAAACTCCGAAGCAAGTATTTCAGGTACTGGTTTGCATACCGGTGTTCTTGTTGACCTTACTTTGAAGCCTGCTACACCGGGTTTTGGCATCCAGTTTCAGCGTATCGACCTTCCGGGTAAACCAATCATAAAAGCAGATTGTGACCTGGTAACTGATACCAGCCGCGGAACCACCCTTGAGTTTAATGGCGCCAAAGTAAGTACAGTGGAACATGTCTTGGCTGCTTTGGTGGGAATGGGTATTGATAATTGTTTAGTAGAAGTGAATGGACCAGAGATGCCGATAATGGATGGAAGCAGTGAGCCTTTTGTTGACATGATTGAAAAGGCAGGCATTAACGAACAGGATGCATCAAAGACATGGTATTGCATTGATGAAAATATTTACCTACAGGATGAAAATAAAAGAGTGGATATGGTGGCAATGCCTGCACCTGAATATTCAGTTACAACGCTGATCGATTTTAATTCTCCTGTTCTTGGAACGCAGCATGCAGGTTTGAAAAATATGTCAGACTTCAAAACTGAGATCGCTCCTTGTCGTACTTTTTGTTTTCTGCATGAACTGGAAATGTTGATAGATAATAATCTTATCAAAGGTGGTGATGTAAACAACGCAATTGTTGTAGTGGATAAACCAGTAGGCGCAGTTGAATTGGAACGATTAAGAAAAGTTTTTAAGAAGGATAAAATAGAAGTAAAAAGCGAAGGCTATCTGAATAATCTTGAGTTACGTTTCCCTAATGAACCTGCCCGTCATAAATTATTAGACGTTGTCGGAGATCTTGCATTGGTCGGTTATCCCATCAAAGCGAAGATCATTGCAAACAGACCCGGTCATAGCAGCAATGTTGAATTTGCAAAAAAGATCAAACAGTACATAAAGAAAACCAAGCATACAAGAGGTGTTCCGGTTTATGATCCAACACGACCACCTGTATTTGATCTTGCTTACATTGAAAAAAAATTACCTCACCGTTATCCATTTTTGTTATTGGATAAGATCATTGAGTTAAGCGACACACATATTGTTGGAATAAAAAATGTAACCTTCAATGAATGGTTTTTCCAGGGACATTTTCCGGGGAATCCAATCATGCCGGGTGTATTACAAGTGGAGGCACTTGCTCAATGCGGTGGCATATTGGCAATGAACATGAGTCCTGAAGGATTATATGATACTTATTTCCTGAAGATCGATAATTGCAAATTCAAGCAAATGGTAAAACCGGGTGATACCATGCTTTTAAAAATGGAACTGTCTACACCCATTCGTCGTGGCATATGTGAAATGAAAGGAACCGTATATGTTGGTAATAAAATTTGCACGGAAGCCGACCTGGTTGCACAGATAGTAAAACGCAATGTTTGATGCCAAAAAAAATGATTTTACAAGGCTGAAAAAGACAATTTTTCAGCCTTGTTTTTTATCCACCAAAGTGCTAAAAAATACTCAAAAAATAGGCTTTTAAATGCCCCTTTAGAGGGCTTAATTCCGTACATTCGCAAGCATTTCATTTACCCAATTTTTAAGCGAGGATTCACCAATTATGAGCGAAGAAATTAAAGCAAAAGCTATCCCTGTAAATAATGGTTATGATGCTGATAGCATCCAGGTTTTAGAAGGATTGGAAGCAGTTCGTAAACGACCTGCGATGTATATCGGCGATATCAGTGAAAAAGGTTTACATCATCTTGTTTATGAAGTTGTCGATAATTCTATTGACGAAGCCTTAGCGGGTTATTGTAAAAATATTGTCGTTACAATTCATGAAGATAATTCTGTTTCGGTTGAAGATGATGGTCGTGGTATTCCAACCGAGATGCACACGAAGGAAAAAAGAAGTGCATTAGAAGTTGTTATGACCGTGCTGCATGCTGGTGGTAAGTTTGATAAAAATTCTTACAAAGTTTCCGGTGGTTTGCATGGTGTTGGTGTAAGTTGCGTAAATGCATTGAGTAAAAATTTACATGTAGAAGTTTTTCGTGAAGGAAAAAAGTTTGAGCAAGATTATAAAATAGGGGTACCTCAGTATCCCGTTCGTGAAATTGGCACAACTGATAAAACAGGAACAACAGTTCGCTTCTGGCCCGATGACAGCATCTTTCTTGTTACTGTTTATAAAAAAGATATTTTGGAGGCCCGTCTTCGTGAACTATCTTTTTTAAATAAGGGAGTACGGATCATATTGAATGATCTTCGTGAAAAGGAAGATGAAAATGGTACTACTTATACCAAAACATTTTATAGTGAAGGTGGTATTGTTGAGTTTGTAGAAATGCTGGATAGCAATGCAGGAAGAAGTCCGCTACTTCCAAAAGTGATCTTTGTGGAAGGTCGTGATGAAGCAACTAATGTTGCTGTAGAAGTGGCAATGATCTATAATGATTCTTATAGTGAACATATTTATTCTTACGTAAATAACATTAATACTATTGAAGGTGGCACCCATGTATCTGGTTTTCGCCGTGCACTAACAAGAGTATTTAAAAGCTATGGAGATAAGCAGGGCCTCTTTGAAAAAGCAAAAGTTGAAATTGAAGGTGATGATTTTCGGGAAGGACTCAGTTCCATCATATCAGTAAAAGTTCCCGAGCCACAGTTTGAAGGACAAACTAAAACAAAACTTGGTAACAGCGATGTGATGGGTGTTGTTGATTCTACTGTTTCAAAAGTACTTGAAGCTTACCTTGAAGAAAATCCCAGAGAAGCAAAGAATATTATCAATAAAGTAATTCTTGCGGCGCAGGCTAGAGCAGCGGCAAAAAAAGCAAGAGAGCTGGTTCAAAGAAAATCAGTATTAAGCGGTGGCGGGTTGCCTGGAAAATTGGCTGACTGTTCTGAAAGAGATCCAGCAAAATGTGAACTTTTTCTTGTTGAGGGTGATAGTGCAGGTGGTACAGCAAAACAAGGCCGTGACAGAAGCTTCCAGGCCATTCTTCCATTACGCGGAAAGATATTGAATGTAGAAAAAGCAATGGAACATAAGATCTACGAAAATGAGGAGATCAGAAATATGTACACTGCGTTAGGCGTAACGGTTGGAACTCCGGATGATCCAAAAGCTTTAAATCTTGTAAAGCTCCGTTATCATAAACTTATCATCATGACCGATGCCGATGTGGACGGAAGCCATATTGCCACGTTGATCCTGACCTTTATTTACCGGTACATGACTGAGCTTGTAGAACAAGGGCATGTTTATATCGCACAGCCTCCTCTTTACTTAATTAAAAAGGCCAAAGAACAGGCCTATGCATATAATGAAGAGCAGCGAAAAGCACTGATCGAAAAAATTGGGGGAGGAAAAGACGACAGCGTAAATGTTCAGCGATACAAAGGGTTGGGAGAAATGAATGCAACGCAACTTTGGGATACGACCATGAACCCCGAAACCAGAACTTTGAAACAGGTGACAATTGAAAGTGCTGCAGAGGCTGATAGGGTTTTCAGTATGCTGATGGGTGATGAAGTAGGGCCGAGAAGGGAATTCATTGAAAGTCATGCTCGGTATGCAAAAATTGATGTATAACTTAAGTCGTTAAAAATAAACTGATTAGTCCCGAAATTTCGGGACTTTTTTATTTCTTTTCCTGAAATTATAAAGGCAAAAGCCGTAAAAGTCCTAATTTCAGGCATTCCTAATCAAAAAACCTATTTACCATGAGCGATGTACAACTTACAGCCTACAATGTAAAAACCAAA
>Ga0190274_10001027_pt1 | contig 16331 bp, 8 predicted proteins | sample Popmic531T_FD_133002 | JGI IMG/M metagenome (GOLD analysis project Ga0190274, IMG submission 133002) | Populus adjacent soil microbial communities from riparian zone of Yellowstone River, Montana, USA - 531 T | ecosystem: Environmental > Terrestrial > Soil > Riparian zone | place: USA: Montana...
AGCATGGGCGCGAATGCAGCCACGAAGGTTTACCGCGTAGTAGAAAATCTAAAGACAATACTTGCCATCGAATTCATGAATGCCGCACAGGCCCTTGAGTTCAGGAATCCATCGAAAAGTTCTCCCGTCATTGAAAAGCTTGTTTCTGATTACAGGAAAAAAGTTCCCGTAGTTAAAAAAGACAGGATTCTTTTTGAAGATATCAATACAACGCGGAATTTTTTATTCGGCTGATCCAATTTCAGCAAGATAATTTTTCGATTCCATTCCTTTATTAAACAACAAATCCAATATGCTTAAATCAGGTATGAAATTGTGCCTGTCGGAAAACACTTGCTGGTAAACGGGAAGACCTAAGTTCCTTTTTCCCGGAACAAAATAATTCCTGAAGTCTTTTTTACCCGGAAATTCTTTTTCATACGCCGAAGTAAATCCCGGATTGAAATCAAGTCGAAGCAATGAAAATATTTTTTCTGTCAGTGCAAGATTGAAATCAAATAGTTTCTCTGCTGGTTTTTCAAAAAATGGTTTGAGTTCAGATTCGAAATACTCGAAGTAAGGAGATTTCCTATAAGCACTTTCAAGACTTCGCCAGTGGATTCTGTGCCAGGGAGAATCAGAGGAGATCTTTATCTCATGCATCGGGATGCGGTAAAGATTTCCATGTTTAATGGGAACGATCAACTGCTGCAATCCATTTGCAGAATAGATTAATGCGCGGTTCCGAAAAGTTTGTTTGACAAAATGCTCGTACTTTTCGAAAATAATTTTTTCAGCGTGTATCATCGCTGCAAAACAGCTCACCGTTGGTAAATAGGATGAAGAGAAAATGGCTTCTCCCACGATAATATCTATTGGTTATCGTCTTCGTATGCGCCTGCATCAGGGTCCAATGAATGAAGGTCAGGCCTGTCATGGTCTTCAATGTCCCTTGCAAGCAATTGATTTGATTGTGTGATATTCAAATCGCCATGATTGAATGCAGATGAGAGTGAATCCGTTTTGTAATAGTTGTTGTCAATGTCTTTGAATCTCGGATCGCCCCTTTGAAGAGCAGGATAATATTGCGAGCTTCCATTAAAAGTCTCATCGTCTATTTTCAGTACGCAATGATCCATGATCAATGTCACATAATTTCCGGTTGGAACAGTATCAAACCCGATTTCAGTATCGTTGTTCCCATACACAATGCAGTTTCCAAAATAAGCTGTGATCGGACGGATATTCAGAACGCTATTAACGTCTACATAATAATCATTGAGCACCATGGAAGGTGTTGACCTGTTGCTGTGGCTCCAATAATTTGCAAAAGTGCAATGCAGGAATTTGTAGAATCCGCCAATGGAAAGATATGAAAGGAACTCGCCGCAATTGGCAAACACACTGTTGTTTGCTGAAACAAATGATCCATTACCATAGAAGGCAGTACTAGCGCAGTTTTTTATAATTGTATTGTTGATTTCTACGGTTTCCTGAATTGGATCCCCAGATGTATCGGCCTGGACTCCGACATATCCATTCTTGATGATAGCATTGTTAATCAAATTCCCAAAAGATCCCGGTCCACTGGTGATTCCGTCTGAAACAGGACAAACACTCAGATCAATTGTTGCAATGTTTGAAAACCAGATCCTGTCCCATTGTCCTGGTACATCCTGATAATCTATTCCAAGCCTGTCGCCCTGGAAAATAACTGGGTCGGCGGTAGTACCGTTCACAATCAGTTTTGCAGAACCTGTAATAATGAGCCCTGAGTTATTATGAAAGTGTACGCGGACTCCCGGATCAATTGTAAGCGTACAACCTGCATCAAGAATTGCATAACCATATATCACGTAAGGTTTGTCGTTCGTCCAATGAAAATTATTTCCACCTCCCGGACAATTTTTAAGTTTGAACAAAGGTGTGCATTGGGATTTCTCTTCACCGCAATTCGATGAAGGAAAATAATTTGCATCCTGTCCATACGCTTCAAGTATCACATTCTGCTGGTGTCCATTTGTAATGAAGATGATGGCATCTGATTCTATCAATGGTTCCAAATGGTTGTTTGGATCGATAGTCACTTCCACGAAAATCCAGATGCTGTCGTTGGCGCCAATTTCTACATCGGTAAAAGATTTTCCGGGGGTGCCATTTACGTTCAGCCTGTAATTGGAAGAGTTGCCGGAAGCTATATATAATGATCCAATTTTAACCGGTTGGTCGTAATTATTGACGACTGTAAATACCTGCGTAGCACTGCCGACAGAAGTGAATACAGTGTCGAATGCAATCGTGTCGTCACTGAAGACAAGGGTGGCATTTGAATCAGTAAGAAGCTTTTCCTTCTTACAGGCTGTGAACGTTATAAAAAACAGGACAACAATACCTGCAGACAGGGAAATAATTTTCTTCATGAGCGGCAAAGATAAAAATCGTTAGTCGTTATTCGTTACCCGTTAATCGTTATCCGTTAACCGATAACCGTAATGCTGGTGTTCAAACGAAAATTGTTAAAATTTATTGGAAAAACTGCTGCTTCCTTTTTCTCCGATCTGTGATCTCTTGACTCCCGGTTCCTGCTTCTTGATTCCTGGCTCTTGACTCTTGATTCCTATCTTTGGACGCGTAAGTATTTATTAAAAACGGCTTTGCGGGGGTAGGTAAGGTATTCTACATTTGGCCCATAAAATAAAAAACAACTTTTCTATGAAATCACTTTTACAATTCAGACCGGCACATATCTGTGTGCTATTTTTCCTGGGCATCATGATGGGAGCTTCATTCTCCAATGCACAATGCACGGCTTCGTTCATTTCAGTTCCTGATTCTACAGGAACCGGTGTCAGTTTTATTAATACTTCTACGGGAACCACAGGCTCCACGCAGTATACCTGGTCATTTGGAGACAACACCACGGGAAGCAACAGCAATGAATACCACACCTATAGCACTTCAGGATGGTACCTCGTATGTCTACTTATTACCGATACAAACTGCTCGAGCAGCACGTGCGATTCAGTATTTGTGGGCAATATTGTAAATTTCTGCCAGGCATCATTTTACTCACAAGCCATTGGATTGACGGCATATTTTACCAATCAAAGCGTTGGCACAAACCTGAATTATTACTGGGACTTTGGAGATGGCGCAACATCAACAGGACTGAATGCTACGCATGCATATTCGCAGGCAGGACAATATCTTGTATGCTTGACGATCTCGAATTTAAACTGTAGTGATACGACGTGCAACTATGTTACGATTGCAAATGGCGGTAACTGCCAGGCCTCATTCTTCGCGGGTGATTCTTCAGGTGTCACTTATTTCTATGGAAGCTCATGGGGAAGCGGTATCCCAGTATATACCTGGGAGTTCGGTGACGGAACTTTTGGAACGGGCCAGTATCCAACGCACACATACAACCTGAATACGGGATACTATGCCTGCCTCACCGTTACTTATTTTGATTCAAACCAAGTAGTGCTTTGCACCGCAACGTCCTGCGATTCTGTTTTCAGCAATGGAACCGGTTGCCAGGCACTTTGGAACTCGGCCATAGGTACGGCTGCCGGGGAAATTGATTTTACAGATCTTTCAACAACAGTTGATTCACTCACAGGATGGTTTTGGGATTTTGGTGACGGTTCAACAAGCACTTCGCAGAACCCCTCTCATGTATTTGCACAAACGGGTAACTACTATGTTTGTCTCACGATTACAGCGTCTGATCTGAACGGAACCACTTCCTGTACAAACACATATTGTTCTTATATACAGGTGCAGAATGGCGGCGGGTGCCAGGCTTCATTCCAGTATTACGATTCTTTGGGTTACATCTCCTTCATCAATACTTCAACCGGAATTAATTTCTGGTCGACAACATGGTTCTGGGATTTCGGTGACGGTTCTACTTCAACTGCCGTAAATCCTTCGCATATTTATAATGGTCCCGGACCTTTTTATGCCTGCCTGACCATCACTGATACGTCGGTGGGATGTATTTCCACCTTCTGCGACAGCGTATATATCGGCGTCAATAATAATTGCCAGGCCAGCTTCAATGCAATTCCTGATTCTTCAGGTTTCGGTTTTTCATTTTACAATACAAGCACGGGAACAAACAATAACACGACCTATCTCTGGACAAGCAGTGATGGATTTACAGGAACCGGATCTTTCTTCCAGCACACATTTACAACTCAGGGTTGGTTCCAGGTATGTCTGACCATCAATGTATTTGATTCATTTCAGAACCTGCTTTGCACTTCCACAGCCTGTGATAGCATTTACACCGGCAATGGTGGCGGGGCACAATGCAATGCAAACTGGGGTTACCAGGTGAGTAGTTTCGCAGCGTACTTTGCAGACCTTTCTACCGGAACTGACACAGTTGTTACATGGCTTTGGAATTTCGGCGATGGTTCAACATCAACGCTGCAGAATCCTGTGCATACTTATTTGCAGAGCGGATACTATTACGTTTGCCTGACTATAGAAACAGCATCGAATGGGAACATAACATGTACTGATACATATTGCCAGTCGATCTATGCAGGAAATAACAACACCGGTTGCCAGGCGAACTTCAGCATGTATCCTGACAGTACAGGGCTTGGATTCCAGTTCCAGAATATTTCAGCCGGTACTACGGGAACAACAAATTACTATTGGACATTTGGCGATGGCGGTTCATCAACTTTGGAAAATCCTTTCCATGCCTATACAACAGCAGGATGGTTTAATGTTTGTCTCACCATCACTGATTCTATTGCAAGTTGTACATCAACAGTATGTGACACTTTAAACGTCGGCGGAACAGGATTGTGCAATCCTTATTTTGTCTGGAACGGCGATACAACAAATGGAGTTCAGTTTTACCAGTTCAATAACAACCTGCCAGGATTATATTTTGAATGGGATTTCGGTGACGGAGATTCTTCCGCGCTTTCTGATCCTTATCACCAGTATGCAGCAGCAGGAGTCTATTATGCATGCCTTACCGTATTTCAACTGGATACAAATGGCTTCGTGCTTTGTACCGGAAGTTATTGTGATTCTATTTATGCAGGAGCGAATGCAGCATGCGCACCACAGATCAACGCCATGCCTGACAGCAACTCATGGGGCAATGGCAATGTGAGCTTCAGTGTTTATTCTGCCTGTGGAAATATCGGAAATGTGACATGGGATTTCGGAGACGGCACTACCGGTACCGGAATGAATTCGACTCACCAGTATTTATCCACAGGCTGGTATTGGGTGTGCGTAGATGTTGAGATCAACGGTATAATTTACACCACATGCGACAGTGTGTTTGCATTGCGGCTGATGGGTATCAGCGAAGCTGCAGATTTAATTATTTCCGGATTGTATCCGAATCCTGCTTCGGAATATATAACTGTGTCGTATGCGTTGAGTAAACCGTCGCAGGTAAGCATTTCACTTTATGATATTGCCGGAAGAAAAGTGAAAGAAATTTCAGAAGGCAGAAAAAATTCAGGATTGCATGAAGAGGTTATTGATCTTGATGGAATCAGCATGGGGATGTACTTGCTCCAGGTTTCAACCGGAGGATCCATTACCAACCTGCGTTTAATTATAAATCGTTAGTAGTTTCTTATATGTTTCCTCGCCCCCGTCTTGAAAAGCGGGGGCTTTTTTATGCGAATCAATTTTAAAAGTATCTTTAAACTCAAATACTTTTAACTATGAAAAAACTTTTCCTTTTAATTCTTTTCTTACCGCTGTTCTCCTTTGCTCAGCCGGTAGCTGATTATTATATCGGTGCAATAACTTATGATACAACAAACCACACTTGTTGTGTTGAGTTTTTTGATTCTTCCAGTTCGAATGTTTCTATCGTTAGTTACTTATGGAACTTCGGAGATGGTACTCCACTTGTTACAACTCCTGATTATCTACATTGCTTTAGCGATACTGGTGTTTTTGAAGTATGTCTTTTCATACACGACAGCAATGGGTATGCTGATACAAGCTGTTGTAACTTTAATTTTCTTGACCTGGATTCTGCTTTCCTCGATTGTGATTCGCTCACCGGAATATTTGGAATTGCTCAAAGAGAAATTCAGTTTTCTCCCAATCCCACAAGCGCAAGTTTTACTATTAAAGGATTGGAGGATTTAAGTTTTGAACTTAGTATATTTAATACCCTTGGGAATATAGTTTATAGAAGAACTATTAATCACAGTTCAGCTTCGTGTGATATTGGAAATTTTTCACGGGGAATTTATTTGGTGATGATTGAAACCGGGGACGGAATGTTGTTCACAAAAAAAATCATTGTTCAATGATTTGCTTTTCTAAGTAGTTGTTTACTGCCCGCCAAGGCGGATTACTATTCCGCCCTGTGTATTTTCCACACAACCCAGGAATAGATCAATAGTATTCCTGTAAAAACAAATGGAGCGCCGAAAATAATTCCGAGAAAAAATTCATTCTGCTCCTCCATGAAAATAAATATGCCTACGCCGGCCGCGAGTTGAATGATGGCACCGGGAATTTCCCATTGCCAGGATGCTACATAACCTACAATCGCCAATGTGAGCAGTGAAATGAAATACATGCTGTTGGCATTGGTGTACTGACTTAATGCAGGAATCACATCCCTGATAGCGAATGAAAAGAAAAGTATACAAACTACCAACCCCGTAATCCTGGCAGTCCATTTCAACCTGTTCTGTAAAACCTGTGGTCGCATAGAGTCGTTTCAGGATGTAAAATTATACCTTTTTGTTTGAGAGTTTTTTGAAAACGCAATTCATTTGTCATTATTTTGTGAATTGAATAGTGGGGTTGACCAACGTACGTTTTTCTTTGGCGACCATGCCGCTCCATAAAAGTAAAATGACCCTGGTGCGGGTGATATCAACCAGGAATCTTAAAACTTTTATTCGTTTGCTAATATTCGCAGCTATTGACAATTCGATGACGCAAAAACATGGCAATTACCGCCTTTGTAGCTCTTGTCCGTTCGAAAAATCGCACTACCTTCACGCTCCAAAAAATCACTATTCACTTATGAGAAAATTTTATTCAGCATGCCTTGCAGCGCTATTCATTTCCCTGAGTTGTGTTGCTTCTAATCCTTTTAACAGATCGAACCAGGCAATTAAATTAACTGAGGGAACTTATAAAAAAGGCGAGGTAGTCGTCCGCATAAAACCTGAAGCCAGGATGGTATGCCGTCAATCATCCATTGACCTTGGCACCATGAATGAAAAACTGGCATTGCTTGGAGCCACTGTTTCAAAAAGATTTCCAGGCGCAAAAGATGTTTCAGGATTACGCACTAAAGCCAATGTGCCTTTGGTGGATCTTACACTGATCTATTCCGTAAAATTCAATGTAAACACTCCGGTCGGTGATGCCATCGCATTGCTTTTATCCGATCCTTCAGTTGTTTATGCTGAACCTGTTTATATTCATTCAGTGGATTACACTCCGAATGATCCAAGCACCAATCTTCAATCATTCCTCACAAAGATCCAGGCGTACCAGGCATGGGATACCTGGAAAGGCGATACCAACACGGTGGTTGGAATTATCGACAGCGGAACAGATCCCACACACCCTGACCTTGCTGCAAACCTCAAGCATAATTACAGTGATCCCATTGATGGTTCTGACAATGACGGTGATGGTTTCATCGATAATTTTTCCGGTTGGGATGTAAGCGACAATGATAACAATACCACAGTAGGTGTCAATAATCACGGATCACATGTTTCCGGATGTGCAACTGCTGTAACCGACAATGGCGTTGGTGTTGCGAGCCCCGGATTCAAATGCAAATTTCTTCCTGTGAAAGCTTCAATGAATGGAAGCGGAACTTCGATTGATAACGGATATGACGGAATTGTTTATGCTGCCGATCACGGTTGCAATATCATCAATATGTCATGGGGCAGAGGTGGTGCTGCAAGCCAGTTCGAAGAAGATATCATCAACTATGCGGCAGTAAACCACGACGTGACACCGATTGCTGCAGCAGGCAATGATGGTGTTGATGTGGCTTATTACCCTTCATCTTATGAAAACGTCGTAAGCGTTGCAGCAGTCATTGCGAACGATGTGAAAGCAGGATTCTCGAATTACAATTATACCGTGGATGTGAGCGCACCCGGAAACAATATTTACTCAACAGTTTATCCTTCATCTTATACTTCGATGAGCGGGACAAGTATGGCTTCACCGGTTGCCGCCGGATGTGCGGCCATGATCAAGTCACGGTTCCCTTCGTTTACACATGAGCAGGTTGCCAAGCAGCTGCGGAATACATGCGATAATATTTACCAGCTTTCTGGAAACGTATCATATATCGACAAGCTTGGAAAAGGAAGGGTGAATCTTTTTAAAGCTGTTACTGATACCACTTCGCCTGGTGTTGTTGCACAGGTTGTGAGTATTTATGACGGCAACGACAACACCTTTGTCCATAACGACACACTGAATATTGTTGTACTTTTTAAGAACGTCCTTCGTCCAACAGTCAACCTGGTTACGGATCTTACCCAGCAATCAAGTACATACACTGATATCATTCAAAGCAGCTTCACCGCCGGTGTGATGAATACCTTTGATACCGTTTCAAACTTTGCACTTACATATAAGGTTATTGTAAAACCAACTGCGCCAATCAACTTTGTGTGTCCGTTTAAACTTGTAATGACAGATGGAACGTGGTCTGATTTCATGGCGTTCTCAATTGTGGTAAATGTTGATTACATTAACATTCAGGCGAACGACATTTTCACATCACAAACAAGTAAAGGTCGCATTGGATATAATACCCAGGGACCGGGGGAAGGACTCGGATTTAAATACATGGAAGGACCAACCAATCTTTTTGAGATGGGATTGATCATTGCAGATGGAACACATGCTCCTGCGAATTCTGTACGCAATGAAGTTGGAGGAGAAACGGATGAAGATTTCGGGTATAATGTCAGGGTTACCGAGGGAACTTTTGCGGGCTCGGATTTCTTTGCCAGCGGCGTTTGCAATAATAACGGTCCATCAGCACCGGGTAACAAGCTTACGATTGAAGTGCCGCATTATACTTATGCATGGAATACAAATCCTGACCGCGGCTATGTGATCGTCGAATACGTTATCAAAAATATCGGGTTGAGTCCACTCAGCAATGTGTATGCAGGTTTATATGCGGATTGGGATATAGACCATTTGGCAGATACATCAACACTTCCATACCAGTTCAACCGCGATTCGGTTGACCTTACAAGGAAGATGGGAATCACTTATAATACGCTTTTCGACGGTTATTATTGCGGCATCAAGTTGCTCACAACTACAGCACCTTTCCACCACTATGCGCTTGATAATGTTACAGGTGGCGGAGGTGGTCTCGACACATACGGCGACGCCGATTTTTTCTCAGATGCAGATAAATATACCGTTCTTTCAACTGACAGAAACACAGCAGGTAATACAACTTCAGTAGGAAATGACGTATGCGACGTAACGTCTACAGGTCCCTACACCATTGCGGTCGGTGATTCTGTTCGTGTTGCCTTTGCACTCACTTGCGGCGAGAACCTGGCTTCGATTTTAAACAGCGCTGATGCGGCCCAGATAAGGTATGATAATCTCCATTTGGGTATCTCTGAAAATGCCGGTGCAGGACAAATGCTGCTTGGCATGTATCCAAATCCTGTTTCGAAAACTACTTCGATCACATATAAACTGGAAAAGAATACAAGCGTTGAACTTTCACTTTATAATGTGATGGGTGAAAAAGTAAAAACACTCCAGAACGGAAAGCAAGTTGCCGGTGAACACAATATCACTGTCGATGTAAGCGACATCCCTGCAGGAAATTATTTTATCCGGCTGAATGCTTCAGATGTTACAGAAGTTCAGAAGCTGGTGATATCAAGATAAGCCAACACATTTGAAATTGATATGCCCGGGAATTATTCCGGGCATATTTTTTTATATAAAGAGATTCATCGAGCCGAAAGAAATCAAGAGGACTGAATTAGCTGCATTAATTGTCGGAATATGTGAAGTCAGGCATTATTTTTAAGCCACTTTCAGTCTATTTTCTCTCACCGTTTAAAGTATTTTAATCTTACCTTTGCGAACAAAAATCAACTGTTTTATATGAAGCTGAAAGAAATCCTAACAGTTCCCGGAATGAGCGGACTTTTCAAAATGATTGCCACTACTAAATCCGGATTCATTGTAGAATCGCTCATTGACGGAAAGCGTATGCCCGTTTCATCTACCCAGCGTGTGAGTGCACTCGGAGATATTTTTATTTACCGCGAAAGCGAGGAGATGCCATTGGCTGACGTCTTTAAAAAAATAAAAGAAACTGACGGCGAAAAACTTTCGGTCGGTCCGAAAGACAATGATGAGAACCTGAAAAAATATTTTAAGAAACTCGTTCCCGATTTTGACGAAAGCCGCGTGCATGTAAGTCATATGAAGAAAATGCTTACGTGGTATGAAATCCTGAATGATAAAATAGATTTTAGCAAAGAAGAAGAGGATGGAGAAGAAACATCTTTGCTGAATAAAGATGATCATGAGAAGCCCGTGGCAAAGAATTTCGAAACGAATGCTCCGAAGGCCGACCAGCATGCAAAGGTGACTCCTGTTAAACTGAGAAAGAAAGTCTGATTATATGGATGAAACACAAACCACATCAACGGCTGTTCCTGAAAGGATCAGCCGTCATTTTTTACCGGCAGGTACAGATTTTAATTCATGGGATTCGCTGAAATCAAATTATGACAATCTCAAATCGAGGTCGTTCGAAAACCTGGGTGACCTGCAATTGTGGCTGCAGAACCTGAGCGAACTGGATGCTGCAATCAGCGAGCATTTGGGTTGGCTTTATATCAGGATGACGTGTAATACGCAGGATAAAAATGCAACGGATGCCTACACTCATTTTGTAAGTGAAATACAACCACTGACCGCGGAATACGATGATGTATTCAACAGGATGCTGCTCGACAGTCCGCTTAAAAATGAATTGTCTTCCGATTATAATATTCACCTTTCGTCAATTCAGAACCAGGTGAAGATTTTCCGGAAAGAAAATATTCAGCTCATTGCCGATCTTACAGTCAAAGAACAAAAATTCGGAGAGATTGCCGGCGACATGACTGTTGAAGTAAATGGTAAAACCCTAACGCTTCAGCAGGCTGCCAACTACATCCGTCACCAGGACCGCGTCCTCAGGGAAGAAGTATATTTTAAAATAGCGGGCAGGCGATTAAAAGACAACGAAAAACTGGATGCACTTTTCTCAGAACTTGTTGAAGGCAGGAATAAAATTGCATTGAACGCAGGTTTTGCGAATTACCGCGATTATAAATTCGTTGAGCTCGACCGTTTCGATTACACACCGGCAGATTGCAGCTACTTTCATGACTCAATTCAAAAACAAATTGTGCCTATCGTTGATTCCATGCTGAAGAAACGAAAGACAGAGTTGAAGCTGGATGCGCTTAAGCCCTGGGACCTTGATGTGGATACGTCAGGCAAACCTGAACTGAAACCGTTTAAGACGGGAGAAGAGCTGACAAAGAAAACAGTTGATTGTTTTTATGCCATCGATTCTTATTTCGGAAAGGTAGTTGAGGCTTTGCATTCCATGCAGCACCTCGACCTCGATTCCAGGATTGGTAAGGCGCCCGGAGGTTACAATTATCCATTGTATGAAACAGGCGTTCCATTTATTTTCATGAACTCCAGCGGAAGTATGCAGGATGTGGTAACGATGGTACATGAAGGCGGTCATGCCATTCACAGCATGCTCACGCACAAACTTCCTTTCGTAGGCTTCAAGGAATTGCCAAGCGAGGTTGCAGAGCTAGCATCCATGAGCATGGAGTTGATCAGCATGGAACATTGGAATTATTTTTTTGAAAACGATGATGATCTAAAGAGGGCAAGGCGTGAACAACTTGAAGGCGTGCTTGAAGCATTGCCATGGATTGCATGCATCGACAAGTTCCAGCACTGGATCTATCTCCATCCTACACACACAGTAGAGGAGCGTACAACTGCATGGAAAGATATTTACGGATCATTTACCAGCACCGTTGTTGACTGGACCAATGCAACACATGTGCGAGAGGCGCTTTGGCAAAAACAATTGCATCTGTTTGAAGTTCCCTTCTATTACATCGAGTATGGAATGGCGCAGCTTGGAGCAATTGCAGTGTGGAGGAATTACAAAAAAGAACCGGAGCAGGCCATTCGCAGATACAAGGAAGCATTGAGTCTTGGATCAACACGGTCCATTCCCGAGGTATACGCTGCGGCCGGTATCCGTTTCGATTTTTCTGAACCCTACATCAGCGAACTGGCTACTTTTGTGAAGGGCGAGCTCGAAAAAGTGTAAGATTTTCTGCAAGATTTTTCCCGGAATTTCCTCTCTTCAGCACTTCCTTACAATCGTCCGGAAGTCGCATTTGACAGCATTGTTTTAATACATTTGTTTTTTGCCTGTAACCCTTTGCAGGCAAGTGTTCCAGCGATTTCAATCCTGTTTCATACCCCGGAGCCCGGATTTGATTTTTACCAGGGAAAATGAAATGTGCTTCTTTCCCTGTTGTAATAAACCCATTGAAATTAGGGACGATTAGATAGAGGTATTCCAAACCCTCGTTCGCCCTGTCACATATAATGAAATATCCTATTTCCGGGTTCCGGGCATGAACAACAGGCCAGCAAATATTAAATCACAAAGAAGAAAGTTTACCGAACTGGTGATCTTCTACCGCATTCTGCTGCTTACAGCTACGCTTGCGTATGCGCTCTCTTTTTCGGCAGATGTTTTTCTTGGTTTGCGGTTTACCTACTTCATCATCCCGTCGATTGTACTGGCATTCATGTTTTTCTCCGTCTTTGTCCTTTCGTTTTTCGTGGATACCATCAACAGGTATTTTAATCTCGTCGCCAGGCTGCTCATCGTTGCCATACATCTCCACCTGATCGGGCTCAGCATTGTAAATCACTTCAGACCTGAATTACTTTTCGGATTGCTGGCCGCAACATTCATTGCCAGTTTCATCTTTCAAAAAATAAAAACACTTGCGTTGTTCGATCTTTCCATATGCGGAATTATCATCATCGCCATTTTCATCGACAGGTACATTGCACGGGAACTTGATCTGCTCAAGGCGCCATACATCAAGCCATACATTGACCCGGTGTTCTTCCTGTTGAGCGAAGCAGGGGCGATGATCATAGCAGCGCTGTTGAGTACACTGCGATTTGTTCAGTTCAGATCCCTTGATGAGGATGCTGCTCCCAATATTGCATTTGAATTGCCGGACGATCCGATGCTCCTTGTGAATAGCCTTTCAGGAACCATCGTCGACTGCAACGAAAAAGCGGCAGGACTTTTCAAAGCCACCGATAAAAATGAACTGATCGGCAAGTCATTTGATTCATTGTTGAAGGAATCTTTTTCAGGAAATTATTTTTCATCATTCAGGCATCAGCTAGCAACGGATTCAAAGGCTTATGCGATCGTGACAATGATTTCGCAGGACGGAAATTCTTTCACGGTAATATTGAATGCAAGAAAGGGTACTGAGAATCAGTTGCGAATTTCGATCGCCGAACCTGCCAATGAAATTCCTTCAGCGCCAGTTATAGCTCCTGTATTTTCCGGAGATGATTCAGCATTTATGGAGCGAATGCCGGTTTCCATAATTCCAATGGCTACTGTTGGGCCAGATTATAAATTCAAGGAGGTAAATGCAGCATTTGCTGAATTGACCGGGTATAGCCAGCAGGAACTCCTTAACTTTAAGTTCATACACCTGGTTCATCCAGAAGACCAGGATGCAGAAAAAAATATTTTGTCCAGCCTCTTCAGCGGTAAGGTTCCGGTTAACAGGTCAGAGAAAAGATTGTTGAAGAAAGACAGGCGGATTGTATGGGTGAGCATGCACTCCTCTGCAGTCCTGGACGAAGGCGGTTTCATCAAGGCAGTGGTTTCAGCGTTTGAAAATATCAGTCAGAAAAAAAGATATGAGAAGTCGCTGTTGAATGACAAGCTCAACCTTTCATCTGTCATCGACTCCGCAGATTTGTTCGTAGTAAATGTAGACAGGCATCATTCAATCCTTTTCCTGAACGAAAAGCTGAAGAGCATTTTATTTGATCTTACTGAAATTGTTGTTGAGACCGGTTTCAGTCTTTTGCAACTGGTGCCTGTAAGTTTAGTCACCCGGTATAAGGAAATTACTGAAAGAGGTTTTAATGGTGAGAACGTTGTTGTTGATGAAACGATTTTATTAAAAACCGGAACAGGCCTTGACCTGGAGATTGCTGTGCATCCGGTAAGCACTGATGATGGGTCAATCAGGAGCATCACAATTTCAGCACGCGATATCACCTCTAGAAAGCAAAAGGAAAGGACATTGATATCGGAAAAGAACCAGGCCGAAAGCGCCACTGAAGCGAAATCCGGATTCCTTGCAACGATGAGTCATGAAATCCGCACACCACTGAATGGAGTGATTGGAATGGGAAGACTTCTTGACCAGACAACTCTTGATGCGAAGCAACAGGAATATGTCAATTCAATTTTGTTGAGCGGGGAGGCATTGCTTTCTGTGATCAACGACATACTCGATTTTTCGAAGATCGAATCTTCGAAGATGGAACTTGAACGAAAACCATTTTCGGTGAAACGTGTGGTAGAGGAAACCTTTGAGCTTATGTCGGCCAAAGCAATTGAAAAAAATCTCGCGCTTCAATACTCGATTCAAAAAGATGTTCCGCGTTTTGTGATGGGTGATATTACGCGCCTCAGGCAGATCCTGTTGAACCTGGTTTCCAACGGCATCAAGTTTACAGCGAAGGGCAAGCTCATCATCCATGTTTCCAAGATCAGGAGGCAGGATCATAATATTGAATTGTTATTCGAAGTAAAAGATACCGGTGTGGGAATTGCGGCAGATAAAATCGACAGGCTCTTCAAGGCATTTTCACAGGCAGAATCATCTACTACAAAAATGTATGGCGGTACAGGACTTGGACTTGCCATCAGTAAAAATTTGGTTTCATTGATGGGCGGCGAAATTTGGGTTGATAGCATTCCTGGCACCGGTTCTACTTTTTCATTTACGATTATGACTGAAGCTGCTTCTGTAGACAAGCTGTCTGAAGGAAAGAACGGAGCCAACCAGGTGAAAAATGCCAGCGTACTTATCGTCAGTGACGACAAATCAGAAATAAATATTTTCACTACATATTTTTCAAAGTGGGGCATGAGTGTCAGATCCACGGATACTGTTGAGCAGGCCATGACGTGGATCAGGATGAAGGAAAGATTCAACCTTGTCGCTGTGGATGCACAAATGATCAGTGCACGCGCAGCGGAGGTAGCAAGAAAAATCAGGATGCTGGTGACAAAGGAAGAGCTCCCGATTATTTTCTTCAATGCCAGTGATGACGATATTACGGTTGAGTTCACTGACGCTGTAATCTCGGCAGTGATTCCCAAAAATGTAGACCGTTCCAAACTTTTGGATATGCTCATCAGCGTATTTACGCTTGAAGACCACCAGCGGTCGCAGCAGGAAAAGGCGCTTGCCAGGGAGGATAAGCCTCTTTCCGATTCTGTTCCGTTGAAAATACTTGTTGCTGAAGACAATGCAGTAAACCAGCTGTTGGTGAAAAATCTTTTTGAAGGACTTGGTTACAAACCAGACATCGTTGAGAATGGATTGCTAGTAATCGAAAAGCTGCGCAACCAAACGTATGACCTTATCTTTATGGATGTTCAAATGCCGGAAATGGACGGACTTGACACAACGCGTTTCATCATGAACAAAATGAACCTCGCGAAGAAGCCTGCCATCATTGCCATGACTGCATTTGCACTTGAAGGCGACAAGGAAAAGTGTCTCCAGGCAGGAATGGATGATTACATCAGCAAGCCATTCATGATTGAAGAAATCATTTCAAAAATAAAAAAATGGGGACCAAAAGTTGAAATGAAACAGGAAGCCGCACCAGTACCATTAGTAGTAGAAGAAAAATCAGTTCTGAACCGTGCCATCCTTGAACATTTGAGGGAAATAAGTCCGGAAAATTCAAACGAGTTCCTGCGCGAAGTTGTAAATATGTTCCTGCAACAGGCGCCGGTGATTGTGAATGAAATCTATCAGCATTGCAAAGAGAAACGTTATGAGGAAATGGGACATGCTGCGCATAAACTCAAAGGTTCATCAGTAAACCTGGGAGCGGTGGCTCTCGGTGAAATCTGCCGCGACGTAGAAATCAGTGGTCGTGAAAACAAAGGTCCGAATTGCGATGAACTCCTGGAA
>Ga0190274_10001028_pt1 | contig 16325 bp, 18 predicted proteins | sample Popmic531T_FD_133002 | JGI IMG/M metagenome (GOLD analysis project Ga0190274, IMG submission 133002) | Populus adjacent soil microbial communities from riparian zone of Yellowstone River, Montana, USA - 531 T | ecosystem: Environmental > Terrestrial > Soil > Riparian zone | place: USA: Montana...
CCGCATTCTGAAGCCGGCTCCCCTCCCTGCGGGCGAGGGAGGACCGACTCTCACAGCGCTTAGTTTCTAGCTAAGCGGCGAGGGCGAACTCATGGTCCGCACGTATTGGTTTGTGCCGGTGTTTAACGAGGCCTCCGGCAACCTCGACCTGCAACCGTTCGCACGAGTCGACCACGTCGAAGCCTGTCGCCCCCGTGCTGACTGCGCTTGGAATTGTACGGTGTCGGGAATGGTGGCCGTGTGAGCGAGCGAACCTACGACGCGATCGTGCTCGGAGCCGGCCCCGCGGGCGAGGTCTGTGCCGGTCGCCTCGCCGACGGCGGCCTGAAGGTGGCGATCGTCGAGCGGCACCTGATCGGCGGCGAATGCTCCTACTACGCCTGCATGCCCTCGAAGGCGCTGCTGCGACCGGCGGACGTGCTGGCCGAGGCGCGGCGCATCCCGGGCGTCGCCGAGATGATCTCGGGCGGCCTCGACGCCCAGGCGATTCTCGACCGCCGCGACGAGGTGATCCACGACTGCGACGACTCCGGCCAGCTGCCCTGGCTGGAGGAACGGGAGATCGACCTCTTCCGCGGCGAGGCGAGGTTCGACGGTGAGCGCCGGGTCGCGGTCGACGGCGAGCTGCTGACGGCGCGAACCGCGGTGATCGTCGCCACGGGCAGCGGCGCCGCAATGCCGCCGCTCGACGGCCTCGACACGGTCGAGCCCTGGAACAACCGCCAGGGGACGACCGCCAAGCACGTCCCCGAGAGCATGATCGTCCTCGGCGGTGGGCCGGTGGGCAGCGAGCTCGCCCAGGCCTGGGCGACGTTGGGGACCAGGGTGACGCTGGTCGAGGGCAACGGCCACCTGCTGTCGCGCGAGGAGCCCTTCGCCGGCGAACAGGTTGCCGACTCCCTGCGGGAGAACTTCGGAGTCGAGGTTCACATCGGTGTCGAAGCCGAGAGAGTGGAAGCGGGCGGCCCCGGCATGATCGCCGAGCTCAGCAACGACAGCCGCGTCGAAGGGAGTGAGATCCTGATTGCGGTCGGACGGGTCCCCCACACGCGGAACCTCGGCCTGGAGTCAGCCGGCGTCGAGCCGGGCGAGCACGGCTTCCTCGAGACCGATGACCGGCTCCGGGTCGGCGGCCGCGACTGGCTCTACGCGATCGGCGACGTCAACGGCCGCGCGCTCTTCACCCACATGGGCAAGTACCAGGCCTGGGTCGCGGCGGAGAACCTACTCGGCCGCGAGGTGGAGGCCGTCGCCGAGGGAATCGGCTCGCCCCGCGTCACCTTCACCGACCCCCAGGTGGCGGCGGTCGGGAAGACCCTGGGCCAGGCCCGGGAAGCCGGGCTCGACGCCCGCGCCGTCGACGTGCCCACCGACGGCTCCGCCGGTGCCAGCTTCCAGGGCAAGGGCACGGGCGGCACCTCGCGGATCGTCGTCGACGAGGAGCGGCGGACGATCGTCGGCGCCACCTTCACCGGCTTCGAGACCGCGGACTTCCTCCAGGCCGCCACTGTCGCCATCGTCGGCGAGGTCCCCCTCGATCGCCTCCGCCACGCGATCGCGCCATACCCCAGCCGCAGCGAGATCTGGCTCAAGCTCCTGGAGGATTACGGAATTTAAGACCGAGGCGACCGTCTGAATGGCGAGGTCCAGAGGCCGCCAGACAAGGACGCAGGGAGCCCGAATAGCAGCGCTATTCGGGCGACCGAGGACACCGTCTGGCGGCCACTGGGGCCGCCATTCAGACGGTCGAGCGACGCTTCAGGTCGTCGAGCAAATCGCCCGGAAAGCCGGCCACCTGGTCGAGGTCGTCGACCGACTGGAAGCCACCGAGGCGCTAGCGATGGGCGAGCAGACGGGTGGCCTGGGTGACCGAGAGGCTCTGCTCGCGCAGCTGCTCGAAGGTGACCGAGTTGAGATCGATCGCACCGGAGCTCGCGGGCGCCGACGGGGCTGGAGTCGGCGCCGGCGGCGCCGGGGCATTGACGGCAGCAGGCGCCGGGGGTTCCGGAGCCGGTGGCGGCGGAAACGGGGGTGGCGTCGGTGGCTCTGGAGCCGGTGGCGGCGGGGTCGGCAGGGGCGTCGGAGGTGGCGTGGGAGGCTCCGGCATCGGTGGCTGAGGCGTCGGCGGTGGGCCCGGCACGGGAGGCTGTGGCGCCGGAGGGGCCGACGGTGGCGTTGGCTCGGAGACCGGGGCCGGTGGTGGAGCAGGCGCCAGCGGCTCGAAGCCAGGCGGCTGGGGCTGGACCTGAGACTCGACCGGTCCCTGAACCGAGCGGACGACCGCCTGCTCGGCCTCGACCGCCCGGCGCTCGGCCTCGCGGGCGCGCTCTTCGGCCTCGGCGACGCTCTGCTGCATCTCCTGCAGGCGCCGCTGGCGCTCTTCCTCCTCGGAGTGAAGGGCCTCCAGCCGCTTCGCCTCAGCGGCACGCTGTTCGGCCGCTTTGGTCCGCTCCTCGATCTGACGCAGGCGCTCCTCGGCCGCCGCCATCGAGCGCTCCTGGGCAGCGCGTTCTTCCTGCAGCCTCTGCTCCGTGCTCTGCAGGTCGGGGAGCGGCGGCGGTCCGCCCTGCGGCGCCAACGGCGCGGCAGGGGCGATCGGTGGCTGGGCCTGCCCCTGACGCCGCAGCCTTTCGGACTCCTCGAGCCGGCGATCGGCCTCGGCGCGGATCCGCTGCTCCTCGAAGCGCACCTCCTCGACCTTTTCGCGAACCCTCTGCTCAGCCTGGGCCGGGTCGTACCCGGCCGGGGCGACAGCCCCAGCGGCGGGCGGGGTCATCTCCGGCAGCGGCGAAGGCGGTTGCTGCTCTGGGGCCGGCGCTTGCTGGATCGGGGGCACCGATCCGAGCGGAGGCGGCGCGGGCTGTCCTGGGCCCGGGGGCATGCCCGCCTGGGCCAGTTCGCGTTCACGTGCTGCGCGCGCAGCCGCCAGCCGCTGCTCTGCCACCGCCGCTTCCTGCTTTTTCTTGCCGCCGCCGTACTTGATCCCGAAGAAGCTCTTCTGCTTGGGCTCTGGCGCAGCCGCCGGCTGGCCGGGCGCAGGGGGAACGCCTCCCACGGCTGGAACCGGTGCCGCCGGAGCGGACGGCTGGCGACCCTGGGCGCGCTTGCCGGCGCGCTCTTCCTTGCGGCGTTTGATCTCCTCGCGGCGTTTCTGGCGCTGCTCGGCGCGTTTGACGCGCTGTTCCTCGCGCACCCGCCGGCGCCGGTCCTTGACGCTCTCGGGCTGCCCGGAGGGCGTTGCGGCAGGGGCGGCGGGAGGCGCCTGCGGCGCGGCAGGCGGGACGGGGGGCGGCGGCACGGCGGCCATTTCCGCGGTGGGAGCGGCGGCGGGAGGCGGCGGCGGGACATCGCCCGCCGGGCCCAGCGACGGAGGCGGGACGGCGCCCGCCACCGGCGAAACCGCGCCAGGGGGAGTCGGGGCGGCCGCAGGGGCAGCGCCCGGTTTGGCAGCGGTCGCCTTCGCCTCCTTCTCCTTGCTGCGACGCTGGGTGATGCTCACCGCCAGCAGGAGCAACAGGATCGCCAGCAACAGGGCACCGACGAAATACTCGGTGTGGTCGCTGACGTAGTCGCTGGCGTCGTCGGCGAAGGACGCCGAGGCGGTCGCAGGGGCGACGGCGGCCAGGGAAACGAGCCCGACTACACAGGACAGGAAGAGCAAACGGATCCGCATTCCCGTGCATCCTTGCATGTGCGGCGGCCGATGCAAGCCCGGCGCACGCCCTGCAACGGACCGACGTTCGAGACGCTGGGGCGCGATCACCGCATCCGCCCCTTGAACTCGCGCTCGACTTCGCGGCGGACGTCGCGGTCGGCGATCTCGCGGCGGCGGTCGCGGCCTTCCTTGCCCCGCGCCAGCGCCAGCTCCACCTTGGCCCGCGGCCCTTTGAAGTAGATGCGGGTGGGGATCAGGGTCAGGCCTTTCTGGGCGGTTTTGCCGATCAGACGCTCGATTTCGGCCCGGTGCAGCAGCAGCTTGCGGGGGCGCTCGGGGTCGTGGGCGTCGACGCTGGAGAACTCATAGGGCGGGATGTGGAGCTTGCGCAGCCAGACCTCGCCGTCCTCGACGACCGCGTAGGAGTCGGTCATCTGCGCCTTGCCGCTGCGCAGAGACTTCACCTCGGAGCCACGCAGCACGATCCCGGCCTCCATCTTCTCCTCCCATTCGAACTTGTGGCGGGCACGGCGGTTGGTGACGACGTCGCCGGAGGCGGGCAGGCGCGGTTTCTTCGACTTCTTAGCCATTGACCGGCTCCAGTTCCACCCTTCCGCGCCGCGGGTCGACGCCGGCGACGCGGACCTGGACCGGATCGCCGAGGCGAAAGGTCGACTTCTCGCGGTTGACCAGGGCGACCTCGGCTCGGTCCAGCTCGTAACGGCCGCCGGGTAGGCGGCGGGCGGGCAGCATGCCCTCGTAGACGTCGCCGAGCTCACCGCCGAAGGAGACGAAAGCACCGGCGCGGATCACGCCGGAGACCTCCCCCTCGAACTCGGCGTCGAGGCCGCGCTCGCCCAGCTCGCGTTCGAGCAGGTAGGCGGCGCAGACGTCGTCGGCGCCGCGCTCGATCTTCGCCGACTCGCGCTCGCGGGCGGAGCAGTCGGCGGCCACCTCGCGCGCCTCGGCCAGGCGTGGCGCCTCCTCCCCCTCCCCCAGCGCCGCCAGCAGCGCCCGGTGCACGACCAGGTCGGGATAGCGGCGGATCGGTGAGGTGAAATGCGTGTAGGCGGCGCTGCCGAGGCCGGCGTGGCCGCTGTTGCGCTCGCTGTAGGCGGCTTGCTTGAGGGAACGGAGCACGAGGGAGGTATACGCCTCCCGGCCGTGTCCGCGCCGCGCGGCCTCGCGCCGGGCGAGCCGGCTGGCCTCGCCGGCGATCTGCCCCGCCTGCTGCGCCGACAGCCCCTGGCCCAGGGGCGGCGTCGGCACCCCGAGCGCCGCCAGCTGCTCGATCAGGCGCTCGATCCGGGTCGGGTCCGGCTGGGCGTGAACGCGGTAGATCGCCGGGACCCGCTCGTGCCGGAGCCGCTCCGCGACCTGCTCGTTGGTGAGGATCATCAGTCGCTCGATCAGGCGATGGGCCTCGGTCTGGGCGACCCCGTGCGCGGCGACGACGTTGCCGGCCGCGTCGAAGCGGAACTCAGGCTCGAAAGACTCGACGTCGAGGCTGGTGGCACCGCGATCCTCGCCAAGGCCGCCCGCGACCTCGCGCGCCGCGGCGAGCGGTTCCGCGACCTCCTCCGGCGGGCTCGTGCGAGCGGCGAAGATCGCGTCGAGCTGGTCGTAGTCGAGGCGGGCGTCGGAACGGATGCGGCTGCGGTAAAAGCGCGTCGAGCGCGGCACCATGCCCGCGCCCAGCTCGATCTCCGCCGTCACCGCCAGCCGCTCGACGCCGGGGGCGAGGCTGCAGGCATCGCTGCTGAGCGCGTGCGGCAGCATCGGCTCGACGGCGCCGGGGACGTAGGTGCTGTTGGCGCGGCGGCGTGCCTCGAGGTCCAGCGGTGAGCCCGGCCGCACGTGGGCGGCGACGTCGGCGATGTGGATCCAGACCCTGGCGCCGGCGCCCTCGAGCTGAGCGGAGACGGCGTCGTCGAAATCGCGAGCGGTGGCGGGGTCGACCGTGAAGGTCGCGAGCGCGGTCAGGTCGCGACGGGCGCCTGGCAGCCGCTCGGCCTCGCGCGCCACGGTGGCCGCCTCCGTCTCGAGCGCTGCCGAAAAGCCGCGGAAGCCGAGCTGCTCGCGCAGCAGTCCCTCGACCGTGTCGCGGGCGCTGGGAAGCCGCTCGCGCGTGCGCGGGGCGGCGGTGGCCCGGCCGCGCGAGCGCTGGGCCGGGCCGGGCCGGGTCTGGCGGCGCCGGCTCAACCTTCGACCTGACCGGCCAGCACGCCGAGCGCCCGCTCTTTCCCCTCGTCCGCCTGCGTTTCCGGTTTGTCGGCGGCCTTTACGTCAGGGTGGATACCGTGGCTCTGGGCCAGGTTGGTCCCGTCGGGGGTGAAGTACTCGCCGACCGTCAGCTTCAGGGCGCCGCCGTTGGAGAGGGCCTCCTCCTGCTGGAAGACGCCCTTGCCGAAGGAACGCGTACCGACCACCGGTGCGCCGGCATCGTCGGCCAGCGCCGCGGCGAGGATCTCCGCCGCCGAGGCGGTGTTGCGATCGATCAGGACGACGAGCGGACGCCGCGGCAGGTTGCCGCCGACGGTCTTGTGGACGCTGTGCCCCTGGGTGCGAGAGTCGGTCGAGACGACCACCCGATCCTCGGGCAGGAAGACGCTGGCGCTCAGCACCGCCTCGTCGAGCAGGCCGCCGGGGTTGCCGCGCAGATCGAGCACGACTCCCTCCGCCCCTTCGCGCTCGACCTTGCGCACGGCGTTGGCGAGCAGGGCATGGACGCCTTCGCTGAAGCTGAGCATGCGGACGTAGCCGAGCTTGCGGCCGTCGACGGTCTCGACCCTGCTGCTGACGTTCGGCAGCGCCACCTCCGCCCGGGTCAGCCGTAGCCGGCGAACCTTGCCACTCTTGGCGTCGAGGATGCCGAGCGTGACCTCGGTCCCTTCCGGCCCCTTGATCCTGCCGGTCGCCTCGTTGCTGCTCTCGCCGGCGATCGAGTCGCCGTCGACCGCGACGATCGTGTCGCCGGGCACGATCCCCGCCCGCTCGGCGGGCGAGCCATGGAAGACCTGGACCGCCCGTAAGCCGCGCTTGACCGGGACGACGCTGAGTCCGACCCCGGAGAAGCGGCCTGCGATCGCCTGGTTGAAGCTTTCGAGGCTTTCCGGCGAGAAGTATTCGGTGAAGCGATCGCCGTGGCGCTGGCGTAGCTCCCTCACCATGCCCTGGAGCGAGGCGTTGCCGAGCTCGGTCTCGCCGACCGGGCGGTAGTAGTTGTCCTCGATCAGTTCCGCGGCTTCCGCGGACAGCCCGGCCGGCGCGCCGACGAAGCGGTCGCGGAGGAATTCCGGCAGCTTCGCCGGGTGACCGCCGAGCCAGAGGCCGGCGCAGAGAAAGGCGACCAACCCGACGGCATAGGCGACGGCCCCGCGCGCTCTCACGCCGGCGGCCTCAGACCTTGAGGAAGCGGCGCAGGGTCACGCCCGACCCGATCGTCGAGACGATCACCGCGGCCGCGAAGAGGATCGCGACCAGAGCCGGGAACGACAAGGTGCTGTCGTTCTGCGCCGCCAGGAAGCTGAAGGAGTCGCTGAGCGGGTCGACGACGGTGAGCTTGCCGAGCCACAGAATCAGTATGGCCACCAGGCCGCCGACGAAGCCGACCACGACGCCCTCGATCATGAACGGCCAGCGAATGAACCAGCGGGTGGCGCCGACCAACCGCATCACCTCGACCTCGCGGCGACGGGTGTAGATCGAGAGCCGGATCGTGTTGCCGACCAGCATCAGCGAGGCGAGGATAAGCAGTGCCGTCATCACCGTCAGGACGATCTTCAGGGCGCTGGTCACCTGCTCGATCTGCTGCGAGGCCTGCTGGCGGTCGAAGGGGTTGCTGATGATCGGCGAGATCGGCTGCGGCTTGCCGCCGCCTTCGGTGCCCATCACCGTCGCCTTGATCCCGGGCAGGTTGGCGGCGTCGTCGGCCTTGACCTCGAAGCTGGCCGGCAGCGGGTTGCTGTTGAGCTGTTCGACGATCGACTTGTCCTTGAGTTCGCTGCGCAGCGTCTTCAGCGCTTCCGCCTTGCTGATGAAGGTGACGGCGGCGACGTGCGGGACCGCTTCCAGCTTGCCCTGCGTCGAGTCGATTTCGGCCGGGGTGGCGTCGTCGAAGAGGCCGAACTGGATGTTGAGCTCGCTGCGGATCTGATCGCTCTTGGCCTGGGTCGTCTGGAAGATCGGGATCAGCACGCCGAGCAGGATCACGGTCACGACCGTGGTCACGACGGCGGCGAGCGTCGGGGCGCCGTTGCGGCGCAGGGCGCGCAGCGCCTCCTGCAGGAAGAAGACGAGACGGGACATCAGAGCAGCGAGCCCTGGTCGTGGCCGTTGGTCTGGGTCTGGCCCTCGGGCCCGACGCCCATCTCGGCCTGCATGCGCAGGCCGAACTCGGTCGTCGACTCCTCGGTGTAACCGCCGCTGACCTCGTCGCGGACGATGCGGCCCTCGTAGAGCTCGACCACGCGGCGCTGCATGCTGTCGACCATCTCGCGGTCATGGGTGACGACGAGAACCGTGGTCCCGGCCTTGTTGATCCGGTAGAGCAGCTGCATGATCCCGATCGAGGTGACCGGGTCGAGGTTGCCGCTGGGCTCGTCGGCGAGCAGCAGCGGCGGGTGGTTGACGAAGGCGCGGGCGACGGAGACGCGCTGCTGCTCGCCGCCGGAGAGCTGATCGGGGTAGCTGTTGAGCTTGGTCGAGAGGCCGACCAGGCGCAGGGTCTGCGGCACCTGCTCGCGGATTTCGGCGCGGCTGGCGCCGATCACCTGCAGCGCGTAGGCGACGTTGTCGTAGACGGTGCGGTCGGGCAGCAGCTTGAAGTCCTGGAAGACGGTGCCGATGTTGCGCCGCAGCTGCGGGATCTTCTTCTCCGGCAGGGCGCCGATGTCGCGACCGGCGATCTTGACCGTGCCCTCGGTGGCGGCGAGCTCGCGGATCAGCATCTTGATCAGGGTCGACTTGCCGCAGCCGGTGGGGCCGACGAGGAAGACGAACTCGCCGCGGCCGATGCCCAGCGAGACCCGGTCCAAAGCCATGTGGCCGCCCGGGTAGACCTTGGTCACGTCGCTGAGCTCGATGATCGGCGCCCGGCGCCCGCGGGGGCGCTGAGGCTCGTCGTCGCGCGGCTGTCTCTTCTTAGATCGGGCCATACGGAGGGGGGCTTCTGCGGACACAGGGTGACTCCTTCGCCCCGTCGACCACGCAAGACCGCGCCCATTGCGGGTTGGCAAAATCTTAGCGAACTGTTAGCGAACCTTAGTAAAGGCTCGCGGAGCTAGCCAATCGCGACCATGCGCTCGATCGGCAACCGCGCCCGCGCGGCGATCTCGGCGGCAACGCTGACCTCGAACTTCATCTCCGCCAGCGAGTCGCGCAGCTTCGGCAGGGTGATCATCTTCATGTATTTGCAGGTGGCCATCCGGTTCGCCTCGATCAGGTTCGCCTGTGGTGCCGCCTGCTGCAGCGGGTAGAGCATCCCGTTCTCGGTGGCGACGACGAAGCTGCCCTCCGGGTTCGCTTCGACGTGCTGCAGCATCCCCGAGGTGGAGAGCATGTGGACCCCGTCGGCGTCGAGGTCGCCGGCGGCGACGTACTCCATCGCCTGGGTCGAACAGCCGCACTCGGGGTGGATCAGGAACTCGGCCTCGGGATGCTCGGCCCGGGTGCGGGCGATGTCGTCGGGACGGATGCCGGCGTGGACGTGGCACTCGCCGTCCCAGACGTGGAAACGGGCGCGCCGCTCGGGGTCTTCGACCAGACCGGTCTCGCGCTCGACGAAGGCACCCAGCCACATGTCGGGGCCGAAGAGGATCTCGGTGTCCGCCCCATGCTCGGCCCAGATGTGTTCGACGACGCTGACCGCGTTGGAGGAGGTGCAGCAGTAGTCGGTCTCGGCCTTGACCTCGGCCGAGGTGTTCACGTACATCACCACCAGGGCGCCCGGGTGCTCGGCCTTCCAGGCGCGCAGCTGGTCGGCGTCGATCGAGTCGGCGAGCGAGCAGCCGGCGTCGAGGTCGGGGATCAGCACCGTCTTCTCGGGCGAGAGGATCGAGGCCGTCTCGGCCATGAAATGAACGCCACAGAAGGCAATCGCCTCGGCGTCGGTGGCCGCAGCTTGACGTGAGAGCCCGAGCGAGTCGCCCATGTGGTCGGCGACGTCCTGGATCTCCGGCAGCTCGTAGTTGTGGGCGAGGATGACCGCGTTGCGCTGGGCGGCGAGCTCGCGGATTTCCTCGCTCAGAGCAGCGATCTCTGCGGGCGTTAGCGCGTCCGGTGCGGTGGGTTGGATCGTCGGGAGCTCTTGCACGAGCCCTTCCTTTCCTGGATGTTCGCTGGGCGGGCGTCAGCCTCGGACCAGTCGAATGAACGTGAAGGAAGTCTACTGCGTGGGGCTTGCGGGGCCAGCCTTGGGAGGGTCCTGCGGGCGGGGCAAACAGGCTCCGTTCTCGGACCCTCCCAACGCCGGCCTCACTGAGGCGGCAGACTTTCTCCATGCCCGAGTTGCCGGAGGTTGAGATCGTCGCGCGGAGGTTGAACGCCAGTCTGTCGGGAGCTGGGGTGGAATCGGCGTTGGCGCCGGGGATGAACGTGATGAAGACCTTCGATCCGCCTCTTGAAGCGTTGGCTGGGCGCGAGATCACTGACGTCAGACGGGTGGGGAAGATGCCGGTTGTCGAGTTCGGCGATCTCTCTCTGCTGATCCACCTGATGTCTGCGGGTCGGCTGAAAGCGTTCGACAGACGGGCCTCGCCGAAAGACCGGGCCTCGCGGGTGCTGGTGCGGCTGGAGGACGGGCGCGAGTTGCGGCTGCGGGAGTTCGGGACCAAGCAGCGGGCCTGGGCGAAGCTGCTGCCGACCGACGCAGTTGCCGCGGACGAGATGGTCGCGAGCCTGGGGCCGGAAGCTTGGCCCCCGCCCCCACTCGAGGAGTTCGCCGCCGCGATCGACAAGCCGCGCCATCTACACCCCCTCCTGCGCCACCAGAAAGACATCGCCGGCATCGGCCGCTCCTGGGTCGACGAGATCCTCTGGGAGGCGCGGCTCTCCCCGTTCAAGAAGGGGTCGGAGCTGGAGGCCGAGGAGGTCGAACAACTACACGGAGCCCTGCACGTGCTCGGCGACGCGATCGAGCACTACGAGGAGACGATCGGCCCCGAGGTCCCCGACAAAGTGCCGATGCCACTCCAGGTCCACCGTCGCGAGGGCCAGCCCTGCCCCCGCTGTGGCACCACGATCGAGGCCGTCTTCTTCTCCGAGCACCAGACCAACTACTGCCCCCAGGAGCAAACCGGCGGCCGCATCCTCAAAGACCGCCGCCTCTCAAAACTCCTGAAGTGATCGCCGATGGGCCGATATGTCGAGCCAGGCTCGACATATCGGCCCATCGGCCTGCGTTTAGGCTGGTTCGAGGAGGAGGCTGAAGTCCAGGGAGGGGGCTGAGTGGGTGAGGGCGCCGATGGAGATGAAGTCGACGCCGGTCTCGGCGATCGCGCGGACCGTGTCGAGGTCGACCCCGCCGGAGGCCTCCAGGTCCGGACCCTCCCCCGCTCCTGAGTTCTCGTCGCGCAGCTTGACCGCGCCGCGCAGCGTCTCCAGGTCCATGTTGTCGAGCAGCAGGCGCTCGGCGCCGACGCCGAGGGCGTAGGCGGTCTCGTCGAGGTTGCGGACCTCGACCTCGACCGGCAGGCCCGGCTGCGCCTTACGCGCCAGGTAGATCGCCTTGGCGACGCCACCGGCGAGGGCGATGTGGTTCTCCTTGATCAGGATCGCGTCGTAGAGGCCCATCCGGTGATTGACGCCTCCACCGGCCGCGACCGCGGCCTTCTCCAGCGCCCGCAGGCCCGGCGTCGTCTTGCGGGTGTCAAGGATGCGGGCGCCGGTGCCGGCGACGGCCTCGACGAAACGGGCGGTCAGGGTCGCAATCCCGGAGAGGTGGCCGAGGAAGTTGAGCGCGGTGCGCTCGGCGACCAGCAGTGCCGCCGCCGGGCCACTCGCCAGCAGCACCTCGGCCGGCACGTCGTCGCGCCACTGTCCCTCGACCATGAGCCGGTCAACGTGATCGACCCCGCACTGGCGCATCGCCTCCTCGACCGCGTCGAACCCGAAGGCGACCCCGGCCTCTTTCTGCACGATCCGGGCCCGCGCCCGGGCGTCGCCCGGCACCGTCGCCGCAGTCGTCACGTCCCCGGGACCGACGTCCTCTGAGAGCGCGCGGGCCACGACCGCCTTCAGCTCTTCTCCGCGCTCGGCCATCGCGCCACCCTAGATCAAGGACGAGGAGTGCATTTGACATCCCATGCGTGCCAAATGCACTCCTCGCCCCCGACGATCTCACGCTCGGCCCGGCCACAGCGTTTAATCCACGAGGTGACTGAGCTGCCCCCGTTCCAGACCCTGATCGACGAGCACGCGGGCGATGTGATGGCCGTATGCCGCGGCGCGGTCGGGAGCAGCGATGCCGACGACTGCTTCCAGGAGACGTTCATCTCCGCTCTGCGCGCCTACCCGAAGCTGAAGGAGGCGGGCAACCTGCGCGGCTGGCTAGTCACGATCGCCCATCGCAAGGCGATCGACCACCATCGCGCCCGGGGCCGTCGGCCGGTCCCGGTGGCCGAGGTGAAGGAGGTGGCAGTCGAAGACCCGGAGCCGGGGGACGGCATCTGGGAGCTGGTCGGCGCCCTGCCGCCGAAGCAGCGAGCCGCGGTAACCCTGCGCTACGCCAGCGACCTCCCCCACGCCGAGATCGCCGCCGCGCTCGGCTGCTCGCCCGAGGCTGCGCGCCGCAGCCTGCACGAGGGGATCAAGCGATTGAGGAAGGAGCTGGCATGAAGGACTCGCTGAACCGACTTGCCGAGCGCGCCTCCAAGGAGGGCTTGCTCGACGTCGCCTACACCACCACCGACTCGCCCTTCGGGACGCTGCTGCTGGCGAGGACGCCGCGTGGGCTGGTGCGGATCGGCCTCCCCAACCAGGACGCCGACGAGCTGCTGGTCGACCTGGCGACGCGGGTCTCGCCCCGCGTCCTCGAGGCCCCGGCCCAGCTCGACGAGGCGCGGCGCGAGCTCGAGCTCTACTTCGAGGGCGAGCTGACCGACTTCGACCTGCCGCTCGACTGGCAGCTCAGCAAGGACTTTCGCCGCAAGGTGCTGCGGGCGATTGCCCGCATCCCCTACGGGCAGACCCGCACCTACACCCAGATGGCGACCAGCGCCGGCAACGAGCGCGCGGTGCGCGCCGCGGGAACGGCCTGCGGGTCCAACCCGCTGCCGCTGATCGTCCCCTGCCATCGCGTGCTCCGAACCGGCGGCGCCCTCGGCGGCTACGGCGGCGGCCTGCCGATGAAGGAGGGGCTGCTGCGCCTCGAGGGGACTCTCAAGGATTGATCAAGGCCCTAAAGGGTTCGCCGACCGGTTCCGATCTATGAGCCATGGAACGGAAGCCAGGTTCAGCGTCCAGTCACGAAGCTCATCTCGCCTGGTGGGCCGCCTTCCTTGCCACCGTCGCCCTGATTGCGCTCCTCGGCACTGCCAGAACGGCCCAGGCGCTGACCGTGACGTCGCCCAGCCCCCCGATCGCCGCCGGCGTAGCCCAAGACGACGAAGAAGACGAAGCGGAAGCCGCCGAAGAAGACGGGTTCGACGACGAGGAATGCGAAGACGAGGAAGAAGAATGTGAGGAAGAGGAAGCCGTTGCCTCAGCGCCCCAAGAGTGCCTGCTGAGCACGGCAGACGCGACCGTCTCCGCCTCCCACGACAAGGTTCGCCTGCTGGTCCGCTACACGACCTCCTCCCCCACCGCGGTCGCCGTCGACTACGGGCTTCACGGCAGCAAGGGCTCCCTCTATCTGGGCAGCGATAGAAAGCGCTTCACCTCTCGGGGCGTCCTACACCTGACGACCAAGCGGCTGACCGACTCCCAGATGGTCAAGGTGATGGCGGCAAAGAACTTCGCAGTCCGCCTGCGCGTGCCCGCCGCCCCCGACTACTGCGACTCCTTCTTCGACCTGCAGCTCGACGTCAGGCGCCCCACCCCAAACGGCCTGACCTGGCTGCAGTCCGAGTAGGAGCCGGTTAGTCGGACGCCGGCCCGGCCAGCGTCTCCGCCAGCCAGGCGGCCGCGTCCGCCAGATGCGAGGGATCGATCTGGTGACCCAGCTCCGACTCGCGGTACTCGACGTCGAGCCCGCCGGCCTCGAGCAGGTCGCGCGCCCGCCGGCCGAACTCGACGCCGATGATCGGATCGTTGCGGCCGTGGGAGACGAAGGCTCGCGTCGCCGGACGATCCGCAAACGCCGGCTCCCAGCCGTCCACCGCCGGGACGAAGCCGCTGAAGGCGAGGATCCCGGCCACCGCCGGGCGGTCGGCGCCGAGGCCCATCGCGTAGCTCATCACCGACCCCATCGAGAAACCGCCGAGGACGGTCCGTTCGGGGCCAAAACCGGTTTCTTCCCAGAGCCGGTCGTGGAGCTCGGCGAGGGCGGCGCGGGCAGCGTGGAAGCTGTCGCGATCGGGGTAGCCCACCCGCGGCACCAGGTACCAGTGATAGCCGGGCGACCCTGGAAGGCGGAGCGGGCCCCGCGGGGTCACGACCCGCAACCGCCGCTCGGGATCGAGCGCGTCGGCCAGCCCCAGCAGGTCGCGCTCGTCGGTGCCGCGGCCGTGATGGAGAACCAGCAATCCCTCCGGCTCGCCCTCGGCCGGGCGCTCCAGGTGCCCCAGCGGCTCCATCAGGAGGCCGAGGAGGCTGCGGTCTTGTTCAGGTAATCGCGCACGAACTCGTCGAGGTCGCCGTCGAGCACTCGCTGCACGTCGCCGACCTCGTGCTCGGTGCGGTGGTCCTTGACCATCGTGTAGGGGTGGAGGACGTAGCTGCGGATCTGGGAGCCCCAGGCGACGTCTTTGACCTCGCCGCGGGCCCGCGCCATCTCCTCGGCCCGTTTGCGCTCCTCCAGCTCGATCAGCTTCGAGCGCAGGAACTGCATCGCCACCGCCTTGTTCTGGGTCTGGGAGCGCTCGTTCTGGCACTGCACGACGACGCCGGTCGGCAGGTGGGTGATCCGCACCGCCGAGTCGGTCTTGTTGACGTGCTGGCCGCCGGCGCCGGAGGCCCGGTAGGTGTCGATGCGCAGGTCGGTCTCGTCGACCTCGACCTCCGGCCCGGCGTCGACCAGCGGCCCGACGTCGACCTGGGCGAAGCTGGTGTGGCGCCGCGCCGAGGAGTCGAAGGGGGAGATCCGGACCAGCCGGTGGACGCCGCGCTCGGCGGCGAAGAGGCCGTAGGCGTTCTCGCCGCGGGCGATGAAGGTGGCCGACTTCAGGCCCGCCTCCTCCCCCGGCGAGGCCTCCTTCATCTCGACCTCGAAGCCGCGCCGTTCCGACCAGCGCAGGTACATGCGCAGCAGGATCTCAGCCCAGTCCTGGGAGTCGGTCCCCCCCGCTCCGGCGTGAACGGTGACGACCGCGTCGCCGGCGTCGTACTCGCCGCTGAACAGCCGCGCCTCCTCGAGCTCGGCGAGGCGGCGCTCGGCCGAGGCCAGCTGCGCGCCCAGCTCGGCCGCCATCTCCTCGTCCTCGGCCGCCATCTCGGCCAGGTCACCGAGGTCGGCGACGTCGGACTCGAGCCCGCGGAACAGCTCCAGCCGCTTCTGAGCGCGGGCGTGCGCCGCCGAGGTACGAGCCGCGGACTCCTGGTCGTCCCAGAAGCCCGGCTGCCCCATCTCGGCCTCAAGCCGCTCCGCCTCGGTCTCCAGCGCAGCGGGGTCAAAGGTAGTCCGAGAGCAGCAGCAACTGCTCGCGGACGGCGGCCAGGCGCGGGGCGATCGATTCGATGGGCGCGGCGTCGGCCATGGCCTGGAGGTTATCCGGCCGAGCCGGCCTCATTGGGGAAGCCACCGGCCCGCAGCGCCTCGGCCCGGTCCTCGTAGGGGCGCCAGCTGCGGATCCGCCGTTCGCGCAACTCGAAGACCCAGGCCATCTCGTCCTCGCCGGCGGCCGAGCCATCCTCGTCCCAGTGCCAGCCGCGCCGGATCAGGGCCACCGCGGTCCCGCCGCCGCCCTCCAATCCTTCCTCATAGAGCTCCTCCAGCTCGATCGTCTGCTGCACCCCGCCGGGCTCCCGCGTCGCCCAGATTCGGGCCGCCTCGACCCCCTTGCGCAGCCCACGCCCAGAGTGCAGCTCCACCTCTGGATCCAGGACATCGACAAACGCATCGAGGTCCCGCTCGTTGAAGGCGCGAATGAACTCCCGGACGGGGTCTAGGCCCCGTGGCACTTCTTGTACTTCTTGCCCGACCCGCACCAGCAGGGATCGTTGCGGCCGACTTTGTCGTGCTCGTCTTTGACCACGGTCTCGACCACGTCGCCACCGACCGCCTGCGAGGCCGCCACGTCGATCCCGCCGGCCGAGCTCGTCGCGGCGACCTGTTCGAGTGCCGAGGGCTGGGCCGCCGCGGTGCCGCCCGAGTAGTCCAGCGCGGTCGGTGGATTCGCCCCGTTGGTGGCGGCGCCATTGCCGGTCTGGTTCGGGTCGACTTCGATTTCGGCGCGGAAGATCAGCTTGCTGAACTCGTCCCAGATCGAGTGCATCAGCTCCTCGAACATCGAGAAGCCCTCGTTTTTGTAGGCGACGAGCGGGTCGATTTGGGCGAAGCCGCGAAGGTGGATGC
>Ga0190274_10001029_pt1 | contig 16311 bp, 13 predicted proteins | sample Popmic531T_FD_133002 | JGI IMG/M metagenome (GOLD analysis project Ga0190274, IMG submission 133002) | Populus adjacent soil microbial communities from riparian zone of Yellowstone River, Montana, USA - 531 T | ecosystem: Environmental > Terrestrial > Soil > Riparian zone | place: USA: Montana...
CAGGTAAAGCGGTGTGTAGTAGATCAGTTTGCTGCCGATTAATCGACTCGCGTAGTTTCGCGATGAATAGTAATCGTTTGAACGCAGGTGATGAGTTGAGCGATACGCGATCTGACCCTTATCATTGATGTTGAATAAGCCTATCTCAGTACCGCCGCGTTGGTAGCTATAACCAATCACTACAATTGTGTCGTCTGAGACCAGCATCTCGTCGTACCAGGTGGAACCCGGATCGATATCGGGACCAAAGGAATCAACTGCGGAGACAGGTTTCAGAGTGCCGTCGCCCACTTTGACGGTGAAGAGGCGGCCGCGTCGAAGTACAACCAGATGGTCGCCATGAAGTTTGACGATTCCGCCTTCATCTACGCCGGCATGCTGGGTGTTTGTTACAGAATCATCTTTTTCTTTGGCGTCGCTGGGGCTTTGGTTTGAGGTGGCAGCCAGGCCGGGGGCTGCCGACTCTAATGCTTTCGCCGCTCGACGAGCGACCATCTGCTGCTTCTCCGCCAGTTCCTTTAGATAGCTTTTGAGTTCCTGATCTGAGCGGAAGGCCCGCATCGTTTTCTTAGCGGGTGGAAACCAACCGTTGGTATAGGCCGGCGGTATACCATTGCCGGATACATCAACACATCCGGGAAGGGTTGAGAATGCAACTGATATCGTAATGGCGACTAAGAGGATGGTCTTCATGGTCTGTTGGCCTCACTTTATTAAGGTGGACGTCCGAAATTCTTCTCGTCTCGCCAACAGGAACGGGCCAACCGAAGGAAACTTGCGTAAGCATGGGGCCATTGTCCGACACACTTTAGTTTGTCGATGTCGTGGGGAAGATAGAGGTGGAGAAAACGGTTGTCCCGATCGGTTCCAGGTTGGCATTGCCGGCTGCCTACCAACGATCGACAAACTGAAGTGTGTCGGACAATGGTTAGGGTTGAGGTGACTCACGCTTGCGGATAAGAGATTTCGTCGATCACCCATTTGCCGTTCTCTTTGCGCCATCTCACAAACGTGAGGCTTTCGGCATCTGACCCTGGCGGAACAAACCTGGTGCCGCCAACGCGAGGCCACATCTCGCCATCGTTGATGTTGTCCACGAAAGCGTCAAGGTCATCGCAGCGTGCCAGGTAGGTACAGTACCAGTCGCCCTTCTGCCTCAGGTTTCTTGCCAGCTCAGAATAAGGAACGGCCATCCGGTATTCGTTCATAGGGTTGTTGGCAAAAAAGAACCTCGAGCGCGAGAAGAGAGAAAGGAATGTTGCAACGTCCTTTTTCATGAGGCTGTCGATTAGCTTTCGCATTGATGCTTCAAGTGAGGCCGCGTCAGCAGATGACAGGGAGGTTGCTTCTGATTTCTTTGCAGTAGGGACGACTCCGATTAGCAGTGTGTACGAAGTTACGCCGGCGCTGCCCGCAGGTTTGAATACCGAAATCATGTAATTGCCCGATTCAGGTAACGTCGCTGACCAGGTTTTTCCCTCGCGACTGAGTCTTTGAGGATTGTCGTTCAAACAATGTGACGGCGTGGGCAGTCCTAAAACTTTTGCCTCCGGTAACTCAGCTTCCAAACAGCTCATCGGAAGTTTCTTCGCACCTGGCGCGAAGACCTTGATGGCGGCCGAGCCTGCCGGACTGGAAACCACGCGAACGAGCAATTCCTGACCTTCCTGTGCCTCGAGTTCATACTCAATCTCGAGCGAGCCGCGCACCTTGTCCTTGAAGGTTGCTGAGGTTCCGCCTGGTGCAAAACGGACCCGCAGACCTTCGGCCTTTCCGCCATGTTGCGCAGAAACGGAGAGGGTTGTGCTCAACACGGCTATCAAAACAAACAGTCGTCGAATTTTCAGTTTCGTTTCTCCATTCCAGGCGTTGAGAGTACAAGCTTAAGCTTGCGGCTGCGAAAGAGGGAGCCTAACGGCTGGACGAACGCTCGTTACCCGGCGTTTAGAGTACAAGCTTAAGCTTGCGGCCGCGAAAGAAAGCCCTAAGATGCCAGCCTCGAACGTTCGTTACCAGGCGTTTAAGTAAAGCTCCAGCTTGAGTGGTTGCGAAAGCGGCAGCCTAAAGGCTGGACTCTGAACACCTGCTGCCAGTGATCACGCGACTAACAGCCGGAGATTGTAAACGGCAGCCAGCTTGTTGAGATCGGATCTCACCAGCGCCCACTCGCTTTTTACTGGGCCGCCCCGCTTCCATCGTCCTCGTCTGACGATCGCATTGACTTCATCCGCCTCATTGATGACCCGCTGAACCTGCGAACGCGTCTCCGCCCAGGTATTCGCGCGGTCGAAATCGTGGCGCAGGGTGTCAATCGCGTTTTCCAATTCCTTCACCTGCTGATTGATGTTGTCCTCGCGATTGGTGCCATTCAACACACTACGATCGAGTGAACGATCAACCACCTTTCGGAATTCATCACTGCGTTCTTCGACGCGCTTGATGATGCGTTCCACGTCTGCTTTGGTGTAATCCGGGGCAACATAGTTTCCGAGAGAGCGAACTTCTCCCAATGTTCCGAGCACAAGCAAAACGCCAAGCGTTGCGAGTTTAAGTGACAAAAGTTTGGGGCGTTTAGTCATTTTCTCTCCTCCAACAAAATTTTGACTTGAGGGATTACGCGTGAACCGCGCAATTCTATCGCCGGTTGTTTTTTTGTGGAAGGGTTGAGACGTTAAGAATATGCCCTATGAGTCCTATCGGTCCTATACCAGGATCATAATTCTTAGTCTCTCTATTGAATTCTGATTCGCACCTTATTGCTGGTCCTACCATGCAGGGTGATGCTAATCAGCAGGTCTCCGTTACCCGAAATGCTCGCCGGCAGTTTGACGACAATTTCCGTCAACGTGTCGAAACCCGGAACTTTGCCGGCAAACTCAACCGTCAGGGGATAGACCATCAACAGAGAGTCTTCCGCTTGAGCGGTAAGTGCAGAACTGTCTTCACCAGGCAAAAATTCAGTGTCGGTGGCGAAGAGCATGATACGGCTCCGGTGGTCTGCACTGAAATTGAAGGAAGTGTTAAGTGGAAACGGATCGCGCATCATCGTTACCGAATCGAACGCGATTGCCCGATCTGTAGCCAGTTCCGTCAACAGATTTGGAGGTGGAGGCGCGACGGTCAGGATCACTTCATTGCTGGTGGCGGTGCCGTAGGCATTGGTTACCAGACAACGAAACTTAGCGCCGTTGTCAGCCAAACTGGCACTGGCAACGATGTACGTTGCGGTATTAGCACCGGGGATGTTGACGGTGTTTCTTTGCCATTGATAACTGAGCGGCGCGTTGCCGCTGGCGCTAACCTGAAATGTCGCCGGCTGGCCTTCAGTTACTGTTTGATCCGAAGGCTGAGCGGTGATGCTCGGTGGGAAGTTTACGGTGAGAGTGGCTTCATTGCTGGTGGCGGTGCCGTAGGCATTGGTTACCACACAACGAAACTTAGCGCCGTTGTCAGCCAGGCTTGCACTTGTAACCGTGTAGCTCGGTGCATTTGCTGCCGGGATGTTGACAGTGTTTCTTTGCCATTGATAACTAAGCGGCGCGTTGCCGCTGGCGCTAACCTGAAATGTCGCCGGCTGCCCTTCTGTTGCAGATTGATTTGAAGGGTGTGTGGTGACCTTCGGTGGAAAGTTAATAAACACCTGTGCGTCATTGCTGGTCGCTGAGCCGTAGGCGTTCGTCACCACACAACGATAGGTTTCACCGTCGTGTCCCGATCGCACTGCCGGGATTGTGTAGGTTGATGAATTTTCGCCCGGGATATTGGCGAGAGAACGCTGCCACTGATAACTAAGCGGTGCGGTGCCGCTGGCGACCACCTGAAATGTTACCGGCTGTCCTTCGGTCACGGTTTGATCCGACGGATGAGTGGTGATGTTTGGCGGGGAGAATACCGTAAGCGTGGCTTCGTTGCTCGTGTCAGTGCCGTAAGCATTTGTTACCACGCACCGAAACCTGGCGCCATCATCTGCCGGGGTCGCATTTTGGACCACGTAGCTGGATGAATTTGCGCCCGAGATGTTGACGGTGTTTCTCTGCCATTGATAGTTGAGTGTAGCGCTGCCATCGGCAACGACTTGAAATGTCGCTGTCTGTCCCTGCGTAACACTTTGATTTGTTGGATGGGTGGTAATGCTCGGAGGTTGCGGAACAAAGGGATACTGAACTCGAACTACAGCGCCGGCCCCATAGGCGAGGTAATAGAGACTGCCGTCGGATGCAACGTGCAAATCCACTGGATTGGCGATGCCAGTCGCGAATCCTGTGGCTGTGCCGGCGGCAGGATCAAACAGGCGAATCCATCCACTGCAAAGATCCGAAAAGAAATACTTGCCAATGTAGTTATTCGGAAACTGAATCGTCGGCGGGTTATAGAACGTGCCTCCAGTAATCGCGCAGCCTCCGGTGTCGCTCGGGGTGCGTCCGTACGCAAAAATCGGCGTTCGGAAGCTGGGGTTGTTGGTGGGCCCTTCAGTCGTGGGCCATCCGTAATTAGAGCCGGCAATGCCATCGTTAATCTCTTCCCAGGTGCTTTGGCCGACATCGTTGATAAACATGCGGCCGGTGCCTGGTTGAAAGGCAAAAGTAAATGGGTTACGCAGTCCCAGCGACCAGATCGCTCGATTTAGTCCGGTGGCGGTATTGAAGAAAGGATTGTCGGTAGGGATCGAACCATCTGAATTGATGCGGAGCATTTTGCCCAACCGGTTATTCAGCGTTTGGGCATTAGGGGGGTTCGCGTTTTCACCGACGGCTACATAGAGTTTGCCATCGGATCCAAAATGGATTGCACCGCCATTATGATTCGTGGCGCTGCTTAGATTATCGAGCGATAGGATCACTACTTCGCTGCCTGCAGCGACTACATCGCCATTAGCCGTGAATCGGCTTACCTGGTTGTGCCTCGGCGAGGATGCTGAAGGCGTGTAGTAGAGATAGATAAAGTTGTTTGTTTGGAAATCGGGATCGAAGGCTATTCCCAGTAAGCCCCGTTCGCCGTTTGAGTCAACCGCCAACGACACAAAAGGAGTTGCTAACAAGACTCCATTCTTAATGACTCGGAGTTGTCCGCCTTGCTGGCATACGAATAAACGGCCGTCGGGTGCAAACTCCATCGCTGTTGGACTGGCTAAGCCGTTGGCCACGAGGGTCTCGGTAAAACCCGGCGGCAGCGTCGCTCCATTGATACCAAGACAAGTCGCAACTACCCAGAAACAGATTCCGAGAAAAAGCTTGAAACGAAATGAAACTGCTCTGCTGGCCATAGTGGGCATTCTCCCTCGCGCACTTGCCCTGAAATTTGAAGGACTGTTGAATCCTCTGGTTGATCAGGCCTTGAGTTGCTGTGAGTGAACCGATAAGCGCCGTTCATTCAACAGGGCAAAGAGAATTCAAGCTGTGTCTGTGATAACCCGGGGGAACCGAATTGATGAGTTGGGGAGCTAACAAATCTCGGGGGAGCGAAAGATTATACACCAGGCATGCCGAAAAGAAGTCCAAAGCGGAAAGTCCAAAATTGTTTGATAGAACCTATACGACTGATAGGCCCTATTTCGACTTTAGACTTTGGACCTTGGCCTATCTTTTCCATTCAGGCCGCAGCAATCCATAAAAGAGAGCATCCTGAATCTCGCCGTCTACCTGCCAGCGCTCGCGAAGATACCCCTCGCGTTGGAAACCGAGGCGCTCAAGGGTGCGGATTGAAGCGCTATTGCGTGGATCCACGTCTGCTTCAAGGCGATGGAGGTCAAGCACTTCAAAAGCGTAATTAAGCAGTCCCTGAAGCGCTTCATGCATGTAACCGTTTCCCCAATGACCGCGGCCGAGCGCGTATCCTATCTCGGCGCGCCGATTGTCGAAGCTGAGGTTGATGAGCGTGACAGTGCCAATAAGTGCGTCGTCTGCACGCTTTGCTAAACCCCACTTCAACAGTGTGCGGTTGTGAAAGCCCTCATGAGCTCCCTTTAGAATCTGGGCCGCAGCATTTCTGTCGGGGATGGGTGGTGAACTCCAATACCTCATAACTTCGGGGTTTGAGAATATCGTGTAGAGAGCATCGATATCCGCGTCTGACATCCACCTGAGACGGACGCGATCGGTATTTATCGTAGGCAGGTTTTTCCAATCCATGTCTTCACCTTGGCGTCCTCCGCGCCTGACGGTTACCAAGAGAAATCAGCACGACACCCCTCGGGCAACAGACTTAGGTCGCGGGCTAAAGATTGCCAGGGCCAACAACGCCACGAACCCAATAGAGTTCACCAAAGCGCTGGCAAGGGGTCTCCTTCCGCCAAGGAAATCAAACCAATGAATTCCCGCAATCAAGAACGCAAATATCGTGAGCAGGAGATGCACGGTCCTTCTTTGTTCGTAGTGGAAGAGCAACCAGAAAGACATGAGCCCAACGAAAACCAGCGCGGCGCCCTGCTCTCTGAAGATATGGATTAAGTCAACCGACCCGTCGGGTTCAAGTGTAGCCGGGAAGAGAAGCGCGGCTGTTCCGGCGAGCAGGGCAACGCTTCCGAAAACACAGTAAACAATCAGGCTGATCTTTTTCATCTGCAGCTCACATTCACACCGTGGCTTCAGCCCGGTGACCTAAGTTTAGACAAACGATTCTTCAACCGTTTTCAACGGTTTCTCTTTGAGTTGCGACCCCCAAAAAAACCGTTGGAAACGGTTCGGCGATCAGGGGTATAGACCTTCTGACACCGGGCTGAAGCCACGGTGTGAATGAGAGCGCTCCGCGTGATGGCCGGTCTTGTTCAATTCAGACTAGCCAATTCGGACCGTCAGCATCGAGATTGACCCGCCATCAAATCCCTCAACCGGAAAGCTCACTTGCTCCTGGGCGCGCTGAAGAGCGATCACGTATAGCAACGGTAGATAATGATCCGGTGTGGGTGCTGAAAGTAGTGCATCGCTGCCCAAATGCTCGTAACCAACGAGCGGGGCATGGTCACTCCTTAGCAAAAGTTCACGCGCTAGTTTCTCAAACCTGACGGCCCAATCAAAGGGCTCAACCTCGTGCTTGCCCCAGGCATATGCGTGCAGGTTGTGAACGATGTTGCCGCTGCCGATGATGAGGACTCCCTCATCGCGTAATGGTTGAAGTCTCTTCGCCAGTTCATAGTGAAACTCGGGCGGGCGCATCTCGTCGATACTCAGTTGCACCACCGGGACATCAGCCTCCGGAAAAACGTGACACAATACGGACCACGTTCCGTGATCGATTCCCCAACTCCCGTCGAACGCCACTGGAACCGGCGCCAGCAGCTCTTGAACACGCGCGGCGAGATTAGGACTCCCCGGTGCGGGGTACTCAACTTCGAAAAGCTCGCGCGGAAAACCTCCGAAATCGTGAATCGTTGGCGGCGAGGGCATTGCAGTGACCGCCGAACCCGGAAGATACCAGTGTGCGGATACGCAAAGGATTGTCTTTGGTCGGGGAATCGAAGCGCCAATCGCAGCCCAGCCGTCCGTGAAGGCGTTTTGGAGCAAGGCATTCATTGGATTGCCATGCCCGAAGAAAATGACTGGCATTGGATTAGTCATGGCGTCAGCGGAAGAAACAGATTAATTGGCACGGATGCGACAACAGTTTACCGCACGCTGGCTAATTACAGGGAAGGCACGATCCACGAAATTACACGAATGAAGAAACACGAAATAACACTAAGTCACTCAAACCCAGCTACTGCTTCTCGCGCTGCTCGTTTCCCCAACGCTCAAGCAGACGCCGCCGGTTCTCCAACTTCTTCTCAACATTGGGTGCCCGCATAACCAATTGCTCAAGGTTTGCTAGGTAGTCTGGTTCGCCGATGGTTTCTCGGATTTCATTGATGAAGGGTTGGAGCTTGGCGAACACCACCAGATGTTCGGTGTTGGCCTCGAGGAATATCTTCTCGTCAATGCCTCCATTGTTAACCAGCGCCGCGGCAACTTCCCAGTGCGATGCAACCATGCGATAAAACGCGCTCGATTTCTCTCCGCTCTGCAAAAGCGCCACGATACCCTTACCGCTGGTTGGGTTGAATTCGGTAAAGAACCACGCCCGGGCGGTTCGCATCAAAGACTCGCTCCTCATTTCATAAAGTTTGAGAATTACGAGTGCGTCCTGCGTTTTTGTGTCCATTGCTATTCTCCTCCGGGTGCAGTTTCCGTCAGTCCGCGTTTCGGAGACGATTGAAAATAGCCAGCAGTTCACTGCTGGGATGGCGACAATCCGAAACGAAGAAGTCCGTGAAACGGACGACTGAAAAGAGCCAACGGGCCACGTACGTTTCAACCGTCCGCTTCCACGGACTTGAAATCTTTCGTTCAAAAGTCTCAGCAGTGAACTGCTGGGCTATTGTCAATCGTTCGCTTTGCGTGTCAATCGTTCGCTTTGCGGACTGGGGTCAAATCTATCTGACAGCGAACGCACTCATACTCGCAATTTTGAGCGCTGCGATTTGGACCGTCGTTGGAGTTGCCAGCAATGAGCGGCACAACTTCAAATTTTGAGCTGCATCGTCAAAGTTGCCATTCGTCTGTTTCAATGCGATCTCAAACTCGCGTCCGGCTTCAATCAACCGTCCCTGGTGCGCGAGCATCACACCAAGATTATTATGACTGGCGGGAACATGAGCGCCGGCTCGGGCAATAGCTTTCCTAAAGCAAGCGGCCGCAACCTCGTAATCGCCATCAATCGATGTCAGCAAACCCAAACGGTAATGAGCCGGACCGTACTCGCCTTCAGAAGCGACGATCGATTGGCGGTACGCCTCTTTAGCTTCTATCAGTCGATTTTGATCTTCTAACGCAACACCGAGCGCGTATGAGGCCCTGGGGTAGCGACCGTGCTGTTCCACCAGAGCCTGACGGTAAAAGTTGATGGCCTCCTCGATGCGCCACAGTTCGTAGTAGCAGACACCGATGTTGTAGAGCGCCTGCGCGTATTTATTGCGAGCGCTTCGCGGCACCCTCCGGTATTCCCTAAGTGCCGATTCGTAATCCGCTTTGGCGAAGCTTCTGTTACCACTTTCGATCGCAAAGATTGCTTCAGCTAGAGTTTCGGACGAACCTGCAGACTGTCTTGTTTGTGCAGTCGCAACGCCGCCGATCAAGACCACTGACAATATCGCTGAAAAGAATTTCTTTTGACTCACTTCATACCTCCGGGGAATTTGATTCCGTAGTGCGAAGGTAAGATAGAGTTTCAACGGGCTAAGCGTCTTTCCCGTTTTTGCTAAGCGTTGCCTGTTCTTGCTGGTTTGATTATGTCCGACACACTTTAGTTTGTCGCTCGTCTCCCGTCGGAGGCGTCTATCGAGCGTTCACGACAAATGTAATAGTTTGTCGCTCGTCTCGCGCTAGAGAGACTTCTTCCGCACGATCACGACAAACTGAAGTGTGTCGGACATCTTCACGCCTGGAGCATCAGCCGGTACGATTGCGGCGTGGTTCCCGTTAGCCTGCGAAAGAGCCTGGTGAAGTGGCTCTGATGGCTAAATCCGGATTGAAGGCCCACCTCGATGAGTGGCATCTCGCCCTCAACCAAAAGTGCCTTGGCCCGCTCAACCCGAAACTTAATCAGATATTGATGCGGGGTGGTCCCAGTCGTTCTTTTGAATTCGCGGGCAAAGTGAAAACTACTCATCCCGGCGACTTCCGCCAATTGCGAAAGCCGAATGTCATGGCTGTAGTTTTCCGCCACAAATGCCATTACCTGCCGCAACCTTTGAGCCGATAAACCACCGCTGATACGCTGCTGCACCTGTCCGGTTCCAGCGGTGTAATGTCTGAGAAGATGAACCGCCAAAACGTTTGCCAGCGACTCCGCGTAGAGGCGGCCGCTCAAACCTTCCGACTCAAGCTCGCCCAACAGCGCCATGCCGATACTGCTGATCACTCCATCACTTCTCATACACCTTTCGGCGACCTCGAAGTTGCCGGACTTAAGCGATTCCGACGCCGCGCGCCGGACCAATAAGGGATCGAGGTAAATTGCCAGCTGCTCGCATGGGTCCTCAAGTCTGGCATTATGGGCCAATCCCGAGGGCAAGACACAGACGTTGCCGCGCTGCTGCGTGCCGCCGATGCGCATGCCACTGGCCGTGCGTATCTCGCCACGAACGCCATCTGTCAGCGCGATCATCACGATATGTTCCCGGTGACGATGTTCGGGCAGTTCACCGATTGGTAGACGATAGTGCTCCAGTCTGATCCCGTCCCAGGCGGCCTTACGCTTGAACGTCACTGATGGCGTTTCATTGGTGTCTGACGTCTGATTCATCCTCGTGCCTCTCGTGCGGATAGCAAACAGCAAACAGCAGACAGCCAACAGCAAAACAGCCAGGAGAGCCATTCATCCAGTTCTGGGTTCGACTTGAGTTCGGCACTTGATTTAGGTATCAATTTTTCTTCCAGCTGTTTGCTGTTTACTATTTGCTGTCTGCTTCATTTTCATGACCGGCAATAACTTCAAACCCTTGCGGGTGGCATAACGGTGGAGGCGCTCAAGCATGGCCCCGCGAGCGCGAGCAAACGCCTGCTTTTCGCCGTAGAGTTGAAACGCCCAGTTGGCGCCCAGTTCGAGTGAATTAAACTCGAAGGCAATTTGCGCCGGATCGAGGTCTGCGGCGAGCTCACCAGCTGCCTGGGCCTCGACGACGGCACGTCGCAGTGTGTTGAGCCATTCCTTCATTATTTCGGCGATGCGATCACGCACTGGTCCAGGGCGGCCGTCGAACTCCGAAGCGACCGCGGCAAAAAAACATCCACCCCGAAAAACTCCGCTTTCGACATAGCTCAGCCAGGTGTCGCAGAGGCGCCACAGACCCGGCAGACCACTCTTACCTTCGAACGAAGGGTGGATTACTTCGCGGATGAAAATCGCCCGAGCGGCTTCAACGGTGGCCACCTGCAATTCTTCCTTGGAGCCGAAGTGGGCAAACAGTCCGCTTTTGCTCATGGAAAGCTCTGTCGCCAGCCGCCCGATGGTCAGGCCTTCGAGGCCTTCAGCTGATGCGATGTGGACTGCAGCTTCCAGGATAGCTTTGCGCGTTCCTTCGCCCTGTGCTTTGCGGCCTGGCTTGATCGCTTTTGTAGTTGGTTTCTGCTTAACCAAGAAGAGCTCCATGCTTTGATGTTGTGTATATAGCACGAACGTTCGTATTGCGACAAGGGAGAGAGCGGGAGGTAGCAGTACAGAAAGAAAATAGGACCCATATGTCCTATAGGTCCTGTTTTTGATCTTTCTTGCTGTCTGCTGTTTGCTTTTAGGCTATTCCTTCTTAAACAGCGTCCATTTCCACGAAGTGCCTTCCTGGTTCGTGCCTTCGCCCTTCATGATGCTACCGTCAATTGTTCCCTGTAATACAGAATAGGAGTTCCCGATTGTGAGTTGGATGTTGCTGCCGGTTTGCCGCCATCTACCCTTCACCGTTCGCGGAGCGGTTTTGCCGTTCTGAAGCACGTTGATGACATACTCGAGCTGGCCATCCTTAAGCAGGTTGATTGTGTATTCACCTGCTTCAGGACTCGTGCCCGTCCAGCCTGTACCCGCCAGAGACGCCCCAGCCTCGGATGGCTTTACAACGGCGGCACTGTCAGGGGCAGGGTTGTCAACCTGAACACTTCTGTCGGCTACCTTTGGGTCAGCAGCATCGGATTGTTTGGTTATCGTTTTCGGATCTCGAACCGCGATCACCAGTTCATCAGCACGATAGCCTTCGACAATGGCGAACGGCTTTTGATCCTTGCCAGGTCCTAAATCCTGGAGAACGCGTTTTGGCACTCGTTCCTGTAAATACTTCACCAGTCCGGTTAGCGTCACTTCTCCTTTTTCATTGGCAGCTGCGCCTTTGAGTCCCTCCACCAGGACGAAGGTGAAATAACCCTGCTTCTTTTCCTTGTATTCGTAAGCGCGATGTCCGACTTCGGTGGCGTAGAGCGTGGCGAAGGCCTGAACCTCCCGGTTGCGTACGTCGAAGTTGAACCCGCGAGCATATGCTGCAGTCAAAGGATTGTCGGCATTTGCCCGTCCCACCGGGTCGTTGCGACAGGCGTCCAGAATCATCAGGACTTGTTTGACGCCGATCTTTTTGACCCGGTCTTTGATTTGAGAGACGTTGATGGCGGTCTGTTCGAGCAAGTCCACGTCGTTGCTTACCTGGGAGTCGGAAGGGAGCAGAAATGCCTGTCCGCCGCGTTCGATGCCGTGACCGGCAAAAGAGATCAGCAGTAGTCCATCTGCGGGGATCACGGCAGCCAGGTTTGAAAGCCGCCGCAGGATGTTGCCGCGCGTGGGTTGTCGTTCGGCTGGCTGGTCTGAGGCAAGCAAGGTCACTTGCTCGCTTGGGAATCCGGCATACTGGGTTACCGCGTTAGCCAAAGTTTTTGCATCGTTGCTGGCCCCGCCAAGCGTAGTGATTTGCGTATCGGCATATTGATCGACGCCGATAATCAGGGCATAGCGCTTAGGGGCACCCGGCAGGGTTTTGACAGACGCGCCTGGTTCTATCTTAATTCCGCGCTCATTTCGCTGGGCCCAGCTTTGGGTTGGCGCCAAAGCGATTGCCGCGATGAGAGCAAGGAGGAAGAAAAGATTCGACTTAGTTTTCATGGAGTCACCTCGCGAGCAGGTAGTTTACACGAGAGTGCCGGATGCAATGCAAGAAGGAAATGCCAAGGCTGCTGTCGGTCACGGCTCAAGTAGATTCGTACAGAATCACCTGCTCTAAGGTCTGCGACGCCGAATCTATTGCTCCCTGAATCGCTTGGGTGCATCCGGCAGAGTCGACAGATCAAGTTCAAGCTCGGTCTTGCCTTTGTCGGCCTGTGCGCCTACTGTGAAAGCTCCGTAAGAATAGAGATCATAGTCCGCGGTTCCATTCACCACATCGACGTTGACCGTATCAGGTGAAAACGTTGGGTGCAGGTAGAATGTGACCTGTCCAGTAAGTGGTTTCTTCGGGTTGGTAGACGCAACTTTAAGCTTAACCCAAAACCAATCTTTATCATCTTTGCTTACCGTCGCGGAGAGTACTCGGCTGTTTCTTTCAGCCAAGCCTCCCCATTGACCCTTGTGTGGATCGTCCGGGTCGCGCTCCCGTTTCCTCGCAGTCTTCAGGGAACGAGCTTTGAATTCACCTTCGCTCTTCGCTGACTGATAACGTTTCAGTTCGGTCAGCACTCCTAAGAGTCCTTCATGTTTTGGTGTCGATTTATAAAAGACTGGTTCAATTCCGTATTTGCCGTTGAGCCATCCGGCGATGGCCCCTTCGTCCTGATCGGTTGCAATTGGCAGGACCACGAAATGCGTCGGAGCTTCAGATTGTGCGTATCCCTGGGTGGATCGAATCAAATGAGTGAGTTCCGGATCGGTAAGCGAGAAGCCCAGAAAAACTACCGGGCGGACCATAAAGATAGCAAAAAGTTTTTTGCTGGCTTCATCGCCGACCAAATACCGTTTCACATAGTCGCGTTCAGTAAGAACGATGTTCTCGGGTTCATCAAATCTGCCGTGCAGATAAACGAAGTAGCGTTTATCGCCACGACGCGATATATCACGAAGAAAGGTTCCGACTTTTTCTCGTTCGGTCCAGTTAATTACCTCGATAGGTTTGCCTTGATAAGCCATCTCCAGCGACACGTCATAGTTTGTCGTCAGCACGTGACTGAAGTCTAAATCCACTATCGCCTTTGCAACGTCAGTTGCTGGAGTATTCTTGGGCCGGAAAGTACTCCAGATCAAAGCCTCGTAACCCACTTTCTTAACCAAACGGCGGTATTCCTCCGCCTGCCACAAGGGATCTGTCACTCGCGCAAGTTGCTGAATATATTTAGGGGCATCTGGTGGAGCCGGAAGTTCCTGGATGGTCGTATTAAATAACTGCATTAGTCCGTCCCACGTTGGATAACCGGCTCCGACGCTGACGCCGGCTCCGACCAACACGAGCGGGCGATCTTTCATCGTTTCGGCAAGACGCTCAAACGCTTTTAGGTTACGATCGGAAATGGTAAGGAAATTATCTAAGGTAGGCATATTGAGAGGCCCTCTCCATCAAAAGATTGCCCTCGCGTGTGGCACTCGACCGCGTTGCGGCGAACGCTGTGGAAGAAGCAGGTTCGGCTTTTAACGGACCGCCACCGAGGGGTGAGATGCAACACCCGACAAGCACGGCCCAGGCCCGCGTTACCGAGTCCGGATAGTTTCCTCCTGCTTTCCTTGATGGTCAAGGCTTAGGGACAGTGGGTAGTGCTCCGTTAGTGTGTTGCTAACGGAGCACTACCGGACAGTGGTGCCAGAATTGGAATTGACGAAACACAAGCCTCCTGGTTTCCGTAGTAGGTGCGACTATGAATCCCGGTCGGGCGCCTGGGCCTGGTATATCAATGCTGTAATTTAGATTTAGGAAGAACGGAGAACAATAAATGATTCACAAATTGCTTTTCATCACGTTTCTGGTTGGCCTATCACTCGGTACCGCTTCCGCTCAGCAGAAACCCGATTTTAGCGGGACCTGGAAACTAAACGTCGCTAAGAGCGACTTCGGCGTTTTGCCTGGACCCACCAGTCGGACCGACGTGATCACACACAAGGACCCAGCACTCTCATACACCTATACTGCCGAGGGCCCTCAGGGGAAGCAGGAGGGTAAGATTACCTACACGACTGATGGCAAGGAAGCAGTGAACAAAATGGGCGAGCGCGAGATAAAGTCGACCCTGAAATGGGTGGGCAGTAGTCTCGTGATCAGTTCCAAATTCGTTTTCAACGGTAATGATGCAACCGGCGAAGGAACCTGGACCCTTTCCCCTGACGGCAAGACACTTACCATCAATCAACATTACGCTAGCAGCCTCGGCGAGGTGGATCAGAAAATTGTCCTTGAGAAGCAGGAAGCCGCTGCCCCAGCGACGCCCAAGCCGTAAGGCAGGAGGCAGACGGCAGATGGCAGACGGTAGATGGCAGGAGGCAGGAGGCAGAAAAGACAATAGGACCTATCGGAAAGATAGGTCCTATGATCCCTCTGCCTTCTGCCTTCTGCCTTCTGCCTTTTGCCTTTTGCCTTTGCTTTCTGCCTCCTGCCCCTGCCGTCTGCCTCCCCTAGTTGTCCGGGTCGTCGCTTTCTGCTGCAGCCGAGCCTCTCGGCGGCAGCGGTTCGGTCAAAGGCAGAATCCAACCAGCCGGCAGCAGGCTTAGCCGTTCCTTCGCCAGGTCGGCAGTGGGATCAATCAGCAACTGTGGCTTGCGTCCGTTTAGCGAAGCCATCACCCGCGCGCGTACTTCGACATTCTCATAGCCTTCGCGTCGCTTCTGGTCCGCCAGATAGTGACTGAATTGCAGGATCATATCCGGATGGGTCGCCATCTTTGCGACCTGGCGCGGTTCCAGGTGTTCCTTCGGATCGACAGTCCATGACTGTCCGCTTGCCGGATGCGTGACCGTAAAAACAGCGTCGGCTTTCTTGGCCCGGAGCTTCATGTGCCAGGAAAAATTGTGCCCCTCCTCCGTCCAACTCACATTACCCGGATACGCATAGTGACGTATTGGCAGGATAAGTTGCACAGCCAGGTAGGTGGTTAGCAGTGCGGCTAGAGTCTTTTGCTGCCATGACAAGGCGGGGCAGGTCACCGCGGTGGGCACCCTCGAGAGGTGGGAAGCCGGTTCAAGTGTTTGCGATTCCGGTTGAGTTTTCGTCACCGGTTCGGCAGGTGTGTCTGCCGAAGCGAAGGCCCGGACTATTCCCTTCAGGATACGGCGCATAAGATCGGGTGGAAAAAAGATCAGCGTAGCTCCCAACATGAACCATGGGAAAATGCCGATCTGAAAAATTATCGCATTGAGCAGATTGAAAAGAATGGCCGCCAGAAATGCATATGGTCGAGTGCGCCGCCAAAGCAAAAGAGGAACCACGAACAGGTCAAGCAACAGGCCGCCAAAAACGAAATTGTAGACTACCCATTCCTTTTGGAAGAGGGGACCGAACAACGGAAGTTTTGTTAGAGGGTACAACCAGGTGCGCATCGGCTCGCCGTGAAACCAGTCGCTATTGAGCTTCGCCACCCCACCAAAAAAATACGCGATCCCAACTTGCGCTCGCAGCAGCCACAGTGTCCATGCCGGCGTAATGTTTGAACGTATCTTTGGCCGAAGTAGAGCGTCGATCGAAAGAGCATGGTTGGCAGGTAAGAAAATCAACAGGAAGCTGATCAAACTGACGAGGTAAAAGTGGTTCAGGTAGCGCGTTTGATCTAACAGGAAAACGTAAGAGAATCCCAGGAAGAACAGGGTGGCAGCGATTCGATAAAAGAAGCCGATGAG
>Ga0190274_10001030_pt1 | contig 16311 bp, 13 predicted proteins | sample Popmic531T_FD_133002 | JGI IMG/M metagenome (GOLD analysis project Ga0190274, IMG submission 133002) | Populus adjacent soil microbial communities from riparian zone of Yellowstone River, Montana, USA - 531 T | ecosystem: Environmental > Terrestrial > Soil > Riparian zone | place: USA: Montana...
ACTGGCGCGCGTCGTGGCCGCCGGCGAAACAGCCGGTGCCGTCATGCTCAGCATTGCCCACACTCCGGCGGCTCCGACGAGCGCGCCGGCTGCCACGGCGATCGTCAACGGCCAGCCAGCGCCGCGCGAGCGTTCTTCGTCGGGATCGCGATCGATGCGCAGTTTGTCAACGAGCGAGGCCGGTGCGTCCATAACTTAGCCTGTCTTTGTTTTGGGACCCTGCAGCTGAAAGACATCCTCGATTCGCGCGCCCAAAGCATGAGCGAGGCGAAATGCAAGTTCCAGCGAGGGCGAGTATCGGCCCGTCTCCAGCGCGATGATAGTCTGACGGGTGACACCGCAGAGCCGGGCGAGATCTTCCTGTCTCATGCCGGCACGCCGCTGCCTGAACTCACGTACCTGGTTAGTTATCGGAGAGGTGCTCACGCCGTCCGTTCCGATGTAACCAGACTTCCGTAGAGTAGCGCACGAACTCCGACAGGAGAATGACGAAGATCAGCGCGTGCGCAATACCAGTCGCGGAAGTCAGCTGCAGAAGTTGGGTGGACAGGCCGGTTGCCACGATGAAAGCAACCAGCAGGATGAGAAGCGCGGTATGGGCGTGGCTCGCCGCCCGCCGGCGAATGGCGGCGTCGCGCTCGTCTTCCAGGGCACCACCTGCTTCCTTGCGCCGCAGCGTCTTTTTGACGACGCCGCCCACGATCAGCATGCCGACGATCACGCTAACTACGTTCGAGGTGAATCGATTCGGCGGATTGTTCCAGCCCAAGTCGTGTAAGTGCATGAAAAGATAACCGCCGGCGACCGTCGTGACCGCCAGCGAAACGATCGCGGTCTTTTCCGCCAGGGTCATGACCGATTCGGCACGCACCGGCAAAGCGCTGAGTGCGATGAGGCCAGCCAGCGCGCCGAGCGGGACGAGAGTGCCGCCGATCATCCCGGTGTCCAGGCCGCGCCAGGTATCCGGAGCAAACAGCAGCAGGCCCGCTCCGACCAGCAGCATGGCGAAAGCCACCATCAATCCCATGCGAGCCCATCGGGCGGAGTCGATCGAATTGCCGTTCATCGGCGCCCTCACTGACAATCACCTGCGAATCAATCTACCGACGGGCAGGAGGCATGTCAAATATTGTTTACATGCCTCGCGCAGCAACGCGTGGATAGTTTGACGCGCGCGTTGAATTCGAAGTATCGACACTCTACGATCGTGAAAATTGTCAGTGAGCTGTTGTCGCGCGCGGATTGCGACGCAGCTGCGCCGTCTCGCTGCAGATGAATCAGAACAGGCCCGGCTGAAAAAAACCCAGTCGAACCAACCAGGAGGGAGCGATTCGGCATGACATGGTTCGTCTTTCCCAAGCCGCGTCCGCGCGCAGAGTTGCGCCTGCTGTGCTTTCCCTACGCCGGGGGCAGCGCCATCTCGTTCAATTCGTGGGCAGCAAAGATCTCCGAGCACATCGAGGTCGGCATCGTGCAGTTGCCGGGCCGGGAGAATCGCAGCCACGAACCCTTCATCAAGAGCGTGGGTGCGCTGATCCCGGAAATCGGCGCGGCGCTGCGGCAGCTCGATGCCCGGCCCTTTGCGCTGTTCGGACATAGTGTCGGCGCGGTGCTTGCATATGAACTGACGCGTTGGCTCGAGGCACGCGAGGCAGTCGTTCCTATCCACCTCACCGTCGCCGGGCGTTCTGCGCCGCACCTGCCCCGTCCCGAACGCGCACTGCACAAACTTCCCGATGTCGACCTGATCGCCAAGTTGCGCAGCTTCAATGGCACCCCGCGGGTGCTGCTGGAGAATCAGGAGATCATGGATTTTTTCCTGCCACGGCTGCGTGCCGACTTCGAACTCAACGAAACCTACACTCACATCGCTGGCCCGCGCGTGCGCTGCCCGATCACTGCGCTTGGCGGGGAAACCGATTCGCTGGCACCCGCAGACGAACTCGGGGCCTGGAAAGATCTCGGCTCCGCGCAGTTCAGTTCCCGCAGTTTCAGTGGCGATCACTTCTTCGTCCATCAACGGGAAAGCGACGTGCTTCGCTTGATGGAGTCGACCATCATGCCGTCGCGCATGGCTCTCAGCTGAGTCAGGCAGCGCGTGAGCACAAGCCCCGCATGACTCGCGGCATCCCGGCGGCGCTTCACTTGCTGCGCCACGAGTCGTGTCCGCCTTCAGTGGAGCGGCTTTCATGGCTGCTGAGCGACGAAGAGCGCGCGCAGGCGGCGCGGTTTCGCTTTGCTGCGGATCGCGCGCAACGGCTTCTCGTCCACCATGAATTGAAATCGCTGGTAGATGAGTGGGCGCAGTGCCCCAACGAAATTGCGGTCCGCGCGCCCATCTAGTGCGCAAGCCCGTTGGAGCGCGTGCTCAGCCGACTTTCCAGCTGGAGCCTTCATATTGCAGCTGCTGCGCCGTTTCCTGGGCGATGTCGCGGCCGAAGTAGCGCTCGACGACGCGTAGCGCGAGGTCGATTCCCGCCGACAATCCTGCCGCCGTGGAAATCTTCTCGTTCTCGACGAACCGCACGTCGCGCTTCACATCGATTTTCGGGAAGTTTCGGGCCAGGCGCCCCACCGCGCCGAAATGCGTCGTCGCCGACAGCCCATCGAGCATGCCTGCCTCCGCCAGCACAAATGCCCCCGTGCAGACGGACATCGTGATGTCAGCTTGCGCACTGGCCTTCTTCAACCACGCGATCGTCGCTAGCGAAGGGCTGCTCTGCGCGGGAATCACGATGATGTTGGGCTGGGGCGCATCGGCGTAGGTATGGTCGGGGATGATGGTCAATCCACCGGTCGCATCGAGCGGATTGCGCGACTCCGCCACGGTAAACAGGCTGAAGGGCATCATCTGGTCCATCGTGAAACCACGGCTGCGCACGTGGACGTCCTGAAAAACTTCCCATGGACCGGCGAAATCAATCACCTGCGCGTTGTGCGACAGCAGGAACGCCACCACGATCTTGCCCTTCGGAGGTTGCAGCGTCGCGATCTTGCTCTGCGCGTGAACCTCCGCTGCTGCCGTCAGTGCTCCCAGCGTTGATATTGCGCTCACGATTTGCCGTCTGTTCATATGGGTTTCTCTAGTTAGTAGAGGTGCGGAGGGCGTGTATACTATAATTGACATTCGCGTATGTCTAGTATATTTTACTTGGAAGATTTCTCATCGCTTCACAGGGTAGTTATCCATGGCAAACCTGGAACAGTTCCCAACGGGCGCGCAACCGGTACTGCACTTCGCCGAGGCCAGGCGAGCAGCACAATTTGGCCTGCTGTCGGCGGCGCTGTTCTGGATAGCGCTCGTAATCTTCGGAACGCTGCAGCCCGGGTACTCGCATGCGCATCACGCCGTCAGCGAATTGGGCGCCGTCGGTGCCGCACATCAATGGGCGTGGAACTGGCTCGGTTTCATTCTTCCGGGCGCCCTGCTCGCGGGTTTCGCCACAAAAATTGCCGGCACTTTTGCGCCATCCGGCAGCGCCGCCGCCGTGTTGATGTTCCTGTGCGGCGCGATGTTTGCCGCCACGGGCGTGTTTTCCGCCGACTTGCACGACCACGGCTCGTTCTCGACTCGCCTGCACATATTGGCGTCGATGCTCTCGCTGCTCGCGTGGTTGCCGGCCTCACTGTTCCTCGCCGCCGACGCGCACCGTGCGGGAGACCGGGGGCTCACGTGGATTTCCTTGTGCGCAGCGCTGCTCGTCGTGACAAGCGCCACCCTCGGCCGGTTGCTGGGGCCTTCCGGTGTGTCGCAACGGCTGACTTTTGCGGCGTTTTTCCTTTGGGTGGTGGTGGTCTGCCTGCGCCTCTGGTGGAATGCTGCCGAACATTCGCGAACGGCACTGGGAAATTCCTGCCCGCCTGACGGCGTACCAGCTCGTCAGGACCGCTGACCGCCGGCGATATCGATCGCCGCCGGTTCGGATCTGCAGTGAACCGTTCTATTATCCGCGCTCAGGCTTGATTTTCTTGAGGTACCGCCGATGCTGCCCGGCTCGACGGCTCTAACCACTTGTCGACGGAGCGTCAATTGCCAGTCAGGTGCGAGTTTCCGCGCGGCTTCCTTTGGGGAGCGGCGACGTCGGCATATCAAATCGAAGGTTCCAACACGGCCGACGGCCGCGGCGAATCGATCTGGGACCGCTTCTGCACCGTTCCGGGCAACGTGCAGGACGGTAGCTCGGGTAATGGTGCGTGTGATCACTATCAGAGGTTTCGCGAAGATGTCGCGCTGATGCGCGACATGGGCCTCGGCGCCTATCGATTCTCCATTTCGTGGAATCGTGTCTTGCCGCAAGGCCGCGGGGCGGTGAACCAGAAGGGCCTGGAATTCTACGATCGCCTCGTCGATGCATTGCTCGAGGCGGAGATCCAGCCATTCGCGACATTGTTTCACTGGGACCTGCCGCAGACACTGCAGGATCAGGGTGGATGGGTGGTGCGCAGCTCGGTGGACGCATTCACGGAGTACGCCTACGCGGTAGGCCACCGGCTCGGTGATCGCGTCAAGAATTGGATCACGCACAATGAACCCTGGTGCGTCACCATCCTGGGTAATCAACAGGGTAAACATGCGCCGGGCGTGCGCAACTGGCATGCCGCGCTCGCAACGTCTCATCACCTGCTGCTGTCCCACGGCGCGGCGGTGCGTGCGCTGCGGTCGATCGACAGCGGGTTTCAGATTGGAATTGCGCTCAATCTCGTGCCGGCAATCCCAGCGTCACCGAGCGACGCCGATCGCGACGCCACGCGGCACTTCGACGGGTCTTTCAATCGGTGGTTTTTGGATCCGATTCATGGTCGCGGGTATCCAGAAGACATTCTGCGAGACTACGAGACAGACGGGCGGCTGCCCCCGAATTGGCAGTTGCTGCTCCGCGACGGTGACCTACCTACCATCGCCGAGGCCACGGACTTCCTGGGAATCAACTATTACCGCCGAGAAGTCGTGCGCAGCGAGACGTTGAGCCAGGAACTCAATGCGCCTCGTACCGTGCACCTGCCGGCCGAAGACCAGATGACCACGATGGGATGGGAAATTTATCCCGACGGAATCTATGACATTCTTCACCGAGTGCACGCGGAATACGCGCCGCGATGCCTCTATGTCACTGAGAACGGCGCGAGTTTCAACGACGTGCCGGCTGCCGACGGTACGGTTTCGGATGACAATCGTATTCAATTCGTGCGTGAGCATCTCCGGGCTGCGGAGCGGGCCATCTCCGCCGGCGTTCCGCTGCGCGGATACTTCCTCTGGTCGTTGATGGACAACTTCGAGTGGGAGCGTGGTTACGGTCCGCGATTCGGCATCGTGCGAGTCGACTACCGCACTCAGGAAAGAACTCTCAAGCAGAGCGCGCGTTGGTATCGCGAAGTGATTCGCGCAAATTCGGTCGAGCCCTGACACACAGTCAGCGCGTTGCGCTCACATTCACTCAACATTGATGATGACGAGCGTCTGTTGCGGTGCGGCCGGCACCGCGTCCGCGCGGCCGCCGCGAAAAACTTTTCTCCGAACTACAGTGGCTCCGCGACGGCACGAGTGCAGTAGTTGCAATGACACCGGTAGTCAGAGCTTTTCGCGATTCAACACCCTTGACCTCCACGTTGCAGATCGCTATTACTGCACTCCATCAGTGTCGTCGTCATGACTCGGGTTTGCGGCAACTCTAGCTAACTAAGAGCCGCGACCCTTGAGCAGTGAGATCGGCGGCAGTGCGCGGACTAACTGTCGAGACTCAGCACAAGGAACGTGCATGCTTGGGCGAACTTTGCACGCTCAGATCGCGTCGCCGTCGTCGCGATGCGCGAATGCCATTTGCGTCACGGTGTACAACGAGTGCGGCGAGTCGTTCCGCAACACCCTCGACACCCTGGTGCATTCGATCGGTCGCTTTCACGGCCACCTCGCCCACCGCGATTCGCATTCCACGATCTGCGTCATCGTCGATGGCCGCGATCGGATGCAGGAATCACTGCACGACGTACTGCTCTGCGGCGGCTTGCTCAGCGCGGAGCCCACGCGCGACGAACGTGGAGATGAATTCCACATCACGGAATGCAAGATCGCGGAAGCTGCCGACCTCTTCGGCAGCCGCAAAGAGCTCACCGACACATCCGGAACGATGCGATTCATCATCTGCATCAAGGCCGAGAATCGCGGGAAGCTCGAATCCCATCACATCTTCTTCAACACCTTGTGCCTCAACCTGAGTCCGCGCTACTGCTATCAGATCGACACCGGCACGACGCTGCATCCAGACGTGATGCTGCATCTGCATCACGCCTTCGAGCGCGATCCACGCCTTGCGGGTCTCGCACCTTCGGTCTTGCTGCCGACTCCCCGGCTCAGCGCGAGCATTCTCGAGAGTTGGCAGTATTGCGATTTCGCCTACCGAAACGCTGTCGGGTGGCCTTTCGAAGTTCTCGGTGGCTATCTAAGCGTATTGCCGGGTCAGGCCAGCGCCGTTCGCTGGCGCGCAATGCTCCCCGACAGGTCGGACGCGCCGCACGCGACAACGCCGCTCGCCACCTATCTGCGTGGCTTGAACGTCGAAGGACCCTTCATGCGACTGATGTTTCTCGCTGAAGACCGGGTGATCGGCGGCGAGCTCATGTTCTCGAGCGGCGAATGCACCCGGCTCGACTATGCGGACGCCGCCAAGGCAACGACGGATCCCTGCACTTCTTACTCCGAGGTGTTCCGGCAGCGCCGGCGATGGGCGAACAGCACCATCGCGTGCCGCCTCTGGATCCTGAAGCGATGGCCGGAATGGATTCGGCGCACCGATCGTTCCTTCGCAGAAAAATTGCATTTTTCGATGGCGCTCGTCGTCCAGTCGGTATTCTCATTGACCGAATACCTCGCCCCTGCCCAATGGCTGGCATTGATTGCGATGCTCGCATCGGCATCGCCCGCGGGCGTGACCTTCGTTCTGCCTGCGATGTTGGCCTGCACGGCCATCGAGTTGGCTTTGGTGGGCGTCGTCAACTCTCGCCAGCGCGCCTGGTCGCGTATTGGTGGAGTCTTCGCTGCAATCACTGCCACGCTCTCCTCCGGGCTTTATCTATATTTTCTTCTCTCGTTGCCCGCCAGCGTCGCGGGCTTCCTGCTCATCCCGGCATTTGCCCTGCTGCCGATGGTCACGGCCATACCCAAAAGGGGCTGGCCCCGAATGGTGGCGGCACGTTTTTCGCCCATCACCTATGTCTTCTTCGCCGGCATGCTTCCTGCGTACGCGGTCTTCCGTCTGAACGATGTGAGCTGGGGAACTCGCGGCCTGACGAAAGCGGCCCCGGCCGCGGCACAGGCCAGGCAACTGCGCAAGATCCGCAACTATTCGCTGGCCATCTGGGGCACTGTCAACGCGGCAGCCGCCACGCTCGCGTTCACGCAGCATGGCATTTTCATCAGATCGCTGAATCCCATCGTCGAAATTACCTGCGTGCTCGAGTTCGTCATCGCCGTGGGTGCGACGCTCTTCTTCCTGATGAGGAGACGAGAGAGGCGCGTCGCTGCGAAACCAGCGATTCAGTCTCGGCCCGAGCGCGCGAGCTCACCATCATGACGAACGATCCGCAATCGTTGGTCGCGCTGGTCGATGAGGCGACACGCCGAGGAATCACGCTGTGGGCGGCGGCCGACGGGAAACTCGGCTTCCGCGCGCCCAACGGAGCATTGACCAACGAATTGCGCGCAAATCTGGCCGCGCATCGCGATGCGCTCGTCGACATGATTTCCGGCCCCAAGGTCCGCGCGCATGGCCCGATCAAACAGGTGCCGTTCCTCGAATACTATGCAACCGGCTTCTGGAAGGCGATTCGCAGCGGCAAGATCGGCGTGTCGTATACCAACGGGCCCAACTGGATCGCGCAAGTAGATGGCCCCTTCAGCGCGGCAGCATTCGCGGCAAGCGTCGATTTCGTGGCTTCCCGGCACGATATCCTCAACATGACGATCCGCGAGTTCGACGATATGCCCCACTTCTGTTGGGAACGTGCGCCTTCTCCGCAACTCGTCGAACTACCAACGGAACCCGCGGCCGCCGGCGCGCCAGACCTGCTGCGCGTTCTGACGGACATCGTCTGGCGACCCTTCGAACCGGAAGTCGACATCCTGTTCCGCCCTTTCGTCGTGGCCGTATCGGAGTCGCGTCACGTAATCGGATTCGTTCTGAACCACTTGATCGGGGACGGCTTTTCGGTCGGAATGATCCGCGAGGAACTCCTGTACGGATACGAACTGGCTCTGACTGGCAACCTGCACGAACCCTTCAGGCCGGATGTGCAGTACACGGACTACATCCTGGCGATGAATGCCTGGCTCGCGAGCCCGGCCCGGGACTATCGCCTGGCCTATTGGCGGCGGCAGCTCGATGGCATTGCGCCCTGCAAACCTCCGGTCGACCACGTTCTCGAGGCCGATGAGCAGAGCGAAATCGGCGTGTATGATTTCACCTATAGACCCGGACAAACCGAGGTGGTACACCGCCTGGCGCGCGAGCTATCTACCACCGCCTACTTCGTCCTCGTCGCGGCGTATGCGCGCGCGCTCAGTGTCATCACGGGCCAGCCCGACGTGGCAATCGTGTCGCTATACCATGGCAGGGACAATCCCGCGATAACCACGACCATCGGTTCGATGCAGAACCAGCTCCTGCTGCGCATTCCGGCAGCGCAGAATCAGCCTTTCAAGTCGCTGGTGCGTGAATGCCAGCGTATTCAGAACGAAGCGCTCGAGTTTCAGTTTCCTCTTGGCCCCATCTGCCAGCTGACACCGGGCGCACCGCCGCAAACGGCCTACCCGGAGCTCAATTGCTCCTTCGCAAGCACGCCTGCCGTTCGAGCGACCCCGCCCGCCGCAATGCACAGCGATCTGCGCAGTCGGACGAAACCATATCCGGTGCCCAATCCGAACGGCAACGCCACGCGCGCACGCGAGTTTCCGGGAATCAAACTGGCCTTGCGAGCCGATGATTCGGCGATTCGAGGATGTCTCGTCTATCTCGCGTCCGAATATGATGCTCCGACGATCGCCCATCTAGCGGAACTCATCGCGTCCGTGGAGCCAGCCGAACATCGATTCGCGGTCGGCTAGTTCGTCCGTCACCGCTGCATCGAAGTCACTTCGGAAGGCCGCAACCTTGGGTGCGCCGCGCAAAAACCATGTCCACCAACTAGTTCCGCCATCGGAGCTGCTTACGCGAACCGGCAAGTGGCCATGATGAACAGCTCCGTCGTAATCATCGTGTCACGATCTAACGTCTGGTTGCAGAGACACTCTTCTGCTTCTGTAGCGTGCAGCCTGTCGCTTGCGCCCCGCTCCTCCCGGCGGGCCTGCTTCTTCGCTTGACGTCGCAAACGAAATTCGCGACAGTCAAACTACTAGAACAAGAGTTGCCACGAGCTTTTTCTGGAACTACTGGCGATGAAGCAGCCGAAAGCCTTTGCTGATCTCATGACGCACGTGCGTACGCTCGCAAGCTTCGAGCCGTGTGCGATCGCCGACGCAGCCATTCAGCGCTATACGCACTTCTTCAACGCAGTCGTCGGCCCTCAAGAGCCTGCGGACATGAATGTCTTTGTTTTTCACGTGGATGTTCCCGCCTCCCACCGCTCCATCGAATACGTGGACGTCAAGCACGACCACTGGGAGTTCGACTACAAGGCGCTGGCGAACCACTTCATCTGGGCGAATCTCAGCTTTCACAAAAGCGTGCGCATCTACTACGTCACGAACGAGTCGGCAGATGTGCCATTCACTCATCCTGACATTACGGTTGTGCGACTTCCGGTGGACGCTCGAGCACCGATGTACGAGCGAGTCAGAGCCATGGCGGCGTACGTTCATTCGCGTGCGTTTTCTGCGAATACAGTGTTTCTCGATACGGACGCCTATCCAAATCGAGCGTTGAACAGTGTGTTCAAACGCGATTTCGACGTTGGCGTGACCTATCGCACGACGCCGGGTTTCATGCCGATCAACGAGGGCGTCATCTTCTGCGCGCGGCGGCGAGTTGCTGCTGCAAAGAAATTCTTCTCCGCATATCTGGCCACCTACGAAATACTCAAAGCCGACCCGATCGTCCACGACTATTACGGCAATATCGAGCGATGGCGCGGCGGTCAACTGTCGTTGAACGTGCTCGGACTGTCGCCGGATCTGCCGCGCTTCGGCGATTTCGACCGCAACGGAATACGAATCGCCTCTCTGCCTTGCAACAAGTTCAACTACTGGGTGACCAAGCCGATCGATTTTCGCCGCCCGACCTGGGATGCGAAATACGTGTTGCATCTCAAGGGCGACAGCAAGCATCTGATCGGACATGTAGCCGACTATCAATTGGGATGGCGGTTGCCCGCGTTCGCCTCCGCGGCAGGCAAGTGGCGCCAGTCATATTCGTATGCCGCCTAGCTGCCCTGGCGAGCTCATCTCTTCGAGGAAGTTGGCCTGATGACAGATGCCGTTGCAGAACTGCTGACTCGCGCCAAAGAGATCGGAGTCAAGCTCTGGGTCGAAAGTGGTGAGGTCAAATACCGATGCCGTGCCAGCGCCGTTCCACGAACTTTTCTGGACGAGCTGGGCTCACATCGCGCGGCGTTGCTGAGACATTTCTCGGACCTGGGTTCAGAGCCATCCGAAGATGAACTGACACCCACATTCGAGCGCGGCCCGCAAAATCCGGGGTTGGTGGCGTCGTTTCGTCATGCGACGTGGAATGCCGTCAAGAACAGGCTGAGCGGTGTCGATTCGACCAACCTGCGGTTCGTCATGCGGGTGCGGGGCTACCTGGATTTTGCCGCTTTGTCGTTCGCATTCGAGGAAATGCGTTCCCGGCACGAGGTGTTGAAGACGACGGTGACTGAAATGGACGGGCGCCCGTGGCTCGTATACGGAGCGCAGCCGAATTGGCAAATAGAGGTGCGCGACGTTTCGCATCTGGCACTTGATGAAGATGCCGTCCGCGCCATGGCCAGCGAACTCGTCTGGGCGCCGATGGACCTCACTACCGGTCCGTTGTTCAGGGCATTCGTCATCAGCGTGGGCGCCGAAGATCATGTACTTGGTTTCGTGGTGCATCACTTCATTTCTGACATGGTCTCCATGGGGCTGCTGGGCGAAGAGCTGGTTCGCACCTACTCTTTCAAGGCAGCTGGACACCGCGCCCCCCAGGCGCCTGGCACCTTGCAATATCGAGACTATCTGGCGAGCTCCGCCGAATGGATTGCGCGGCCGGCTTTACGCGCCCGATTGCGGCAAAGGGTTGACAGGCTGGTCGATGCCGGGCCCATGGATCTGGTCAATCGGGATCCCCAACCTCCCACGCCGGATTTCGCGTGTGTACGGAGCCGATTTGAGATCAGCGCCGAACTCACTGCGGCAATTGAAATCACCGCGCAACAACTTCATGTTTCCAAATTCGTGCTGCTGCTGACGGTTCAGAAGCTGCTGATCGCCAGCCTGACAGATCAAAGCAAGGTGACGATGGGCGCGGTGATCTCTGGGCGGGAGATTCCGGCGCTCGCGCCGGTCGTGGGATATCTCGCCGACAGGATGCATTGGACCACGGATCTGGACGACGATCCGGACTTCACCGAGGCGGTCAGGCGAGTCAACGACAGTTACATCGAAGCGATGCGTTATCAGTTCTTTCGTTCCGACATGATCCAGGACGAACTGACCCGTCGCGGCAAATGGCTGCATGCGCCGGTTTTCAACTTTGTTCCTTATTCTCGGCCGCGAGCCAACACCGCGAGCGATCGTTTCTCGGGTTTCCCGCTCGATCCCGCGCCTTTCTCCACCATTCCCTTGCCCGGCATCAGCTATTGGCTGGCCATCCTCGACATGCCTCAAACCATGCGAGGTGACATTCGTTTTCCCCACGGATCTGCCGAACAGCTCGTGCAGCAGCTCCTGGGAATGCTTGAAATGTTGACGAAAGACAGGACAACCAGACTTTCGGCCGTGCGGCGAGCGTTTTCGACTTCCTGATCAGGCGCCCGCCGGTTGGGCAGGGCGCTGTTTTTCCTGACGGATCGTAGTTAGATCGCATGGAGCACTTCAAACTACTGATCGGCGGCGAACTCTGCGACGCGGCGGACGGCTCGCGCGCCGAAAGCGTCGATCCTGGCTCGGGCGAGGTCGTCGCGACCTACGCACGCGCCTCCGCGCGTGAGGCCGAGCAAGCGGTACAAGCGGCGTCGCGCGCGTTCGAGTCGGGGATATGGAGCAAACTCGATCCGACTGAGCGCGCCCGCGTGATGATGGATCTCGCCGATCGTATCCAAGAGAGCGCGATGGAAATTGGCGTCCTCGAGGCGCGGGACAGCGGCGGCCTCGGCCGGCGCACCGTCGGTGACGTGTTCATGGGCGCGCGCATGATCCGCAGCCTCGCGCGTGTCGCGCAGACCGACTTTCCGTGGGTGCAGGAGATCGACGCCGGCAATCCCATGTTCCCCAGCCGCCACTATGCCACCCGTGAGCCGATCGGCGTGTGCGTCGGCATCGTGCCGTGGAATTTCCCCTTCACGATGGCGATCTGGAAAATCGCGATGGCCGCGCTGATGGGCAATAGCGTGATATTGAAACCTGCGAGCGACACTCCGCTTTCGGCATTGGCGCTCGCACGCATCGTCGAGCAGTCGAACGTCCCGAAGGGCGTCATCAACATCCTGGCCGGTTCCGGAAGCGAGCTCGGCAAAGTGCTGTGCACACATCCCAAGGTCGACAAGATCGCGTTCACCGGTTCCACCGAAGTCGGCAGCCTGGTCATGTCGATGGCCAGCAAGACGGTGAAGAAGGTGACGCTCGAGCTCGGCGGCAAATCCGCGAATATCGTACTGCCCGATGCCGATATCGACTCCGCCATCGACGGCGCGATCCTCGCGTCGTTCCTGCACTCGGGCCAGGTCTGCGAATCCGGTACGCGATTGCTGCTGCCCGATGCTCTCTACGATCGTTTCATGCAGAAGTTGTGCGCTCGCGTCGGGCAAATCAAGGTCGGCCACCAGCTCGATCCAAAGACCCGGATGGGCCCGCTCGTGAGCAGGAAGCAGCTCACCACCGTCGCAGGATACGTGCGTGTCGGTCGCGACGAAGGCGCCACGCTCGTCGCCGGCGGGCATGAGATCGAAGTCAAGGGCTTCGAGAAGGGCTGCTACTACGCACCAACGATCTTCGGCGACGTGAAGAACGGCTCGCGCATCGCGCAAGAAGAGATTTTCGGTCCAGTGCTGAGCGTGCTTCGCTACCGCGACGAAGACGAAGCGATCGCGATTGCGAACGACTCGCCGTATGGTCTCGCGGGCGGCGTGTGGTCGCGCGATATCGCGCGCGCCGAGCGTGTTGCCGCGCAGATTCGTACCGGCACGATGTGGATCAACGACTATCACGTGTTCAGCGAACTCGCGCCTTTCGGCGGCTACAAGCAAAGTGGCGTCGGCCGTGAGCTCGGCACGTGGGGCCTCGAGGAATACACCGAGGTCAAGCACGTCCACATCGGCTCCGAGGGCCACCCTGCGATGCGCGCCGCGAATCGTCTGCTCGTCAACTACCCACCCACCACCGCATTCGCGTGGGCCGGGCCGACCAGGCTCACGATTGGTGCGGGGCGCGCCGCGGCTGTGGCCGATCAGGCAGCGCAAGCGGGAGCCAGGCGCATGCTCGTGATCAGCGACTCCGGCGTCGCCAAGGCGGGTGTGCTCGAACGGGTGAAATGCGCGCTCGGATCCATGATGTGCGCGCTGTTCCTCGAGGTGCCGCAAGACTCGAGCTTCGCCACCGTCGATGCGGCGACCTTCGTCGGCCGTGAAGCGGGCGTCGATGGGGTAGTTAGCGTCGGCGGCGGCAGCGTGATCGACACCGGAAAGGCCGTTGCGGTTTGCCTGGGCGCCGGCGGCAAGATGATCGACCACGTCGGCACGCACATGCTGCGCGGCAAGCCTGTGCCACACGTGGTGATTCCGACCACGGCCGGCACGGGCAGCGAGGTGACCAACACCGCCGTGATCCATAGCCTGGAAGCCGGCCGGAAAGTCTACGTGATCGACGACAAGCTGATTCCCTGCGCCGCGATTCTCGACCCGATGCTCACCGCTGGTTTGCCGCGCGGCCTGACCGCATCGACCGGCATGGATGCGCTCACGCACGCGATCGAAGCGATCTGCAGCCGCATGCAGAATCCCATCAGCGAAGGTCTCGCGCTGCAAGCCGTGCGGATGATTGCGCAGTACTTGCCCATCGCCGTGGAACGGCCCGATGACCTCGAGGCACGCGTGCACATGCAGATCGCGAGCACCATGGCCGGTTGGGCAGTCTCGGTGGCGGGCGTCGGCCTCGTGCATGGCATGTCGCACGCTGTCGGTGCGCGCAACGGCATCCCGCACGGCATGGCGAACGGCATCCTCTTGCCGCATGTGATGCGCTGGAATGCCGAGGTCGCCGCCCCGAAGCTCGCCCTCGTCGCGCGCGCGCTGGGCGTGGAAGGCAGTGGCAACGCGCCGGAGCTCGCGAAGCGCGGTGCGGACGCGGTGAGCGAACTACTTCGACGCATCGGTCATCCGCTGCGCTTCTCGGAAGTGGGCGTGCAGAAGGGCCACCTGGCCGCCTGCGCCGAACTTGCGATGAAGGACAACGCGACGATGATCAACCCGCGCGCACCCCGCTTTCCCAGGGAAATCATCACCGTCTTCGAGCAGGCGCTCTGAGCGAAGTTCACCATATGCGACACGCATCGACCGTCGTTCCGGTCGATGCGTGTACAAGGCGGGTTCGCCTGCCATCAATGGGCGGGCTTCTTCAAGGAATCGAACAGCAGTATTCCCGGCGTGCGATTGCTGGAGATCTCCGATGCGAACAGATACTTGTCCGTGCTCGTATGGAACACCCAGCCGCCGAACGTCGGTTCGTACTTGATTCCGTAGCCCTTGTTCACTTGTTCGATCGGCTCCTGTTCGAGGATATGCGTGACGCCCTCCTGCAACAGGTCGATGGTTTCCGCCCGCTCCCACGCATCCTTCGTGATGATGATCTGAGTCGACGCCTGCTTTGACGTGTAGCGCACGACTCGCACCTTGTCGTAGCTATATTCCATTTTCCTGCTCATGTTCGAGTATTCCTTACGTCGGAAGGAGCTGCGTCGGGTAGACGGCGATGCTCTGCTCCGGCTCTGTCTGCGTGGTCGATACCGCCAGCGCGCCAGTGAGGGATGCGGGCTTCGCCGGTTTGATCAGGTCGGCCACCGTCTTGTCTGCGACCTTGTTCATCTGCGAGCCGACGTCCTCGCCGAACCCGTTCCCATCGCAGAGGACGACGTAGCCGTTCTTGCGTGCCAACGGAGTCTCGATCTCCATGCCGCAGGAAGTGATCACGTGCAGGTCGATCGGCGGCGCGGCACGCCCCTCCTTCGTGGCGTAGAGGTTGATCGCGTCTGCGAGCTGATTCTTGTCGTGATCGAGGCAGATCTCCAGGCCAATGGTGCGGTTGCCCACGGTGATGAAGCGCGCCTTCTGCTCGGCCCACTCCGCCAGGCACGGCGTAAAGACGCTGGATTGCCACAGCGACTTGAGAGGTGCTTTCGGCTTCGGCAGATAGTCGATGCGTGAGATGAAGTGCTTCAGCACATAGGTCAAGCCGCCCTGCGTGATCACCGGCGCGACGTTCGCGTAGACGCATTCATCTGGCGTGACGGCGGTACCATCGGCGTGCTTGTAACCCGCGGTGGTCGGCAGGTAGAAAATGATCGTGCCCGCGACGACCGCCCAATCCGGGCCCGGCACGCCGATCTCCTTCAGCGCCGCCAGCATGTTGATCATGCTGTTGAACGTGAACGAGCCCCAATGATCGCCACCCAGGCCCTTGAAATAGAACTCAGGGGCGACAAACAACTTCAACGTCGTCGCCTTCGCATCGACGCTCGGCAGGGCCTTGGAGTAGTTCAGCACGGCAGCGAACCGTTGCATCAGCGCCTGTGCGGGCGCACCCAGACCCTGGCCAATCTTGGAACTGGCATCGGGCACGAGAGATTTTGCCGAGGGTGGGTCGTACGTCGGCATGCGATAGGCCAGCAGTTGCACAGAGGTAAAGTTGGACATGACATCGCTCCTTGCTTCGTCAATTGGTTGGTGGCTGTTCGTCAGTTTTCGCCGCGGCGAGCTCGGCCGTGTCACGCACGGCGCCTTTGTCATCCGTGAGCTGTAGTTTGAGTCGCCGCGTGTCGGCATCCGCCGTGAGCTGCATGCGGCCGCCGAGCAGCCGATCGCAGTAGCCGCCGTTGCTGTTGCGCAGGCTGTAGTCGTGTTCACTTTCCAGGC
>Ga0190274_10001031_pt1 | contig 16310 bp, 17 predicted proteins | sample Popmic531T_FD_133002 | JGI IMG/M metagenome (GOLD analysis project Ga0190274, IMG submission 133002) | Populus adjacent soil microbial communities from riparian zone of Yellowstone River, Montana, USA - 531 T | ecosystem: Environmental > Terrestrial > Soil > Riparian zone | place: USA: Montana...
AAGGAGCGGGGGCGTCCTTGTCCTTCTTGGCGTCGATCTTCGGCATGTTGAGCTTGACGATGTCGGCGCCCATCTCCATCGCCATCCGCGCCGCGTAGTCGATCGCGTAGAAGGAGTTGGCGGTTCCCTTGGAATCGACGGCTTCGCCGCGCGGGTAGGACCAGACGACCAGCGGCATCCCGAAGCGGTCGCAGTCCTGGCGCACCTGGCGCAGCTGGGCGAGGTCCTCGTCCTGGCGCGGGGAGCCGACGTAGAGCGTGTAGCCGATCGCGTCGGCCCCGAGCCGCACCCCGTCCTCGACCGTGGAGTTGCAGGAGGAGAAAGACTTGGCGGAGGAGGGGATGTCGGTCTTGCCGTTGACCTTGAGGATCAGCGGCACCCGGCCGGCGTAGTCCGGGTAGTACTTCTCCGCCATGCCGATCTGGCAGGCGAGAGCCGAGTAGCCGGCCTCGGCGGCGAGCCGGAACTGGTAGTCCGGGTCCTTGGAGGCGGGGTTGGGGAAGAAGTCGCGGGGGCCGTGCTCGATCCCCTGGTCGATCGGCAGCAGCATCAGGGTTCCGTTGCCGGGGCCGAACTCGAACAGCAGCCGGTGCAGGCGCGCACGTTTGCCTGGCGGCAGGGTCGCGAGTAGCGATTTCTGCTCGGTCAGACTCTTCAGCTCCACGTAAATTCCTCCTCGAAGACGGGTGTCCCGGCAGTATGCCACCGCAAACGTCGACGGGGGCCGGCACAGGGGGGTTATTCTCGGTGGACTATGAGCGAGACTGAGCTCAGCGTCATCTGCAAGAACTGCGGCTCCGAGGTCAGTCCCTACGTAACCGAGTGCCCCTACTGCGGGACCCGCTTGCGCAAGCGGGCGCCGAAGCTGGAGCGCCGCGACGGCGGCCTCGAGGCGCAGCGCCCACGCCGCCGCCGCCCGCGACTGCGGCGCCCGCAAAGGTCCGGCGCACCGCGCCCCTTCCGCCCCTACGCGACGCTGGCGGCGATCCTCGGCTCGGCCGTCCTGCTGCTGATCCAGAAGGCCAGCGGCGATCCCCTCTCCAGCTTCGGCGGCCTGCTGGTCCCGCTCGAAAGCCAGTGGTGGCGCCTCTTCACCGCGCCCTTCGCGTACGTCGACGTCGGCTACCTGTTCGTCGTCGCGGTCGCCCTGGCGATCTTCGCGACCGCGGTCGAGCGCCGGCTCGGCAGCGTCCCGACCGCGGTGCTGCTGCTCGCCTGCGGCGCCCTGGGGATGCTGGCCGCGAGCGGTGTCGCCAACGCCCAGGACGACTTCGCCGTGATCGCCGGCGGCAACGGCATGGCCCTGGGTGCGGTCGCCGCCTGGTTCGCGATCCGCCGCGCCGAGGCGCACGGGGCGATCGACGAGGAGTACGACACGATCGGCGTGGTCGTCGTCGCCGCGGTCCTGATCGCGCTGCCGCTGTTCGCCCCGACCGCCGACCTCGTCGCCGGTCTGGTCGGCGGTGTCGTCGGCGCTCTGGCCGGGCTGATCGCGTCCGTCGCGCGCTCCCCCGAGTAACTAGGCTGGGCCGGTGCCCGACGAGAGCGAGTTCGAGGCCGCGATCGAGCGGCTGCTCGACCCGGAGCGGTTCTCCGAGGCCGAGCGGGTCGTCGCCAAGGCGGCGCCGCAACTGCAGAAGGTGCTCGTCGGCGCGCTCGCCGAGGGTGGCTGGTTCGGCGAGCCGCACGAAGCGGAGGCCCTCAGAGCCGCGACGGTGCCCGATCCCGACGAGCGGATCGCCGCCGTTCGCGCCCTGCTCGCCGAGGAGGCGCGGATGGGGATGATGGTTGGGGTGGCCGTCGGCTGGGCACTGAAGGAAGAGATGAGTGGCCCCGAGAGCGGGGACGACGAACCGAAGGGAGAGCGTTGACGATGGAGATCAAATTTCACGGCCAGTCCTGCTTCGAGCTGAGCGACGGCGACGTCACCCTGCTGATCGACCCGTTCCTCAAGCCCAACAACCCGGCCGCGGTGGCGACCGCGGACGAGGTCGAGCCGACCCACATCGCGCTCAGCCACGGTCACGCCGATCACATGGCCGACGCGGTCCCGGTCGCCAAGCGCACCGGCGCCCATTGCATCGCGATGGTCGAGCTCGCGAACTGGCTGGAAGGGCAGGGAGTGGAGAACGTCAGCGACCCCAACTTCGGCGGCATGGTCAGCTTCGACGGTGGCTCGGTCAAGCTCGTCCCGGCCTGGCACACGAACACGATCCCGGGTTCCGAAGAGGCCCCCTACAGCGCCGAGCACGGAGTCGTGATGGGCCCGGCCGCGGGCTTGATCGTCAAGCTCGGGGGCACGACCGTCTACCACGCCGGCGACACCTGCCTCTTCGGCGACATGAAGCTGATCGCCGAACGCGACCCGGTCGACGTCGCCCTGCTGCCGATCGGCGGCCACTACACGATGGATCGCCACGACGCGGTCGTCGCGGCGCAGTTCGTCGGCGCCGGGACGGTGATCCCGATGCACTACGACACCTTCCCCCCGATCGAGACCGACGCGGGGGCGTTCAAGGCCGACGTCGAGGCCCAGACGTCCTCCCAGGTGGTGCTGCTGGCGCCGGGGGAGTCGCACACGGTCTAAAGAAGTCCTGGCTGGCTGGCCAGTCGTGCGGTAACCTCGCCCGGACCGCGCAGCCGACCGGAGGAGAGCTGAGGATGGAGGCCAAAGAGGCATCCGGGACCCAGTCCAGGACCGAGCGAGCCGACTACCAGGAGACCGCCGACCCGGCCCTGAATGCGGCGGCCGACCGCACCGCCGAGATCAAGCTGCTCACCTACGAGGAGCTGTACCTGCTCTGGGAGCGCCAGCAGTGGCAGACCCAGGAGCTCGACTTCGCTCGCGACCGCGAGGACTGGCACGAGCGGATCAGCGAGGAGGAGCGCTTCCAGCGGATGTACGGGCTCTCATCGTTCTTCATCGGCGAGCAGAAAGTCGCCGAGGAGCTGGGTCCGATCATGCGCGCCGCCCCGACCGAGGACCAGAAAATCTTCCTCTGCACGCAGATCGCCGACGAGGCGCGCCACGTCCGCTTCTTCGAGCGCTTCTACCGCGAGGTCGGCGTGCTCGAGTCCGACGGGCTGAGCGAGATGCTGGCCGAGACCTCCGCGCACCTCAACGACAACTTCGGGCGCCTCTTCGACGAGATGCTGAAGCAGCGCACCGACCGGCTTTCAGCAGAACCCGAGGACACCGAGGCCCTGGTCGAGGCGGTGACTATCTACCACATGGTCATCGAGGGGATGCTGGCCCTCACCGGCCAGCACTTCATCATGGATTTCAACGAACGCGAGGGGACGCTGCCGACCTTCGTCGAGGGCTTCGGCAACGTCGCCCGCGACGAGCACCGCCACGTCGCCTTCGGCTCCGTCTTCCTGCGCGAGAAGGCACGCGAGGACGACCGCTACAAGCGGGCGATCCAGCGCACCTTGGAGGAATCCCTGCCCGTCGCCGACGGCGTGCTCTCGCCGCCATGGGCGGAAGCGGAGGACTTCGAGCTGTTCGGCTACTCGCTCGAGGAAACTCGCCAGTTCGCCGGCACCTGCCTGATGCGGCGCCTCAAAGTCATCGGCCTCGGCTAGCGCCGCGCCGCTGACGGGCGTTTGAGTAGGCCTAGACGGCCGGTTCGGGGTCGGGCGAAGGCGTTGCTTCTTCGGAACCGGAGCTCGACGGTGGCGGCGATTCGGCCGGCGGTTCGGGCGCCGGTGCCGGGGCCGGTTCAGTCGGTTCGGCCGGCGGTGCGGCGGAGGCCGGCGGGGCGGCGGTGGGTGCGGTGCCGCCGACGGTGACGACGACCGTGCTGCCACCGCCGTGGGCGCCCGCGACGGCGCCGGCAGGCGGCGTCGCGCCGGTCACCGATTCGACGCTCGGGTCGCCGGTGCTGACCGTTTCCTCGCCGGCGTTGGACTGCCCGGCGGCTTCCTCGCCGGTCGCCGTGGGCGTCGGCTCGACGGCGGGCGCCGGTTGTGGCGCCGGCTCGGACGCTTGGGGGGTCGGGGCGGTTGCGGGCTCGCTCGCGGCCGCCTTCGGCACGCTCACCTGCGCCTGCGCGATGGCCGGCGCATGCGGCGCTTGCGTACGGCTGATCTTGGCCGGCGGGTCGACCGGGGTGGCGCTGTTCTGCTTGACCTCGACCGCGGCACCGGCCGTGAGCACCGCGGCGGTGACGACGCCGGCGACGGCCTTGGTGCCGATCGCACCGCCGATCGCGCCGATTCCGCCGGCGGCGCTGCTGCTGCTGATCGCAGCGCCGACACCGCCGACGCCGGCGGCCCCTGCCCCTGCGGCACCGGCACCCGCGGCGCTGGCGCCGGCGGTCCCGCCTGCGCCGCCGGCCCCGCCAAGACCGAGCTTGGAGACGATGAAGCCCTTCAGCGCAACCAGTGCGCCGGCCGGGAAGAGGGCAGCCAGAACCTTCTCGTTGGAGCGGACCTGGGAGCGGAAGTCGCCGCACTCCTCGCATTCGCGGACGTGACGGCGGATCGGGCCGGAGACCTTGCGCAGGCCCTCGGCCGCTTCGGAGAGCTCGATGCGAACCTCGCCGCAGGTCAGCAGCCTCGCCTGGCTCGCCTCGGCCAGCGAGATCCGCGCCCGCACCAGCAGCGACTTGACCGAGGGCACGCTGGTGTCCATCGCCGTGGCGATTTCCTCGTAGGAGAGGGCATCCATCTCACGCAGCAACAGAGCCGTGCGCTGGGTCTCGGGAAGTTTCTTGACGTCGGAGAGGAGCTGGCGGAACTCCTCGCGGTTGTGGACCTTCTCGGCGGTGGAGGAGGCTTCGACCGCTGGCACCATGTCCATCGATTCCTGGGCGTCGGCGGTCGGTTTGCGCAGGTGGTTGAGACAGCGGTTGCGGGCGATCCGGTAGAGCCATGGGCGCAGGTTGATCTCGCGCTCGTCGCGGAGCATCGCTTTATAGGCGTTGACGAAGACCTCCTGCAGCACGTCCTCCGCGTCCTCGGTGGAGCCGAGCATCTGGCGGCAGAAACCGAGCAGTCGACCCTGGTAACGATCGACGATCGTCTCGAAGGCGCCGGGGTTGCCGCTGCGCGCCATCGCGATCAGTTTGGCGTCGCCCTGCAGCTTGAGCAGGGGAGAGCGGCGGGCCAGGAGTCCGCGGCGACTGGCGTGCGTTAGGGCTGATGCCTCCAAGCTCTCCTCCAGGGAAGGCGTTGTTTCTATTGCTACAGACACCGTAACAGCGCCGGAGTTGCGCCCCGCGAACATTTATTGCGGTTTTAGACGCGGCGGAAGAGCTGGATACCATCGCTGGGCCCGGGTGGCGAAACTGGCAAAAGCGGCGCCCTTAAAAGGCGCTGCCCCGTAAGGGGCTTGCGGGTTCGAGTCCCGCCCCGGGCATTCCGGCGCCTGGGCGCCACGGGAAGGGGGTCCTGCGGGCGGGGCAAACTGGCTCCGTTCTCGGACCCCCTTCCCGTGGCGCCCAGGCGGGGAGTGCTCGGATAGGCTCGTTCTCGCATGGAGCATGGGGGGCGCCTAGTTGCGAAGGTCTTGAGGTCGAGAGGGGTCGGCCATCTCTTCACGCTGTCTGGGGGACATCTGTTCTCCATATACGACGGCTGCAAAGAGGAGGGGATCGGGCTCGTCGACGTGCGGCACGAGCAGACGGCGGTCTTCGCCGCCGAGGGGCTTGCGAAGGCGACGCGGGGGCTCGGCGCCGCGGCTCTGACCGCAGGGCCCGGGGTCACCAACGGGATCAGCGCGATTGCCGGGGCGCAGGCGAACAACTCGCCGATCGCCGTGCTCGGCGGCCGGGCGCCGGAGATGCGCTGGGGCTCGGGCTCGCTGCAGGAGATCGATCACCTTCCCTTCGTCTCGCCGCTGGTCAAGTCGGCCCAGACCGTCAAGGAGCCCGGCAGGATCGCGGCGATGACGGCGGCGGCACTGGACCTGGCGCTTGCAGCCCCTAGCGGGCCGACCTTCCTCGACTACCCGCTCGACGTCGTCTTCACCGAGGCGGAGCTGGAGACGCCGGCGCTGCCGGGGGCGCCGGTTGCCGAGGCGGCCGCGGGGGTCGAAGAGGCGGCGGCGCTGCTGGCCGCGGCCGAGCGCCCGGCGATCATGGCCGGCACCGGCCTCTACTGGGCGCACGGCGAGGGCGAGCTGCAGGCCCTGGCCGAGGCGCTGGGCATCCCGGTCTTCCTCAACGGCCTCGGCCGCGGCTGCCTCGCGGCCGATCACGAGCTGGCCTTCAGCCGCGCTCGCGGTGCGGCCTTGAAGGGGGCGGACGTGGCTTTGGTCGTTGGGGTGCCGATGGACTTCCGGCTGGGGTTCGGCGGCAGCTTCGGTGAGGAGACGAAGATCGTGCGGCTCGACGTCGCGCCCAACGCGCTCAGCGCCAACCGTGCCCCCGCGGTCGATCTGGTCGGCGACGTCAGGGCCAGCCTGGCGGCGATCCGCGAGGGCGTCGCCGGGGGCAAGCCGCGCAGCGATCGCTGGCTCGAGGAGCTGCGCGCGGTGGAGAGCGAGAAGCGGGCGGCGGAGCAGGAGGAGTTGAACGACCCACGCTCGCCGCTGCACCCGGTCCGTATATACCGTGAGTTGGCCGAGGTGCTGGATCGCGACGCGATCGTGGTCGGCGACGGCGGCGACTTCGTCTCCTACGCCGGTCGCTTCATCGACACCTACCAGCCGGGGTGTTGGATGGACCCGGGGCCGTTCGGCTGTCTCGGCGCCGGACCCGGGCAGGCGATCGGCGCCAAGGTTGCGCATCCGGACCGCCAGGTCTGTCTGCTGCTCGGCGACGGTGCCTTCGGCTTCGCCGGCATGGAGTTCGACACTATGGCGCGTCACGGCCTCGGGGTGGTCGGCGTGATGGGCAACAACGGCATCTGGGCGCTCGAGCATCACCCGATGAAATTCCTCTACGGATACTCCGTCGCGGCGGAACTGCGGCCGGAGACCCGCTATGACGAGCTGGTCGAATCGCTGGGTTGCGACGGCGTTCTCGTGCGCGATCCGAGCGAGCTGCGGCCGGCCCTCGAGCGCGCCTTCGAGTCGGGTCGCCCGACCCTCGTCAACGTCCTCACCGACCCCGAGGTCGTCTACCCGCGCAAGTCGAATCTGGCTTAGATAAGCCAGATTTTGATGTAGGGGTGGACATGTTAGACACAGTGGCCACCCCAAACGAGAATCGGCCGCCATCGCTGGCGACCGATTCAAGCTGGCCCCTCAGGACGGGCAGGGGTACGTCTTCAGGGACCATGTGTATTCAATGGGCCCAGACGGCGGGAGGCGCCATAATGCGGCAATCGCCTAAGCCCTGTTACGGGTCCGAGCGATGGATGATCCACAACTCTTCCCCGGTGAGCCGATTATGCGCCCGACTATCCGCTGCGTCTAGTCCGTCTCAACCCCGGTACTCATAAGCGGGTAGTCGCAACCTACCTACTTTTGGGGGTTAGGTGCAGTCTCTTACCCAACCGTCCTGTCGAGTGGCGCCAGGCTGTCCACCCGGTACCGCGAAGGTCTTCGACCGAATACGGTCGTACTCAGTGGCGATTCGAGGCGGCGGAGATCGCCGCGCCGTAGAGGATGTCGTGCTCGGAGACCTCGATCTGCTCGAGGCCGAAGGCGCGCATCGTCTCGACCAGGATCACCACGCCGGCGACTATCGTCGGCGCTCGATCGGGGTGAAGGCCGGGGATCTCAACCCGCCGGGAGAGCGGGGCGGAGGCGAGCCGCGAGAGCATCCTCTGGATCGACGGCAGCGAGAGGACGTGGCCGTGGACCCGCGCCGGGTCGTAGGGCTCCAGCTCCATCTCCACCGCGGCCAGTGAGGTCGGCGTGCCGGCGACGGCGATTCCGGCGCTGGCCTGGGTGCCGGTGGGGACCGCGGACTCGATCAGGCCGCGAGCGTCGATGGCGAGGGATTCCAGCTCTAGCGCGGTTGGGGGGTCGGAGGCCAGGTGGCGCTCGCTGTGGCGCACGACCCCGGCTTGCAGAGAGGTGTGGAAGGAGATCTCGGCGCCGGTGCCGACGATCAGCTCGGTCGAGCCGCCGCCGATGTCGACGACCAGGGTCGGCTCCGAGGGTGTGTGCTCCGAGGTCGCGCCGAGGTAGGTGAGCCGGGCCTCCTCCTCGCCGTCGAGGACGCGGGCCGAGAGCGCGAAACGCTCCCGCAGCTCGGCGACGAAGGCGCTGCCGTTCTCGGAATCGCGGACCGCACTGGTCGCGATCGCATCGACGGTCTCGACGCCAAGCTCCCGGTTGAGGGCGACGTAGGTACCGATTGCCGCACAGGCCTCCTCGACCGCCTCGGTCGAAAGCCGCCCGGAGAGGTCGACGCCACGGCCCAGCCGCGTCACCTGACTGCGCCGCTCCACCGGTGCGACTTCCCCCCTCGCGACGTCGGCGACCAGCAGCCGCGCCGAGTTGGTGCCGACGTCGATCACCGCGACCCTGTGGGAGTCTGCAGGCATGAGGCCGGCACTCTAGAGCGAGAGCAAGCCGCGAGGTCCCTTGCGCAATCCAGCACCCGTCCCCGCGCCCACCGCCCCATTGCTACCATCTCCAGTCCGTCGCGGGGTGGAGCAGCCAGGTAGCTCGTCGGGCTCATAACCCGAAGGTCGCAGGTTCGAATCCTGCCCCCGCTATTACACGAAAGTCCCGCAAATGCGGGGCTTTTAGTTTTGTTGTCTTACAGACAACAGGGTGCAAAATTGGCCATGGGGCAAGCTGTGGGGCAAGGTGAGGTCCGCACAAGCCTCTGACAGCAGGCAAAGCTGGCCTGAGGAAGAGCTCTGCGGGCTCTCAAAGATGGCCCAAATGGGAGACTCCCGCGAGTGCCGTTTGATCTGAGTCAACAGCTCGCCGAAGTCCCGCCGCCGTCCCGTCATCCTTCAACTTCTCAGAAGAGGCAGTATTCGGACGATCTCTCGAGGGTGTTCTCGGTGGCCCTCGAGAAGTCGATGGGGACTCATTTCCCACACACGACTTCTGGCGAGGGGACCGGGACGAACGCCGCTAGTGCCTCCGGCATCAAGAGCATCGATGTTGCATTCAACATCGAGGGGCTCTTCCTCGGTTTGGGGTTGAGCGTCAAGGTTGTTGGCCTTCCCGAGAAGAACCGCGGCTATACGCATAACCTCAAGCGTGTGTCCGAGGAGTGGAACCTAGAGACGGTCAACTACCACCGCTACATGCCGTATTCGATCATCGTTGGCATGCTTTTCTTGCCCGTGGATGCGATGACGGATCGCAAGCAGAAAACCTCCCTGAGCACTTCGCTCGATCACTTTCGCGGCTTTCGAGGTCGACGCGATCATCGGGATGACATCGACCTCATGGAGGAGATCTACATTGGTCTATATGACCCCAGCGGCCGGAAGGCTGGCGATGTCTTTTTCGTTGGTGCTGACCTCACGCTGGGCCCCCAGGGAATTCCAAAGCCAGCCGACCGCAAGTCGTTCGAGGACGTAAAAGACGAGCTGGTCAGCGATTTCAAGGCGAGAAATCCAAAGCTTCAAGTTCGCGGTATGCCGTAACTCAGGCGAGCAGAGGTTCCAAGTCATATCTCCCTGGCTTGGGGCAAGGAATCTCCTGATCAAATGGCCGCAAAGCGAGTGTCGTACTCGTTCGCGACGCGAGAAAGCATGTCGTCGTAGTAGAAGACCTCCCCTGGCTGTGGAGCGGGTGGTCGCGCTACGAGTTGAACTGGACTGCTGTCATTCGCTGCTCTAACGACCACGATCCCTAGGCCGTCGAACCCGTGGTGGGCAGAAGAGGCTCGCCTGGGAATCTCCTCGACCTTGCGGATGATGCGTTCTGCGTCGCCGGGCTGCAGGTGTTGCGATACGACTCCTCGGTCAGCCCCGCTCTGCCGCTCCGGACTGATGAAAGTGTCGCTTTCGTTGACCATCACGAGCCCAACGGCAAGGGCCTGGTTCGAAGCTCCATGGACCGTCAAGTGGCTTGAGTTGAGCTCGTCATACAGTCGGGGACGTGCCTTGGAGTGGGCAGTCATCGCTGCCTTCGCCTCGAGAGCGACTAGAACTCCGGAGCCTGCGAGAGCACCCTCAGTGATCAATGGGAGTTCTGAGAGCTCAGCTTCCTGTGGACCGTTGAGGACGATTCCCCATTGATCTGCCAAGTCGGCGAGGGTGCGGTGCCCGGTTGATTCATCTCCTGAAGATCGCGCAATCACGAGATCGAGGTTCTTCTTGCGCCCGGTGGCAAAGTCCCGCATCTCGAAGTTGACGCCGAAAATGACCTTGCCGGCTCGCGCGTGATCGCCGAGCAATGCGCTGGTCCGCAGCATGTCGAAGAAGACGCCCCAACAGGCCACCTTGCTGTGGAGGTCGGAGCGGGAGTGGTATTGCCACAGCTCTTCGGATTTACCTCGTGGCTGAGGGATCGACATGCTCGCCACGAGTATCTCGGGTCCGTGCATCACCTCGGAGAGACTAAGTCTGGAAGCGGACGAGGGTGGCTTCAGGAACTGGCACGGGTTCGTGCGGGACGAACGAGGGTCTCGATGTGAGTGGCCACCAGCTCCGGAGCCTCGTGCTCCCAGGCTCTCAGGACTTGCCAGCCAGCTTCCCGGAGTTGTGCGTCGGTATCTCGATCTCGGCGCTGGTTGGTCTCGATCTTCTGGCGCCAGAAGTCGGCGTTATTGGCGGGCCAGGTCGCGTGCTGGGGGCAGCCGTGCCAGAAGCAGCCATCGACGAAGACTGCCACTCGCGCAGAGATGAAAGCGATATCCACGCGCCGCCGTTTGTCGGATATGACGGGAGCGTCCACTCGATAGCGCAGACCTCGCGCATGTAGCGCTCGTCGCAACTCCATCTCAGCAGACGTGCCAGTGCGGCGGACCTTTTTCATCCGGCGACTCGCCTCTTTCGAGGACGACGTCATCGCCTTCGAGTCGGGTCCAGCGAAGGTCAGGCTGCGACCAGTTGCGTTTCGGTCGTCATCGACTCCAGGTGGGCGTGAGCTTCGCAAAGGAAATCCTCGGGGATGCGGAGGTTGCCACGTTCGGCTCGCTCAAGGAAACCCGCAGTCGCGCGAATCGATAGGAGGTGGGTTTCGAACTCGAGATAATCCAGGAGATGTGGTCGATCCCATTGGACGGGCCACATGGAGACGCGAGCCTCGCGCCGTTCGCCACGTCGACCCCATGCCGCTTTCGGCCACCGATTCCCAATGAGCTCGGCGTCGTTTGGGCGATAGGCCTCGGACGTAAGCAAACGCTGACCGAGCCAGCGAGCGACCGGCACGCTAACGGCATTTCCGATCAGTTTCCATCGGCTTCGAGCTCCACGACCACCAGTTTCAGTCTCCGTAGTGGCCGTCCAATCGGCCGGAAAACCCTGGAGTCGTTCTGCGTCGCGGATGTCTGGGGTCACCAACTGGGCAGAACCGGGTTCCCATATTGCCGGGGGAGAGGGAATGCCTAGCCCGGACCCCCCCTTCAAGGTTGGCACTGCATCGATGGCCCAGCCAAGTCCGCGCAGGCCCTCCGTCCAGTAGAAGCCGCAGCCCAACTCGTCCTCATGAGCACTGGCTAGGTTTGGCTGCTCATCTTGATTGAGGAGAACCGACCGGGGGTCCTCCGAGCGCGAGGCAAGCAACAGAACGCGTTGACGGCGTTGCGGAAGTCCGAATGCCTGGGAATCGACTACCCGATAGGCCCAGGCGAAGCCACGGCTCTCCAGTTGTTCCACGAGCCGGGCCATTGCTTTCCCGCGATCGAGAGAAAGCATGAAAGAGACGTTCTCTAGGAGGAGCCAGGTGGGCTCGGGGTCAGCGCGGTCCAAGAGCCTGAATACATGCTCGACCAAGCTCGACTGTGAGCCAGTGATTCCTGCCGTCCGTCCGGCTTGGCTGAGGTCTTGGCAGGGGAAACCGGCGGCGACGAGATCGCAAGCCGGAAGGCTCTCGAGCGTCGTGATGTCTGGCTGGATCTCCGCGTCCGTGAAACGTGCGCCGAGCACCTCTCGGGCTGCGTTATCGATCTCGCAGAGGAGTGATGATTGGTGCCCTGCCTCCTCAAGGCCAACCTCGATCCCCCCGATCCCCGCAAAGAGCCCGACTACGTCGAGGCCAGTCGGCTGAGTCTCGGTGGGCACGAGCGCAAGTCAAGCAGGTGGACCGGCGGAGAGGCGAACATATGTTCGCTTATGGGCAAGAAATGGGGCAAGAAGCCCCACAGACTCCAGCCGATCCCAGCCGATCTCGATCTCGCGAAATCCGCTTAAAACCGTGCCCCACGTAGTCCAGCCGATCTCAAGATCGGGCTCATAACCCGAAGGTCGCGGGTTCGAATCCCGCCCCCGCTATTTCACGAAAGCCCCGCATTTGCGGGGTTTTCGTCGTTTCCGGGCCGCAGACAAAAGGGTTCAAAAACGGCCCCGGGGCAACGCCTGGGGCAACATGAGCTTCGAGAGAGGTCGATCCAGGGCCTTGTCAGGCGCTTCCGGTCCACCTACGTTCGCCCGCGAGAAACGCAAATGAACGGCCCCGGCGGCGCGCAAACGCCCCGGGGCCCGGCACCGAAGTAACGAGCCTTCGATGCGAGAGAGACGCTACCTATCGCCGACTTGAGCGGGGAGCGCGTCGCTGGCCGGTCTTCGGTGCCCTTACCGGGAGGAGAGCGCCATGCCCGAGACGACCATCACCATCGACCGCGACCAGCGCAGCGGGCTCTATGAACTGGTTCGCAACCACCTCGGCAGCATCGAGGACTTCTGGGTCGCGCTGGAGAGGACCAAAGACTTCGCCGCCGCGGAGCGGCTGGGCGAGGAGTTCGCCGAAGACTTCAGGTTGCTGCGGGACATCGGCTGGAGTGAGTACGACGTGCGCGAGAGCTACGTGCTGAGGATGCCGGCCGACGACCTGGCCGACCTGCTCCGGCGGCTGCGGGACGAAGCGACCCACGTCCTGATCGAGCGCGGAGCCGAGGCGCAGTCAAGCTGCGAAGACGCCGCCACCGACCGGCGCTTCCAAATCGGCTGCGAGACCTGCGGGAAGGTGCTCGCCGACATCGACCTGCATGCGAAGGGTTGACCATGCCTCCGCATTGCGCCGGATCGCGACTGCTTCTCCCCGACCCCCATCCCTCGCGGCTCAACTACTTGATCCTGACCGGGACGCTGCTCGAAGACCCGCGATCTGGTCGTAATCCAGTCGGGCAGCCCGTGACGCTTCTGCGGATCGAGTTCCTGGTGGCCGACCCCGAGCGGCCGCAGGTGCTGTGGACGTGGGCGAGTTGCGAGGTCGAAGTGTCCGACGCGCTCGCGGACCGGCACGGCATCCGCGGGCTCGAAGGCGGCGCGCCGGTCTTCGCGGCGGGGCAGCTCAGCGAGCGCTGGGCGATCTCGGGAGGGAGAAGCGCCAAACGCTCCGCGCTCGTCGCCGCCCTGGTTCGGTCGGGGTCGCCGCCGAACAGCGGCGAGTTGCTGATCCCAGGGGGCGGGTCGTGAGCCCCGGCAAAGAACAGGTCGCCGGCCTCAGCCGCCGCTTTGCGCGAAACCTCGTTTCCTCACGTCGCCGGTCAAACCTCTCGCAGGCGGAGACCGCCGAAAGGGCGGGCCTGCATCGCACGGAGATCAGCTTGCTTGAGCGAGGTCTTCGGGTACCGCGACTGGACACCATCGTCCAGCTCGCGGCAGGTGTTGAAGTGGAGCCCTGCGACCTCTTAGTCGGCATGGCCTGGAGGCTCGACCACCTCGCCGGGGCTGACGCTCTGGGCGGTGGCTTCGAGGTCAAGATCGGCAACCGCTGGGAGCGGGTCTAGATGGACTCCTCGCCAGTCGCCCAGCACTTCGGTCGACGGCTCTGGTACCGCCGCCGGCTCGCCGATCTGAGCCAGGAAGACCTCGCCCTGCTGATTGGCCTTCACCGCACCGAAGTCAGCCAGGTCGAGCGCGGGCTGAGGGTCCCGCGCCTCGACACGATCCTCAAGCTGGCCGGAGGGGTCGAGGTCTCGCCCTGCGACCTCGTTGGGGGCCTGCGCTGGCAGCCTCGCTCCCTGGCCGAAGTCGGCGGCGGCTACGGGGACAACGGCTCACGACCGGCGGCCGGCAAGGGGAGCCGCACACGATGAAGACTCCGCGACCAGTTCCGACTTTGACGCCTGGACCGCCGGTGACTCTCCGATCGGGCCGCCCTCTGGCATAGCTGAGCGGCTGTAGCCAGCACCGCATCCGCCTGCTCTCCTGGCTCTCGCTTGGCTGCGGATGACGATCAAAGGGCGCCGCCATGACGTTCTACCGACGCTTTGGCTTCCTACCTAGCGGGGCTACGGGTATGCATATCCCAACCGATTCCCCAGAGGTTCACCTTCGTCGAGGACTCGATATCGGCCTTTGGGAGGTAGAGAGCCAGTAGTTGGAGATGCCCCCGCGGACGAAGCAAACAAACACAGCGGTTCTATTAAGCTCAGGAAGTTACTGGCTAAACGGTGCGCCTGTGGTTATGCTCGTCCGCAATGTGGGACGGGCGGCTGTGACGGTCAGATTCAGCAGTAAGCGGCTCTTACTCGCGCCTGGGAAAGGTGACGAGGTCTTGATCGACGACGGTGATCGCACTGTTCCCGTCAAACCCAAACCGGACCCGATCATTCGGGTACCGGAGACACCGCCTTTTGGTTTGGTAAAGGTTATCCGGGGCGGCAATGTCGCGGCCTCACTTCAATTGGACGAGCGTGAGGGAGCACCGCCATTGGAGACGGTAGTGGGCGACTGGATCGCTGCACACGAGATGCCGGAAAGACTGGATGTCGATGTTCGGGCATCCAGCGTGACCGACGACGATCTCCACCCGCTGCTCGTCGTTGGGCGCCGCCATCGAATCCCAATCACGGTGCACCTTCGTCCGCTTGACTGAAGAACAGAAAGATTCAGCGGCGACCTCCCAATCGCCCACGGACACGGCGGTCGTCCAGATCCGTGAAGTCACTAAGTGGCTGATCGGCGGCTTCGCCGCAGTTGGAGTCGCCCTCGCTGCTGGAAGCCAGCTCTCCGACATTGGCCACCTGGAGGGCGGTCGACTTGTGGCGGCGGGTCTCGGCGTGGGGCTAGTACTGGTTGGGATAGTGGCCGCGATCCTGTACGCGACCAAGGTCTTGACGCCGAGGCCGGTGGGACTCGGTGAACTCGTAGCGGGCGAGAAGACCTCGGCGACGGGCAAGAGGATCAAAGAGGAACCCGATCTGTTGCTCGGCTACGGAACATCGATCGCTGAGTTCCAGCAAAAACGAAGAGACACCATCTCGGCTTCGGATGCCGCATGGAAGAAGTATGAAGATTCGGAAGACGACGAAAAACTTCGGGCACGAGCGATGCGGACGCAGGAAGACAAGGCAAGGATCAACGCTGCGATGCAGTGGCTGTTCAGCTTCACTCGCTACACGGAGACGGAATGGCTCTTCAAGCGTTCGCTGCGGGCCATGGTGGCCGCTGCTGCGATCGCCGCGCTCGGCATTGTCACGTTCGCCTGGGCCGCGCATCCTGAAAACGGAGAAGAAGCGAAGGCCCCCGAGGCGGCAGTCGTGGCAATGGCGCCGGCCCTGGTTGAAGTCGACCTTAGCCACGAGGGGGAGGAAGCGCATGCGGACGACCTCGGCAAGAAATGCGACCCGGACGCCTTTGAGGCGATCGCCATCGGCGGCTCGGCGGAAACGCCCGAAGTGGTCTCTGTGCCAACCAAAGACTGCGAGCTCGATCGCTTTGTCCTCACCAGCGAGGTCGGCACCTACAAAAGCCTCGAACCCCTGACCCGCCCTCAGGAAGTGCCGCCGCACGGCTAGCTCGTGGCCTCATCGTTGGTGCAACACCCGGCTGCCGATGAAGTCGCTTGAAATGGCGCCCGTCAGATCGGGCGGCAATGACCGTCGTCGATGAGTGGGCGGGGCGGCTGAGCGGCCTCTCGATCGAGACGATCGCCGGGGCGCGGGAGCGCCTCGATGCGCTCGGGATCGAGCACCTCTCCGCCGAGCTCTCTCGTCGGCCCGACGTCGACGCGGTGGTCGGAGCCTGCATCCTCGTCAGCTCGCTCGATGCGCTGGTCGAGCGCGGGGTGCCGGAGACCAAGCTGGTCGCCAAGCTGAGGGGAGATCCCGACATCTGGCCGAGTGTTGCCGAGATCGTCGCCGGCAGATTGCTGCTGCCCTTCTTCGATGCCGAGGCGGAGCTCGAGATGGATTACGGGAACCGGTCGGGTGGACCGAACGCCGACTTCCGGCTGACGGCGGGCCCCAAGGAGGGAGCGAGGATCGAGTTCAAGGCGGTCGGCCTCTCGGCTGCCGAGACGTCCTTCTTCCGCGGCGCCGCCGAGGCGCTCCCGCGCT
>Ga0190274_10001032_pt1 | contig 16297 bp, 17 predicted proteins | sample Popmic531T_FD_133002 | JGI IMG/M metagenome (GOLD analysis project Ga0190274, IMG submission 133002) | Populus adjacent soil microbial communities from riparian zone of Yellowstone River, Montana, USA - 531 T | ecosystem: Environmental > Terrestrial > Soil > Riparian zone | place: USA: Montana...
CCCGGGCCTGGGCGCGGCGCCCGAGAACACCGACCTCGCGGTGCAGCGGATCGGCCTCTCCAAGCAGGTGCTGAGGCGGGTCGACGAGGCTCCCTACCGCGCCTTCGCGGCGGCCGGCGGCGACCTGGTGATGCTGAGCACCGCGATCTACCCGGCGTTCTCACCCGTTCCCGCCGCCTTCTCGCGCCCGATCGCGACCGGCGAGCTGCGTACTAGCCTCGGATTCGAGGGGGTCTCGATCACCGACGCGCTCGACACCGTTGCCGTGCGGGCCTTCGGCGGGCCGGCGAAGTCGGGCCTGGCCGCGGCCGCGGCGGGTTCCGACCTGCTGCTCTTCACCGGGCTGGCGCCGGCGCAACGGGCCTGGCGGGCGCTGGTGGCGAAGCTCCGCGCCGGCGTCCTCGATCGCGTCGAGTTCGAGGCGGCGGCGCAGCGGGTGCTGGACCTGCGCGGCGAGCTGGCGCTGGGCTAGAACCCCAGGTCGTCCCAGGAAGCGTCATCCCGGACCGCGAGCGGGTCGAAGACGCGGACCCCGTCGCGGCCGCCGTCCTTGGCCGCGTACATCGCCGTGTCGGCTTCGGAGACGACCGACTCGGGGCTGGTGCGCGGGTCGTCGCCGAAGATCGCGACGCCGATGCTGGCGGTGATCGGGTCGAGGTCTCCGCTGGGTGAGCGGTGCTCACGGATCGCGGTCGCGATCGAGTCGGCGGCGACCCGTGCCTCGGCTGGACTACAGCGGGGGAGGACGACCGCGAACTCGTCGCCGCCGAGCCGGGCGAGGACGTCGCTCTCCCGGGTTCGCTGGCGCAGCACGCCGGCGATCTCCTCGATCATGCGGTCGCCGCCGGGGTGCCCGCGCGAGTCGTTGACCTGCTTGAAGTGGTCGAGGTCGAGCATCAGCACCGCCCCCTTCGTCCTCTCGCGACGGCTGCGCGCCATTGCCATCCGCAGCTCCTCCTCGAAGCGGCGGCGGTTCTTCAGCCCGGTCAGCGGATCCAGGCTCGCTTCGCGCTGCAGCCGCTGCATCTGTTCGTTGCGGCTCCAGGCGAGGATCAGGGTGGCCAGCAGCGCCGCCAGCGAGATGCCCACGACCGCCAGCAGCAGCGGCAGGCTGACGTCGGGCCGGTTGGGATCGCGGACGACCAGCAGCCAGGTGCGGTCGGCGATCTGGATCGGGGCGCTGGCGGCGTCGTCGAGCTCGCCCTGCTGGCCGACCACGTGCCCGCGGTCGATCCGCAGCTGCACGTCGACCGCGTCGGGCACGGTCGAGATCGCCGCCCTGGCGAGGTCCCCGATGCGGAAGGCGCCGGCGGCGAAGCCGATCAGGGCCGCGCGCCGCTGCGCCCGGGTCGCGGTCGGAGCACCGTCGCGGTAGACGGGACGGTAGACGTTGATGCCGAGGCCGCCGATCAGCAGTTTCACCGGCGTCGTCGCCACCGGCTCGCCGCGGTCGCGGGCACGGCGCAGGAAGGGCGAGCGCCCGGGGTCGCTGCCGAGGTCGTAGCCCACCGGGGAGAAGGTGCCGAATTCGGTCACCGCGTGGACGATCGGGAAGTAGACCGGCCGCTTGCGGGCCTTGCGCGGGCCATCCGGGCTTGGTTCGAAGATCGGCACCCCGTGGCGCCGTTCGAAGCTCGCTCGCTCGCCGGCGGGCACGCGCTGGACGAAAGCGGTCCCGCTCAGCGCTCCCTCGGCCAGCAGCGGCTCGGCGATCACGTCGAACTCGTGCTTGGTGAAGCTGTCCTCGGCCTGGAAGAAGGCGGCGGCGCTGGCCAGCTGGCCGACCGAGAGGCTCGCCACCGACTCCGCCTGGTGCGCGGCCCGCACGGCCTCGTCGCGCTGGCCGGCGTGGAAATCGGCGCTGTCGTCGGCGCTGACGATCAGTGCCGCCGCCACCGAGCCGGCGGCGATCAGGAGGACGGCGGCAAGGCCGAGCCAGAAGCGAAGTCGCATGTGACCATTGTCGGCCAGCCAGGAATTTCTCGTTGCGGTGGGAGGGCTCGTGCGCCCCTGGGCCAACTTGACAGCGGGTCTTGCCCTTGTTTAGGCCAATATCTATATATTTAGAGAAAGAATTAAATAGATATTTCCTATAAAAACATGGGATAAGCCTCAGCTATCCCTTATTTTTTCCTGTTAAATATATAATTATATTGATATTTATATAGAAGACTAGAAAGCTAGATGCGCTCCTTCGGCAATCCCCAAACTACGCTCGCGAACATGCCGCCCCGCCTGGGCGCCGCTCTGTCGAGGGTCGATATCGGCAAGGGGCGAGAGGAGCTCTATCGAGACCAACTGCCGGAAATCCTGCGCGCTCTCTCGGCGCAAACTCGCATCGAGTCCATTCGCGCCTCGAACGCGATCGAGGGCATCGATGTGTCTGAGGATCGGGCCGAGCGGTTGGCCGCGGCCAGCCCCCCACGGGTGCGAGACCGCAGCGAGCAGGAATTTGCCGGCTACAGAGACGCGATCGACGAGCTCATGCGCGAAGAGCGCCTGGAGCCACCGAGCCCGACGCTGATGCTGCGGATGCATCGCCAGCTGTATGCCCACACCCTGGTTGAGGGGGGGAGCTTGAAGCGGGAGGACAACCTCATCGGGGAACGTGGGCCCGACGGCGTCGTCCGCAAAGTCATCTTCCGGCCGCCCCCGTGGCAGCAGACCGAGGGTCTCGTCGTGGGGCTGTTCGATGGCTACAACGAGGCGGTCGAAGCCGAGGAAGCCCACCCGCTCGTCCTGCTTGCCGCGTTCATCGTCGACCTTCTCGCGATTCACCCGGTCGAGGACGGCAACGGGCGAATCGCGCGGCTCCTCACCATGCACGAGCTGCTTCGCCGCGGCTACGGAGTTGCTCGCTACGTCAGCGTCGAGCAGCGGATCTATGAAAGCCGCAACGGCTATTACGCCGCCCTTGCTCAATCCCAGAGGGACTGGAATGACGCCACGCACGACGTATGGCCGTGGACGGAGTATCTCGTCGCGGTAATAGCCGGTGCCTACGACGCCTTCGAGGCGCGAGTGGGGGCTGCGCGTGGAAGCGCGGGCATGGGGAAGAGCGAGCGGGTGCGCCACTGGATACTCGAGTCGGCGCCGGGCAAATTCAAGATCGCCGACGTGCGCAAGGGCGTGCCGGGGGTCAGCGATCCAACGATTCGAAACGTCCTGCACGCGCTGAGGGACGCGGGTCGCCTGCGACCGGACGGTCGGGGTCGATCGACGGCATGGATCAGAAGCGAGCCGGTTTTAGCTCAGGCGCCGGGAACGGCGGCCAGCGACTCCCAGAGATAGAGGCTGGCGAGGCTGCGGTGGGGGCGCCAGGGCTCGCCGATCTCCAGCACCCGCTGCGGTGCCGGCATCTCCTTCAGCCCGTACTCGATCTGCACCGCTTTGCGGATGCCGAGGTCGCCGCCGGAGAGGACGTCGGGCCGCTCGAGGTGGAAGATCAGGAACATCTCCGCGGTCCACTGGCCGAGCCCGCGCACGGCGACCAGCTCCTCGATCACCCGCTCGTCGTCGAGCTCGTCGAGCCGGTCCAGCTCCAGCTCGCCGCTGAGTACGTGGGCGGCGAGGTCGCGAACGTACTCGACCTTGCGGCCGGAGAGCCCGGCCCCGCGCAGGTCGGCCTCGCTCGCCTCCAGCAGCTGCTCGGGCGAGGGGGTGGTGCCGCCGAAGATGTCGACCACGCGCAGGTAAATCGTCCGCGCCGCTTTGGTTGAGAGCTGCTGGCCGACGATCGCCCGCAGCAGCGCCCCGTAGGCGTCGGCGGGCCGCTCCTCGCTGCGCCGGCGCAGCCGCGTCGCCAGGTCGATCTTGCCGACCCGCTCGACCAGGGCAGCCATCCGCGGGTCGGACCTGGCCAGCGCGGTGCGGTCCCTGGCGCTCACCGGCCGCTCCAGCGGGGCCGGCGCTTCTCGCCGAAGGCGCGGATCCCCTCGCGGAAGTCCTCGGAGGAGAAGCAGGATTCGCGCAGGGCGATCAGGCCCGCCTCCTGCTGGTCGGTGAGGGCGGGGCAGGCGTTGAGCAGGTCGATCGCGTGCTTGTTGCCGCGCATCGAGAGCGGCGCGTTGGCGGCGATCGCGGCGGCCAGCGCCACCGCCTCGCCGGCGAAGCCCGCCTCCGCGATCGTCTCGTTGACGAGCCCCATCTGCTCGGCTCGCGCCCCTGCGAAGTTGCGCCCGGTCAGGAACAGCTCCTTGGTCCGCGCCAGGCCGATCGTGTCGAGGAACTTGCGCAGGCCGGTGTGCCCGTAGATCAGGCCCAGCTTCGCCGGCGGCATCCCCAGCTTCGCGCTCGCGGTGCAGATCCGCAGGTCGCAGGTGATCGCCAGCTCGAGGCCGCCGCCGAGGCAGTGGCCGTTGATCGCGGCCAGGGTCGGCCAGGGGTGCTTGGCGATCGCCTCCATGGCGCCGTGGAAGGGATGGGCGACCAGGGCCTCGGCGTCGCGCTCGAAGGTCTCCTCGGGGATCGAGGCGATGTCGTAGCCGGCGGAGAAGAGCGGCGGCGCCCCGGTGATGAGGACGCAGCGGGTCTCGATCCCGCGGTCGAGCCGCGGCAGCGCTTCCGCCAGGGCGTCGAGGATCTCGTGGTCGAGCGCGTTGCGGCGCTCGGGGTTGTCGATGGTGAGGCGGGCGACCGCCTCGGCCGGGCGGTCGAGGACGAGCTTGCCGCCGGCGAGCCGTTCCTCCACGGGGCCGTTACTCCAGGACCACGAGGACGTCGCCTTCGCTCACGGACTGGCCCTCCTCGCAGCGAATCTCCTTCACCGTGCCGTCGTCTTCGGACTCGACCGGGATCTCCATCTTCATCGACTCGAGGATCGCGACCGTGTCGCCGTCCTCGACCGTGTCGCCGACCGCGACCTCGATTTTCCACACGTTGCCGGTGATGTGAGCCTCGATGTTTGGCATGGGCGGGGACAATAGCCGCCGTGAAGGACTCACTCGCAGTGATAATCGCCGCCCGCGACGAGGCCGACCGGGTGGGGGAGACGGTGGCGGCGCTGGGGGCGCGATTCCCGGCGGCGGCGATCTGGGTCGCCGACGACGCCTCCACGGACGGGACCGCCGAGGTGGCGATGGCGGCCGGGGCCCAGGTGGTGAGCAGGGGGCGCCCGCACGGCAAGGGAGCGAACGTCACCGCGGCGGTGGAAGCGGCGCTGAGCGCGGGTCCGGCGCCGGTCGTCGTCCTGCTCTGCGACGGCGACCTCGGCACTTCGGCTGCGCGCCTGGCACCGCTGGTCGAGGCGGTCGGGCGCGGCGAGTGCGACCTCGCGGTCGCTGCCTTCGCGCACCGGGTCGGCGGCGGCTTCGGCCTCGCCCTCGGCTTCGCCCGCTGGGCGATCCGGCGCCTCTGCGGGGCGGAGACGGAGGCGCCGATCTCCGGCCAGCGGGCGCTGCGGACGGAGGCCCTGCAGGCGACGCTGCCCTTCGCCGCCGGCTTCGGGATGGAGATCGGGATGACGGTCGACGCCGTCCGGGCCGGCTACCGGCTGGGCGAGTACGAGCTCGACTTAGAGCACCGGGCGACCGGGCGCAGCCTCAAGGGCTTTCGCCATCGTGGCGTCCAGCTGCGCGACTTCCTCAAGGCCTACGTGTCCCGGCGCTAGCCTGGGTCGGGGATGAGGGACATGCGATTGCGAATCGGAGTACTGGCGGCGGTGACCATGGTCCTCGCCCTGACCGCCTCCCTCGCCCAGGCGGAGCTGACCGCCCGCGGCGACCTCTTCATCAGGTTCAGCGGCGGCATCGCTCCCACCGAGTTGCCGCGCGACACCCGCGCCCCGATCGCGGTCAGCGTCTCCGGCACGGTCCGGACTCTCTCCGGCCAGCGGCCGCCGGCGCTGCGCCGGATCGCGATCGCGATCAACCAGGGCGGTCGCCTCGATGCCCGCGGCCTGCCGGTCTGCCGCCAGAGCGAGATCGAACCCTCCTCGACCGAGGAAGCGCTGGCCCGCTGCGGCCCGGCCCTGGTCGGCGGCGGCAGCTACGTCGCCGACGTCGCCTTCCCGGAACAGTCGGCCTTCCCCTCGCACGGCCGCATCCTCGCCTTCAACGCCGTCGTCGACGGCAAGCGCGCCATCCTCGCCCACGTCTACGGCAAGGAGCCGGTGCCGATCACCCGCATCATCGTCTTCCGCATCCGCGAAAGCAGGGGCACCTTCGGCACGATCCTCACCGGCGCCCTGCCGGCGAGCCTGAACCGCTGGGGGTACCTGCGGCGCATCAGCCTCAGCCTGCACCGCAACTTCACCTATCGCGGCCGGCCCCGCAGCTATCTCAGCGCCGCCTGCGACGCGCCCGCCGGGTTCCCCGGCGCCAGCTTCCCCTTCGCCCACGCCTCGATGTCCTTCGCCGACGGCCGCACCCTCTCCTCGACCCTGACCCGCAGCTGCAAGGTCCGGGGCCGGTAGAAGGATCGCCGGCCATGATCCTCGCGATCGACCAGGGGACCACCGGCACCACCTGCCTCGTCTTCGACGGCGAGGGACGGATCGCCGGGCGCGCCTACTCGGAGTTCGAGCAGCACTTTCCGCGGCCGGGCTGGGTCGAGCACGACGCGGCCGAGATCTGGGAAGTGACGCGGCGGGTCGCCGCCGAGGCGATCGCCGCCGCCGGCATTGAGGGCCGCGAGCTCGACGGGATCGGGATCGCCAACCAGCGCGAGACCGTGGTCGCCTGGGATCCGGCGAGCGGGGAGCCGATCCACCGCGCCCTGGTCTGGCAGGACCGCCGCACCGCCGGGCGCTGCGACGAGCTGCGGGCGGCCGGGCAGGAGGCGCTGGTGCGGGAGCGCACCGGGTTGACGATCGACCCCTACTTCTCGGCGACCAAGATCGAGTGGCTGGCGGCCAACGTCGAGGGGGCGGAGCGGGCGGTCTTCGGCACGATCGACTCCTGGCTGCTCTTCAAGCTGACCGGGCGCCACGCCACCGACTACTCCAACGCCTCGCGGACGATGCTGTTCGACATCCGCCGCCTCGCCTGGGACCCGGAGCTCTGCGAGCTGCTCGGCATCGACCCGACACAGCTGCCGGAGCCGCTGCCCTCCGCCCACGTCTACGGGACCACCGCCGAGTTCGGCGGCGAGGTGCCGGTGGCGGGGATCGCCGGCGACCAGCAGGCAGCCCTGTTCGGCCAGGCCTGCCATCGCCCGGGGATGGCGAAGAACACCTACGGCACCGGCAGCTTCGTCCTCCTCAACACCGGCGCGGTGGCACCCCGCCCCCCCGACGGTCTGCTCGCCACCGTGGCCTGGGGGCTGGAGGGCGAGGTCGCCTACGCGCTGGAGGCCTCGATCTTCGTCACCGGGGCCGCCGTGCAGTGGCTGCGCGACGGGCTCGGAGTGATCGAGGAGGCGGGGGAGACGGAGGCGCTGGCGGCCTCGCTCGACTCCAACGACGGCGTCTACTTCGTCCCCGCCCTGACCGGTCTCGGTGCGCCGCACTGGGATCCCTATGCGCGCGGAACGATCGTCGGCCTCACCCGCGGCAGCGGCCGCGCCCACCTGGCCCGGGCGGCGCTGGAGGCGATCGCCTACGAGACCGTCGACGCGGTGCGCGCCCAGGAGGCCGCGGCCGGCGAGCCGCTGGCGGTGCTGAAGGCCGACGGCGGCGCCGTCGCCAACCGCTGGCTGATGCAGTTCCAGGCGGACATGCTCGGCGCGCCGGTGGTGGTGCCGGAGATCGCCGAGACGACCGCGCTCGGCGCCGCCTACCTGGCGGGAATCGCGACCGCTCGCTGGAGCCCCGGGCAGGTGGGGGAGATGTGGCGCGAGCAGGCGCGCTACGAGCCTCGCATGGGTACCGGGCAGCGCGAGGCGCTGCTGGCCGACTGGAGCCGGGCCCTGGATCGCTCGCGTAACTGGGTGCGGCCTGCGGCGTAGCACCTCCTGCATGGCTGAGATGAGGCCCCAGACCTATAAGGACCCGCGCCCGGCGGAGTACTTCACGCAGTTCCACGAGGCGGCGCGCCGGGGGGTCGGCTGGACCTACACCTTCGCCCGCATCGTCCTCACCCTGCCGACGCTGCTGATCTACCGCGTGCGCGCGATCGGCGTCGAGAACGTGCCGCGGGACGGGGCGCTGGTCCTCGCCCCCAATCACTTCAGCCAGATGGACCACTTCTTCGCCGGCGTCTACCTGCGGCGGAAGATCCGCTTCATGGCCAAATCGCAGATGTTCGGCCCGCCGGTCCTCACCTACATCTACAAGCATGGTGGCGTCTTCCCGGTCCGCCGCGGCCAGCATGACGAGGAGGCGTTCAAGACCGCCTACGAGCTGCTCGACCAGGACGAAATGCTGCTCGTCTACGCCGAGGGCGGTCGCTCGCGCTCGCAGCAGCTGGGAACGCCGAAACCGGGGATCGGCCGGATCGCGCTGGAGTCGGGGGCGCCGATCGTCCCGGTCGCGATCTACGGCTCGGCCCGAGTGCGGGGCTGGAAACGCCTTCGCTTCCCCAAGATCACCGTCCAGTTCGGCAAGTCGATGACCTTCCCGCTCGAGCCTGCGCCCAGCCACGAGCGTCAGCTCGAGGTGGCGACCGAGGTCTTCGGCGAGGTCCGGGAGATGTACGAAGGGCTCGCTACTCGTAGCGAGAGTCGATCCGGGAGTAGAACTCCGGATCGTGCCCCGGCGTGATCACGACGTCCGGGAACTGACCGTGGAACAGCCGCAGCTCCTGTAGCGAGCGGCGGAAGTTGTGGGCATCGGCCGGCCGCGGCGGCAGCGGCGCCTCCCCGGTCAGCTGCGCCAGCACGTACATCGCGTCGCCGCCGATCACGAAATCGCGCTGCTTGAGATGGCAGATCACGGACATGTGGCCGGGGCTGTGCCCGGGGGTGAAGGCGAGGCGGATCGAACCGTCGCCAAAGAGGTCGAAGGTGCGGCCGAAGCTGGCATAGGAGTCGATGCCGGCGCGGTCGAAGTCCACGGTGCGGTAGTCGAAGGCGTAGTCGATATGGGCTGGGCGATAGCCATTGAGGGTCGGCTGGGAGCCCCCCGCGCCCTCCTCCCACTCCGTCGCGCTGACGACGAAGGTCGCCTGCGGGAACTCGGAGATGGCCGAGGTGTGATCGCTGTGCAGGTGGGTCATCACGACCACCGGGATCTCGCCAGGATCGAGGCCGCGCTCGCGCAGCTGTGCCGGCACGTCTTCGCCCACCTGCAACTGCGGCTTGCCGAAGCGATCGCCGAGCCGGCCGAAGTTCTCCTTGCCGTCGGTGGCGATCGAGGGGTGCAGCCCGGTGTCGACCAGGATCGCGCCGGCGCTGGGGTGGCGGATCAGAAAAGAGGGGATCGGGATCGTCCGCGGCGGCTTGCCGCTGAGCAGCGCCCGCAGCAGCTTCGCGGTGAGGAAGCGGCCGCCCGGGCTCTCCATCATCGGGATCGGGAAATCGCAGTGGCCGGCGACCATCGGCTCGACCGTCACGGTGGCGCCCGGCGTCCCCCCGGCGAGCGGCTCGTGCAGGGGCTTCGGCTCGACCTGGACCCTCATCGCAATGACATTACCGCCGATCGGGTCGCCTATAGGCTTGCTCGGCAATGGCTGAGAGCGCGCATTCGCAGGTGTTCCGGGACGGTTTGCTCGACGGCCAGGTCTGCGTCGTCTCCGGCGCCGGCAGCGGCCTCGGTCGCGAGATGGCGCTGGAGCTGGTGCGTCTCGGCGCCGTCGTCGTCGCCTGCGGCCGCCGCCAGGAGCCGCTGGCGGAGACGGCGGAGCTGGCCGGCGGGCTGCCGGGCTCCTTCGAGCACGAGATCCTCGACATCCGCGAGGAGGAGCCGATCGGGCGCTTCTTCGACGGCCTGCTGGAGCGCCACGGCCGCCTCGACGTCCTCGTCAACAACGCCGGCGGCCAGTTCCTCAGCCCGGCCGAGGCGATCACCCCGAAAGGCTTCCGCACGGTGATCGACCTCAACGTCCAGGGCACCTGGCTGATGACCCACGCCGCCGCCACCAAGGCCTTCATCCCCCAGGGGGGCGGCAAGGTGCTCAGCGTCACCCTCTCTCCCCACAACGGGATGCCTGGGATGGTCCACTCCGGCGCCGCCCGCGCCGGGGTCGAGAACATGATGCGGACGCTGGCGACCGAGTGGGCACGGTTCGGGATCAAGACCTGCGCCCTCGCCGCCGGCCAGTTCGCGACCGAGACGCTGCTGACCAAGTATCCGCAGGTGGTCGTCGACAACCTCGAGCGCTCGATCCCGATCGGCCGCGCGGGGCGGCCGGAGGAGATGGCCTGGCTGGTCGCCTACCTGGCCTCGCCCGCCGGCGACTTCTTCTCCGGCACGACGATCACCATCGACGGCGCCCGCGACAACTGGGCCGGCCCCTGGCCCCCCGAGGCGATCGCCACGGACGCCGGCGACCCGGTGGCGGAGGAGCGTCGCCCGAAGGAGTAGCTGTGCGCGGGCGGGGTTGGGGCCTCTCTCCCGGAGGCCGTCGCGCAGCTGGGTCGCCCTCCAGGGCTCAAGCCTCTGTCCCTGAGCCTCCGGGAGAGAGGCCCCAACCCCGCCCCCACGAAGCTGCACCTGGGCTCCGAAGGAAGGCGGCATTTGTGAGCTGGAAAGGTTCCGTAGCACGGAAGCTCACCGCTCCACGCGTGATCGGGCTGGGCAAGAGGGTCGGGTGCCCCTTCCCCAGAAGCTCGAGGACTACGGCTTGAGCCCTGGCGAGCGACCCAGCTGCGCGACGGCTTCTGGGGAAGGGGCACCCGACCCTCTAACGGGGCTCGAGCACCACCAGCGGGATCTCGCGGCCCTTGCTGCGCACCGCGTAGTCCTCGTAGCCGTGGTAAGCCTTGACGGCCATCTCCCAGAGGCGATCGCGCTCCTCCGGCTTTGCCACCCGGGCGTGGACCGGCAGGTGGTGGGAGCCGACCTGGACCGTGGTGTCGGGATTGGCCATCAGGTTGTGGTACCAGGCCGGGTGCTTGGGGAAGCCGCCTTTGGAGGCGACGACGACGATGTCCTCGCCATCTCTCACATAGAGCAGGGGGGAGGTGCGCTTGGTGCCGCTCTTCGCCCCGACGTGGTCGAGCAACAGCATCTTGCCCTGCACGCCGGGGATCGAGTGGCCGATGCGCCCACCCGTCCGCTGGTAGAGGAACGTATGGGCGCCCATGAAGCGACGGGTGGCAGGCCAGATCTTGTCCGCTACGTCGAGATAGCGGGGGGTGGACCTGCCGTCCGTCGCGTTGCTCATCTCAGGTGTACATCCCGCCGAACATGCCGCCGGTCACGTTGAGCACCTGGCCGTGCACGTAGTTGGCGAGCGGCGAGGCGAGGAAGAGGACCGGGCCTGAGGCCTCCTCGGGGGAGGCGGGACGGCCGACCGGGATGATCGCCGAGGCCATCGCCCGCATCTGCTCGGGGATGCCGAGCTCGATCTTCTCGCCACCCGGAGCGGTCATCTCGCCGCCCTCCTCCTTGGCCGCGGTGAGGCGGGTGTCGACGAAGCCGAAGGCGACCGCGTTGACGTTGATCTTGAACTGGCCCCACTCCTTGGCCAGGGTTTTGGTCAGGCCGACGACGCCCATCTTTGCCGCCGAGTAGTTGACCTGACCGGCGTTGCCCATCGTCCCCGAGGTGGAGGAGACGTTGATCAGCTTGCGGAAGACCTCTTTGTCTTCGCCGCGCTCGGCCTTGGCGGCCTCGCGCCAGTGCGGGGCCAGCGCGCGGGCGACGCGGAAGGGGGCGACGGTGTGGATGTCGAGCATCGCCTGGAACTGCTCGTCGGTCATCTTGTGGGCGACGCCGTCCCAGGTGTAGCCGGCGTTGTTGACGGCGATGTCGACCGCGCCGAAGGCGGCGGCGGCGGCGGCGACGAGCTCGTCGGCGGCGCCCTCCTTGGTCAGGTCGCCGGCGTGGACGGCGGTCTCGCCGTCGATTTCACCCGCCGTCTGCTCGGCGACGTCGGCGTCGAGGTCGTTGATCAGGACCTTGGCGCCCTCGGCCGCGAACAGCTCGGCGGTCGCCCGCCCGATCCCCCGCGCCGACCCGGTGACGATCGCCGCTTTTCCATCGAGAAGTCCCATCAGTCTGCGTCTCCTTTAGTTCGTGAAGTCGGCGCCGGAGGCTACAGGGATCGCGGCGATACTGGTTGACTGGCCAGTCTGCGCGTCGGCGCGTTGAAGCCACTGCCGCACAGGCCGACGGTCCAGTAAGAATGCCCTCCCGTGAGCGATCTCGCCAGCATCTTCTTCCTCTCCCTGCTGGCGATGTTCACGCCGACGCTGCTGGCGGCGGTGACGGTGATGATGCTGCTGCCGAACCCGAAGCGGCTGATGCTCGGCTACCTGCTCGGCGCCTACACGACCAGCATCACCCTTGGCCTGCTGATCGTCTTCTCGCTGAACGACTCGGCCAGTGTCGACACGGCCCACACGATGGGGCCGATCGAGGACATCGTCATCGGTCTGCTGGCGCTGCTGGTCGCCTACGTGCTGGGGAGCGGTCGCGACGCGCGGCTGCAGGAGCGTCGCCGGCGTCGCAAGGAATCGAAGGAGGAGGCGACGGAGGGGAAGGAGTCCTTCCCCGAACGGATGCTGGGGCGGGGGTCGCCCCGGATCACCTTTGTGGTCGGCGTGTTGCTCACCTTTCCGGGGGTTTCCTACCTGACCGCCCTCGACCGCATGGCAAAGCTCGACGCCGGCGTGGCGGCGACGGTGCTGCTGGTCGTCGGCTTCTGCCTGATTCAGCAACTGCTGCTGGAGCTGCCGCTGCTGGGCTACATGTTCGCTCCGGATTGGACCAAAGACGCGGTGACGCGCTTCCGGGCCTGGCTGGGCCGCAACGGGCGCCAGGCCGGGGTGATTCTGGCCGCCGTCATCGGCGGCCTGCTGGTCCTGCGCGGTGCGATCACGCTGTTGACCTGAGCGCTTCCGTCGCCGGCCCGTGGAACACGTTGGGCCCGGTTCTAGCATCATTCGCCGCTGATTTTGTCCCTAGCTCATAGAACTCATGGAACGCTCATCTTGGCGCTGGCGGCACTCGTGCTTCTGGCACTTCCCAGTGCCGCTTCCCCCGCGGGGCGAATCGTCGTCGAAGGCGCCGCCTCCGGCTCTCATCTGACGCTGAGCAGGAGCGGCTCGGGCATCGTCGTCGAGGGGGTCATGGCACGAGCGCAGGGCTGCCGCTTCACCCCCGCCCGCCAGGCCGCCGTCTGCGCGATCGCCGGGGCCACCGCGATCGAACTGGACATGGGCCCGAACGGCGACCTCGTGGAAGTCCTCGATCGCATGCCCTTCACGCTGACCGCTCATCTCGGGTCCGGAGAGGACAAGTTCATCGGCAACGGCGAGAAGGACGTCTGCTATCCCGAGGGGTCGAGGCGGAATCGCTGCATCGGCGAAGGCGGTAACGACGTCTGCGTCACCGGCGCGAGGAACAGCGATTGCGTAGGCGGCGGGGGCGAGGACTACTGCCGCGCCAGCACCGGCAGCGACGGTTGCTGGGGCGGTCCGGGAGACGACGTCTGTTACATGGGGCCCGGCCAGGACGGCTGCCACGGCGAAGGCGGCGACGACCGCCTCTTCGGGGAACAGGACCCCGACCAGCTCTACGGCGGCGAGGGCTTCGACTACTGCGACGGCGGCCCCGGTGTCGGCTACTCGCACGAGTGCGAGGCCGGCCCGCGCCACTGACGTACCGGTCCGTTGACGGATATGGCGTCCGCGGGGCCTATCCGAGATCGGCGAAGAAGGAGTCGACGACTTCGACGTCCTCGACCACTCGCTCGGTTATGCGCACGCCGAGCTGATGCTTCTTCAGGAGTTCGCAGAGCTGCTCGCCGTCGATCAGGTCGATCGGCGGCGCGCCATCCCGCGTCGCCTCCTCGCGTGCTCCGGGGGTAAATACGCCGGTCGTGATCAGCAGCCCTCGGTCGCCACGGCCGGTCATCGCGCCGCGAAAGTCGCGGACCTTTTCCGGTCCGACGGTTCCCTTGTAGCGCTTGCACTGGAAGAAGACAGGGAAGCTCACGAGGGAAAGGCGGTATGCCCCCGTCCCGTCGATCCCGCCGTCGCCGCTGCGACCGGTCACGGTTGCGTTGATGAACCCGGCAGCTCGGAGCAGGCGCTGAGTGAGTCGCTCGAAGCCCGCGGGCGACATGGCGAGCATGTGCTCCAGGAGCTGCTCTTTCCAGTGGCTTGCTTCGACTCCGTCGCCGTTGGGGTCGGCGTCCGCGTCAACCGCGTCTGCCTCACGTCGCTTTTCGGCTCTGCGCGCCGCCTGGTGCTTGCGCCAAAGCGGCTCTATCTCCTCCGCTGACAGCTCCCGGCCCATCCCAGTCGTCTCCCAGACTCCGCGGGAGGCGTTCGTGAGTGCGCCCATGCCTTTCAGGTAGGTGCGAGCCCAAGCAAGTCGATACTCGAGCTCGCTTCTCGGGCCATCGTTGTGCAGTACGGCCAGTTGCGCTTCCGAGAGGTTCTCTCGTTCGATGACCCGCTCGTCGATTTCATCGAGTCTCGCCGAGTGCCCAAGCTCCCGCACGGCGCACAGAGTCGTCCAGAGCAGCTCACTGTAGGCGGGAATTGTGGGCGACTCCCCGGTCATTCCGGCCGGCACGCTACCACCGCAAATCTCTGTGAGTGCCGAAGACTTCGTTACCTACAGCCCCATCGTCTTGCCGAGGATCTCCTTCATGATCTCATCGGTGCCGCCGCCGATCGGGCCGAGGCGGGCGTCGCGGACGGCGCGCTCGATGCCGTACTCGCGCATGTAGCCGTAGCCGCCGTGGATCTGCAGGGCCTGGTCGGCGACCTCCAGCAGGGAGCGCTGGGTGACGAGCTTGGCCATGCTGACGTCGCGGATGCAGTCCTGGCCGCTGTGGAAGAGGCGCAGGGCGTTGTAGGTGAGGGCGCGGGAGGTCTCGGCCTTGAGGGCCATCTCGGCGACCTGGTGGCGGATCGCCTGGAACTTGCCGATCGGGCGGCCGAAGGCTTCGCGCTCTTGGGCGTAGGCGACGGTGGTCTCGATCAGGCGCTGCATGCCACCGATCGCGCCGATCGCCATCAGCAGCCGCTCCCAGGCGAAGTTGGCCATGATCAGCTTGAAGCCGCCGTTCTCCTCGCCAAGCAGATTCTCCGCCGGCACCTCGACGTCACTGAAGGAGATTTCTCCCGTGTCGGAGGAGTGCCAGCCCATCTTCTCCAGCTTCTGCGCGACCTCGTAGCCGGGCATCTCGCGCTCGAGCACGAGGAAGGAGATGCCGCCGTGGCCGCCCTCCTCGCTCGTCTTGCAGGCGCAGACGAGGAAGTCGGCGCGGACGCCGTTGGTGATGAAGGTCTTGGCGCCGTTTACGACGTAGGTGTCACCGACTCGTTTGGCGATGGTGGAGATGCCCGCCACGTCGGAGCCGGCGCCCGGCTCGGTGATCCCCAGCGCGCCGATCTTCTCGCCGGCGATGCCGGGGACCAGCCAGCGCTGCTTCTGCTCCTCGCTGCCGAAGTTGAAGATCGGCGGCATCGCGATCGAGGCGTGGGCGTTGAGCCCGGCGGCGACGCCACCGGAGCCGCCGGAATGGGCCAGCTCTTCGACCCAGATCGCGTCGTGCAGGTGGGTGCCGCCCTGGCCGCCGTACTGCTCGGGGAACTTGAGGCCGAGGAAGCCGAGCTCGGCGCAGCGGGCGTAGAGCTCACGCGGGAATTCCCGCGCCTGCTCCCACTCGTCGACGTGCGGCGCAATCTCCTTGGCGACGAAGCGCTGGACGGTCTCCCGCAGCTCCTCATGCTCCTCGCCGAAGGGAGGGAGGACCGCCCGCGTGCCGCTGTCCTTGACGACCGTCATCGCGCGGGATGGCGCTTTTGTCCACCTGTGGTTGACAAAAGCGCCAATCGCTCGGTGGGTGACATCGCCTACAGCCCGTAGCTCTTGCCGATCACGTCGAGCATGACCTCGTCGGTGCCGGCGCCGATGCGGTTGAGACGGACGTCGCGGTAGGCGCGCTCGATCTCGTACTCCTTCATGTAGCCGTAGCCGCCGAGAATCTGGATGCACTCGTCGGCGACCTCGCAGCCGACCCGCGAGGCGAAGAGCTTGGCCATGGTGATCTCGCGCACCGGGTACTCGCCGTTGCCGAAGCGCCAGGCGGTCGCGTAGGTGAACTGCTTCGCCGCCTCGGTCTTGGTCGCCATCTCGGCGAACTTGTGGCGGATCGCCTGGAACTTGCCGATCGGACGGCCGAAGGCTTCGCGCTCCTTGGCGTACTCGAGGGTCTTCTCGATCATCCGTTCGCAGCCGGCGTGGGAGCCGGCGGCGGCGACCAGGCGCTCGCCCTGGAGCTCCCAGGCGATGTGGTAG
>Ga0190274_10001033_pt1 | contig 16293 bp, 14 predicted proteins | sample Popmic531T_FD_133002 | JGI IMG/M metagenome (GOLD analysis project Ga0190274, IMG submission 133002) | Populus adjacent soil microbial communities from riparian zone of Yellowstone River, Montana, USA - 531 T | ecosystem: Environmental > Terrestrial > Soil > Riparian zone | place: USA: Montana...
CCGCGCCTGGACACCTCAGGTCGAGTTGCTGTGGGCCCGTCCCGTCAACGGTTCGTCCGAATGGGACATCGTCCCGCAGCTGCAAGTGAGTCTCTCGAAGCTGCAGCATGTACTCATTGCGGCCGGCGCGCGCATCCCGTTGACCGAACGTGAGGAGCGGCACTCGCAGTTTGTCACCTACCTGCTGTGGGACTGGTTCGACGGCAGCATCTTTGATTTCTGGAAGTAGCGCATGCGCCTTCAGCTCAGTTCCACCGCTCGCCTGTTGTTCGTCGGTGCCGCCGCCTGGGTGTTTGCGCTACTGACCGCGATGCCTGCAGCGCAGACCGGGACGTCCCCTGCCACTGCGCCGAAGATCGTCAAGACCTCACTTGTGGGCCCTCACAAGAACACTCAGCTGTTCCTCCACTCGGACAACTGCGTGGCATGCCATAACAACCTTGCGTCGCCGACCGGCGAGGACGTGTCGATCGGCACGTCGTGGCGCTCGACGATGATGGCCAATTCGGCGCGGGATCCGTACTGGCACGCGAGCGTTCGGCGTGAAGTAATGGACCACGCCTCCCGTGGCGCGGAAATTCAGGATGAGTGCGCCGCGTGCCACATGCCGATCGCGCAGCGGTTGGCGCATGAAGACGGCAAGCCCGGTGAGGTCTTCGCCCATCTTGGGAGTGCGACCGGTGAGGAGGACGTCGCAGCGCTGGCCGCCGACGGCATCTCTTGCACGGTCTGTCACCAAATCTCGAGCGAGAAACTTGGGACGCCGGAGAGTTTCAACGGCGGGTTCGTGCTGAAGCCAACCCGGCCCGATGGCGTGCGCGAGATTTTTGGACCCTTTGAGATCGATCGCGGGCGCCGCACGATCATGCGGTCGGTTACGCATTTCGAGCAGGTGCAGGCGCCGCATATCCGTCAGTCGGAGGTCTGTGCCACCTGCCACACGCTCATCACGCAGGCGTACGGACCCGATGGCCGCGTGATCGGCAGCTTGCCTGAGCAGATGAACTATCAGGAGTGGCAGCACAGCGACTTCAGCCGCGAGGGTCGTAGCTGCCAGTCGTGTCACATGCCGAAAACCGACGGGCCGATTCGGGTGTCGTCGGTGCTTGGCGACAGCCGGGACAGCCTGTCGCGACACGCCTTCGTCGGTGGCAATGCCTTCATGGTGCGACTCCTCAACCGGTTCCGGAACGAGCTCGGCGTTCCGGCGCTCTCGTCTGAACTCGAAGCCACGGCACGGGCGACCGAGCGCCAGCTGCAGCAGGACACCGCGACGCTTCTGGTGTCCGCGCCGTCGCGCGCGGGCCAGGCGATCGCATTTGACGTCGAGGTCCGCAATCTCGCCGGCCATAAGTTTCCGACCGGCTACCCCGCGAGGCGCACCTGGCTGCACGTCACGGTGCGCGACCAGGCAGGCCGGGTCACATTCGAATCGGGCGGCATCGACACCTCGGGGCTCATCAGCGGCAACGACAACGACGCCGATGGCGCGCGTTACGAGCCGCACTACGAGGAAATCACCGCCGCCGACCAGGTGCAGATTTACGAGACGGTGCTCGGTGACCCCGCCGGCCAGCCGACGACGGGCTTGCTGACGGCCGTGCGGTATCTCAAGGACAATCGCCTGCTGCCACGCGGGTTCGATAAAGCCACCGCCGATCCGCAAATCGCCGTGTTTGGCGCGGCGGCGAGCGACACAAGTTTCGCCGGTGGGGGCGATCGCATCCGGTACCGACTCAACGTCGCGAGCGTACAAGGGCCGCTGTCTATCGAGGTCGAGCTGCGCTACCAGCCCATCGGCTACCGCTGGGCACACAATCTCGACACGTACGATGCCGCTGAACCGAAGCGATTCGCCGGGTACTACCAGACGATGGCCTCGAGCGCATCGACTTTGGTGCAGCGGGTGACGCTAACGGCAGGGCCGTGATCCGGCAGACCTAAAGGTCTGCCCTACGACAGTACGCAAGACTCAGCTCCGTCGTGGGGCGGGCCTTCAGGCCTGCCGTGATCCGGCAGACCTAAAGGTCTGCCCTACGACAGTACGCAGACTGAGCCGCATCGTAGGGCAGGCCTTCAGGCCTGCGGTGATCCGGCAGACTTAAAGGTCTGCCCTACGACAGTACGAAGACTCAACTCCGCCGTCGGGCGGGCCTTCAGGCCTGCGGTGATCCGGCAGACCTAAAGGTCTGCCCTACGACAGCACGGAGACTCAGCCCTGTCGTAGGGCGGGCCTTCAGGCCTGCCGGGCACCCGAGAGGGCAGACCTAAAGGGTGTGCCCTACGACAGTAACCTCTGATCGATAATGGCCGCGGGAGATCCCATCATGTCCAGAGTTCTCAGCCAGTCGCGGCGCGTGCCTGCCTTGCTCCTACACGTCGGTATCGCGGCAGCGGTGCTGGCTCTACCTGTTTTAGGACTCGCCCGAGTCCCCGCGGTACAAGCGCCGGGAACCCAGGCGCCAGCCGCGGGTCGGGCAGGTGGCCGCACGGGCGGGCCAGCTGCGGGCGCCGCCTTGAACGGCATTGCGGCGGTCCCTTTCGCGGATCGTACTGGCTTCGAAAGCATGTTCGACGGGAAAGGCCTCACCGGGACTGGCTCCAACGCCGCGTTTCAGACCTGGGACGGCGACCCGCGACTCTGGCGCGTGGAGGCGGGCACGATCATCGGTGAAAGCACGCCCGACAAAGTCGTCAATCCTAATTCGTTCCTGATCTGGCGCGGGGCGACGCCGGGGGACTTCGAGCTCAAGGCCGAGCTCCGCATGAACTCGACCAACAGCGGCATCCAGTACCGCAGCAAGATGCTGCCCGCCGGACCGAACGGCCACGCGTGGCGTCTCGGTGGCTACCAGATGGACCTGGACTTCACCAATCAGTACTCAGGTCAGTTGTACGAAGAGGCGGGCCGCGGGTTTCTCACCAATCGCGGCACGGTGTCCACGGTGTCCACTGACGGCACCAAGGGTCAGATTGGCATGCTCGAGACGGCTGAGATCGTGGCAGCCCTCTTCAAGCCGAACGACTGGAATCAGTTCCACATCATCGCGCGGGGCCCGACGCTCATTCACATCATGAACGGCCACGTCAGTGCCATCTTCGTAGACGATGATCTGAAGGCGCGAGCCATGGCGGGGCTCATCGGATTTCAGATGCACGTGGGCCCGCCGATGAAGCTCGAGATCAGGAACGTGGCGATCAAACTCCGGTGATCCGACGTGCCGGCACGGGTTGCGACTGCGCGTACAGGATCCCAAGCGACACACCCACACCGAGCGCGATGGCGAGGGCCGTCAGCGGACGCTCGCGGATGCGCTCGCTCAACTCGTCGGTGATCTCAATCGCGTAATGTCTTGCGGCGCTGACCGACTGCAGGGACGCCTGCGCCATGCGACGGACTTCCTCGAAGGCATCTGCGGCTATGCCGTGCAGCAGGCGTGCCTCTTCGGCGACATTGCCCGCCTGGCGCAAAGCATCGGACGCGCGATCACGGATTGCGGAAAGGCCGGTGGTCGCGATCTCAAGGGACTGTGACGTCATGGTTCTCCCTCCCAATCCCGGCACGCTCTAGCAAAGTTTGTTCCGACAAGGATCAAGCTATCGGCCGGAGGGTTGACGTTGAAGCGGGGTATCGAGCATGTGTAGCACTTGCGCGGCTGAGAAAATCTGACGTGCAGGGGGGTGATAGAGCATGGCACATGCGGAGCGTGGCGTGCGCCTTTTTGTCGGCGCCTTCCTCACGCAGCCAAACCAGTCGTTCTACGACCACTTTGTGGCGAGACTCGTCGCCACTGAACCTGGCGTTCTGCGTCCGATTCCCTCTCGGTCGGTCCACCTCACCTGTGTGTTTTGCGCCGATGTGCCGGACCCGTTCGTTGACGAATTCAACGAGGCGGCCCGCGCGGTCGCGGCCGGCCAGCATTCGTTTCTGATTGGTGTGGTCGCGCCGCAGGTGCTACTGGCCGGCCGGACGCCACGTCTTGTCTCTGCCGACATTGCCGATGGCCACGCGAGTCTCGACCGCATGACCGCCTCGCTCGTGGAGTCGCTTGTCACGAGGTGTCCGGGGCTCGACCTTCGTCCTACTCGGTCGCCCCATCTGACACTTGCGAGATTCCGGCGTCAGGCGACCCGGGAGGACGCGGAGCGCGTCACCGGCCTGCTGGAGCGTGTCGGTGGCGCTGAGATGAGGAGAGAAGAGCGCGTGAGCCGGCTGCAGGTCATCGAAAGCACGCTGACATCGGCGCAGCCGATCTACAAAGTGCGACTCGATGCGCCGTTCCTGGATGCGGGACCGGACATAGTCTGAGGGGCGCGGAACGCGCAGCCGGTGACTCACTTCGTGAAGTCAAAATCCGCGAGGTTGACCTCCGGCGCGTTGAAGTCCACACGGAGAAAGCTGTTCTCGAGCAACCGCTGCGTCGCGACAACAGGAGCAGTGCTTGATACCGACCATCTCTTGATGCGTACGGGATGCAACGCCAGGGTTGCGGGAAACGGCGAGTAGGGATCTGCGTCGGCCATGAGCGACGCGGGGAAGCTGCGACGACACTCGGCATGGAGGAGCGTCTCGCCAGGCACGCGGATCTGGTTTGGCTGGTTCAGTTCCCTAGCGGCGCAGACACCCAGGTTGGCGAAGTGTTTAGGTGCCTTGCCGACTTCGATTCGGCTCTCCTGCGTCCGGATGAGGCGTGTGACATAGATTGAGGCACGGACGTGGACTGGGCGGGACTCCAGCGACTCGCGGATCGACTCGGCTGGTTGGAGTTGAACCAGACAGCCTTCCGTGCCTGTTGAAGGTCCGGTATACGAAGGAAACACGCGGAGTGCTGGTTGCCACCTCGTGCCATCGGTGGCTTCGACAGAGACCTCGACGCCTTGACATTGCACGTACTCGTCAGCCGGAAGACCGGCGATGGCAAAACGGAAGTGCAAACGACGATCCATCAAGCGACGATCGATCAGTTGATTGGGGGGCCGGACCGCCGGTTTCGCGAGCGGCACGAGGGACGCCCTGAGCGACTCGTTCCGGGTCGGGCCGACACGGGACTGCAGCGCGAAGGCCGTCTTCCAAGGCAGGGCGACGAGCACCGAGGCCAGCGCGAGAGAGCCTGCGAGGCCGATGAGCCGCGACTGCGCGGTCGTTCGGTGTCTGAACTGCACCAACAACACCGTACCGCCGACCATGCCCAGGCCGAGCGTGGCGACCGTCCCCCACACCCAGTGCATGAGTGGATCCCCGACGTCCGATACGAGCATCGCCGCCGGGACGAGAACGATCAGCGAGAGGGCAACTTGCGCCATGGAGCCGGTCATGGCCGCAAGCGCCGCGGCCGGCATGACGAACACGATCGTCAGAAGCACGTGCTCAAAGGCGAGTCCAATGAGCGAGGGACTGAGGGGCAGGTCATTGAGTACCACGAGCGTACCCTGGGCCAGCGTCATCGGGAGCGTGACGTAGGCCACGACGAACATCGCCTTGGCGAGTGCGAGACTGCCCCGGCTATAGGGCCGCGTCAGCCAGAACTGACGATCGCCGGCCAGCGCATCCGTCTGAACGGCCAGCGACACGATGAGAGCCCAGCCGATGGGAATGACATAGGTCGATAAGCGCTGCCCGACGTACTGGATCTGATCCCAGGCGTCGTTTCGAAACTCCATGAACCACGGCAGGACGCCCGTCCCGGCGAACACGACCGTCCAAGCCAGCGAAATCGCGATTGGCACGCGCAACTGACGCGAGTCTTTGAGAAAGATGTGAACGGCCTGTCGCATGGGAGCTCCCTATGCCGCTTTCCTGGATTCGCGCGCGAGTGCGACGAAGATCGATCGCAACGACATCGGCGTGACATCCACGCGGGCGGTGTCGCCAAACAACCGCCGCACGCGCGCGATGGTTCGGCTGTGATCGAACTCGGAATCCACGAACCGGACCACTCGCGCCGAGGTCTCCGGCCGTAGCCACTCAGCCGGCCACTGCGCCGGCAGACCGGGCGCGGCGTCGAGCGTCACTTCAACTTCGCGGAAGCGGTCGGACAGCGCCGACAGGCTCTGGGAAAACCGCAGGCGCCCCTGATTGAGAAAGCCGATGTGCGTCGCGAAACTCTCGATCTCCGCCAGATCGTGCGAGGAGATCAGCATGGTCGTATCCTCGGCCGTTTCGACGAGGCCCTCGATGAACTCGTCGCGCATCAGTGGGTCCAGACCGCTGAACGGTTCGTCCAAGACGAGTAGCTTCGGACGATAGGCGAGCGACGAGGCCAGGGCCGCCTTCATGCGCATCCCTCGCGACAGGTGTTTCAGCTTTCGATCGCGCGGCAGCTCGAACTGTGTCAACAGCTCGCGCGCCCGGCCGTCGTCCCACGTTGGGTAGAACGGCTTGAGATATGCCATGAAGTAGTCGATTGTCATCCACGTGGGCATGTCCTGGTTCTCGGAGACATAACCGATCTGCTGGAAGTGCGCGGGACCCAGGCGACGCGAGTCCTCGCCGAGGACCAGCGCCCGGCCCGACGAAGGCTCGAGAATATTCATGAGCACCTTGACGGTCGTCGTCTTGCCGGCGCCGTTCGCGCCGACCAGTCCGTAGACGCTGCCTTCCTCGACGGAGAGCTCGAGGTCGTCGAGGACGGTCGTCCGGCCGAAGCGCTTACCCAGGTTCTCGGTGCGCACGATGGGGGTCATGCTTTCCTCCGGATTGGCTGGCGAGCCGGGTCGAGCTGGCTCCAGTGAGATGCCAGGGCGCCTGTGACTTCCTCGAGGCTGAGGCCGAGCTTGCGGGCGTCGACGACGAGTTGCTCGAGATCGCGGCGCAGCAGGTGGCCTCGGTCGGTAGCGGTCGATCCGCGCGGGTTGGCGACCACCGTGCCGATGCCGGGCCGCACCTCGAGCAGTCCCTCCGCCAGGAGCAGTCCGACGACCTTATGGGCTGTATTGGGATTGATTTTGAGCGCCTTGCTCAGCGCCCGGACCGACGGAAAGCTGTCGCCCGCGCGCATCTGGCCCGAGACGATCGCCTTCTTGGCGGCATAGACAACCTGGTCCGAGATGGCGACGCCGGGCTGAAGCGTCAACCGGAACGGAATCACGTGTGTACTATTACAGATGGTACAGCCTCAGGCAAGTGAGTTCAGCAACAAATCCGGTTTACAGGGAGAAGAATGAGAAGATCGAGAAGAACGCTTTTTGGGGCAGATTAGCTTGTACTGCCCGACACAGGCGCCAAGGCTCCGCCTGATCTTCCTCGGTCCGCCTCATTCTTCTCGCTGTGAAAATCGGCCTCGTCCGGTGGTACGCTGTAGGGCCAGCCGAATCCGGGCCCCAGCGATGAAGCAGAAACACAAACATCACGACGAACTCGACGACGAGGCCGAGGAGACGAGCGTCAAGCGGACGTTGGCGCCGCCCTCAGCCGATATGAACGTGACGCCGCTCATCGACGTGCTGCTGGTGCTCCTCATCATCTTCATGGCGACGTTGCCGATGACCCAGAAGGGCCAGGACATCAATCTCCCGCCTGATTCAACGAAGCCCCAGAAGCCGGTCGACAATACGCAGATCGTGGTCGAGGTCAGTCCCGACCGTAAGTTGACCCTGAACCGGCAAACCATCGCGTTCGAAGACCTCGAGGCCCGGCTTCGCGACATGCTCGAGAATCGGCAGGAAAAGACGATGTTCATCTCGGCGGACGGCACGATTCCGTACGGCGAGGTGATGCCTGTGATCGATACCGCGATCGGTGCTGGCGGACGGGTCGCCATCGTCACCGAAGGTATGCGGAAGCGTTAACGACCTCCGACCACTTCCGAGACAGGCTGCGTTTCGGAGTAGCTGCCGCCGCCACCGCCAAAGACACTGCGAATGATCAGTGACCTGCCCGATCGGGGCAGGCTCGACAGATTGTCGACGAAACGCGCATAGGTGCCATCCCGCAGCAGGTAATACTCCACGTTCGATGCATAGAAAGTCGAGAGCGTGAGATCGTGGCTGCGCAGCAGCCGACCGACGGCTTTGAGGGCGGTCGGTCCGCTGAGATTGCCGACGATTGGGATGACGAGATCGCGGGCCTGCAGCGACTTCAGGAATTGAAAATTGTCTTCAGAGGCCAGGTAATTGGCGCGTCGGCCGCGGTCGTCGGTCGCGAGAAGCAACTGACGGAGCGTCGGATACCCGGACTGCGGGGGACGTCCCGTGCTCTGAAACTGCAAGCCGAGTCCGGCTTCGATGAAGCGGCGATGAAAGCGGTCGATCGTCGCGTGATCCTCTGTCGAAAGCGGAACCCCGAAGGCCGTCACCGCAGCCTTCAGCCGCGTGCGAAGTCGCACAACCCGCGCCTCGTCGAGCGGAGGCGTACGATCGATGTACGAGACCATGTCCGCGATGGACCGGTCGCTCCATCGAGCTTGAGGGGTGTTGACAAGGTCGGTCGGCACAGGGCGTCCGCACAGCAGGGCGAGATAGTCGACGCGCGTCCGTGCTTCGGCGAAGAGCGCCTTGAACAGCAGATGAAGCAGCAGGTTATCGCGCCGGATGTCGACGATGATGGCGATGGCTGGCCGCGTCGCGGCGATATAGGAGAAGTTCTGATCCGGACCCACACCGACGTAGGCGCCACCGGTGAGGCCGGCAGCCGTGAGCGTGGGCACCACCGATAGATATCGGTTCTCGTTCGAGATGAGGTTGTCGGTATCAAAGTAGCCCTCGCTCTCCGAGAGCGCGGCAATTTGGGTCGCGAACGTGGACTGGGCGGGCGTGGCCGCCCATCCGGCAGCGGTCCAGATGAGGAGGCCGGCAACCGCGCCGATGAAAGCGTGGCGCCGAGCGGCGGAACGAATCTGCACCATGCGTCGCATGATGCCATGAGGGCGCCTCCAACTTCATCTCTTGGTTGCTGCGACAGGGCTACAATCCGGCACAAGGAGCACCGATGATTGCCATCCACGTGTATGTGCACGTCAAGCCCGAGTCGATTGAGGCGTTCAAAAATGCGACAGTCGAGAACGCGCGGGCCAGCCGCCTGGAGCCTGGCGTGGTGCGATTCGATCTGTTTCAACAACAGGATGCGCCGGCGCGGTTCGAACTCATCGAGGTCTACCGTACGGTCGAGGCAACCGCCGCGCACAAGGACACGGGCCACTATCAGCGCTGGCGGGACACGGTGGCGGATATGATGGCCGAGCCTCGCCGCGGCGTGAAGTTGACGCCGATCGATCCGCCGGACGCCGAGTGGTAATCGCACCCTTCGACTTTGCGACCGTCGCCCATATTGTCTTCGGCTCGGGCGTGCGGGAACGCCTGGGAGAATTCAGTTCGCCGCTCGGGAAACGTGCCCTCGTTGTGACTGGCCGTACGCCTGGCCGTGCGGCGTGGGCATTGGCGCTGCTCGCTCAAGCGGGTGCGACGACAACCACATTCGCGGTCCCGGGCGAGCCGTCCGTAAACGATGTCGAGATGGGCGCAGCCCTTGCGCGAACCCGACGCGCGGATTTCGTGGTCGCGATTGGCGGCGGCAGTGTGATTGATGCCGGCAAGGCCATCGCCGCGCTGGCCACCAATGATGGCGCTGCGATCGACTACCTGGAGGTTGTCGGCGCCGGCCGCCCACTCGGGCGGCCGCCGCTGCCGTCGATCGCCGTACCGACCACGGCCGGCACGGGAAGCGAGGCGACGCGCAATGCCGTGCTGACGGTGCCCGATCGTCGCGTGAAGGTCAGCCTTCGTAATCCTCTGATGCTCCCGCGTGTCGCGATCATCGATCCGGAGCTGAGTCGTGACCTTCCTCCGTCACTCACGGCGTCCACCGGACTCGACGCACTGACACAGCTCATCGAAGCGTATGTGTCGGTTCGCGCGCAGGCGATGACCGATCCGTTGTGCGTCGAAGGTATTCGTCTCGTCGCTCGTTCGCTGCGGACGGCATGTCGGGACGGCACCAACGCGGCGGCGCGCGAAGCCATGGCGCTCGCGAGCCTCTGGAGCGGCATCGCGCTGGCCAATGCTGGTCTTGGCGCGGTGCATGGTCTGGCGGGTCCCATTGGCGGCATGTTCGAGGCGCCTCACGGCGCGGTGTGCGCCGCACTCTTACCACACGTGTGCGCGGCGAATCTTCGTGCGTGTCGCCAGGCGGCAGAAGCCGAGGGCGCCGATCCGGCACACACACCGGCTCGGCGAACGGTCGATCGGTTTGCGTATGTCGCCCGACTGCTTACCGGCGATCCAGGCGCCAGTCCGGAGCAGGGCGTCGAGTGGCTAGGTATCCTGGTCGATGACCTGCAGATTCCGGGGCTGGCGGCGTACGGTATTGCCGACGAGGACATATCGGCCATCGCGACGCAGGCACTGCGGTCGAGCAGCATGAAAGGCAATCCTTGTGCGCTCCGTCTCGATGACTTGTCGGCCATCGTCCGGGCGGCCCTGTAACCCCGAGCTCGTATAATCTCCGCACGCGACCATGTCACTCGCTCCCGGCATCCGCCTCGGTCCGTACGAGATTCTCGAAGCCATAGGCGCCGGTGGGATGGGTCAGGTCTATCGTGCGCGCGACACCCGGCTCGATCGCGATGTCGCCATCAAGGTGTTGCCGTCCGATCTGGTCAACTCCACGCAGGCCCTCGAGCGGTTCGGACGCGAAGCCCGCGCGGTCGCGGCGCTGAACCATCCCAACATCTGCGCCATCTACGATGTCGGCGAGGCTGCGGCCGGTGAAGGCGCCGGCCGGACGACCTCCACGCAGTTCATTGTGATGGAACTGCTCGAGGGCGAGACGCTTCAGCATCGACTCGACCGAGGCCCGATTGAGCTGGGCCCGCTCGTCGAGATCGGCATCTCGCTCGCCGACGCACTCGACGTCGCGCATGGCAAGGGCATCCTGCATCGCGACATCAAGCCCGCGAATGTGTTCCTCACGGCTCGCGGTGCCAAGATGCTCGACTTTGGTCTGGCCAAGACCCTTCACGGCGTAGCTGAAGGGTCGGGCGCATCACATCTGCCGACGGTGGCGGCTGCCGCACTGCTCACGAGTCCGGGCAGCACCGTCGGTACCGTCGTCTACATGTCACCGGAACAATTGCGCGGGCGGGACATCGACGCGCGGTCCGACCTGTTCTCGCTCGGCCTCGTGCTCTATGAGATGGCGACAGGACGGCGCGCGTTCGATGGCCCCACGGGCGCCGTGACTTCGGCGGCTATCCTGCACGAGCAACCGGTACCGCCACGACAGCTTCGTCCGGAACTGCCTGCTCGGCTGGACGATCTGATTAGCAAGGCACTCGAGAAGGACCGCGATGTGCGCTGTCAGTCCGCCGCCGAAATGCGAGCCGATCTCAAACGCCTGAAACGCGAGATCGACTCCGATCCGCATACGAGCGTGGCGTTGCAGTCGGCCCCCCAATCAGCAGTAAGGACGGCATCATCTGCGCCATCGACGGGCGCGGCCGCTCGTCTGTCGGTCTCGTCGGACGCGCAGGTCGCCGTGGACCTCGCAAAGCGTCACCGCGGTGGACTGACCCTCGGGGTGATCGCATTGGTTCTGATCGTTGGCGGCGCCTTCTATGCACTCCGGCAGCGATCGGGGCCCGCGCCTAATACGGTGTCGTTGCAGGACCTGCAGATCACACAGTTGACGACGAGCGGGAACGCCGAGCGGCCTGCGATTTCTCCGGATGGCAGGTTCGTCGCCTACATCCAACACGCTGGCGACGATTACAGCCTCTGGATTCGGCAGACGGCAAGCAACAGCAACGTGCAAATCGTGCCGCCGACAGCGGGCGAGCGACTCTTCGGCGTCACAGTGACGCCCGACGGAAATTCTGTGGACTTCGTGCGTGGCCGTGGGCGCCAGTTGGCACTCTGGCGCGTGGCGTTTCTCGGTGGGACGCCGAGGCGTTTGATTGCCGACGTCTGGAGTCCTGTCGGCTGGTCGCCTGACGGTGCGCACCTCGCTTTCTTGCGAGCGAACGTCGCTGGTGGTTCAGGAACGTTGTTCATCGCTGACGCCGATGCCACCCGCGAGCGCGAGGTCGTGGTCCGGCGGCTGCCGGCCGAGTTTGTCGCCCTGGCTTCCAATGGGGTTCCGGCCTTACGGCCGGCCTGGTCACCGGATGGGCGACTCATTGCGCTCGCGGGCAACGAACCGGTTGGGGGTGTCGCCACTCCCCAGGTCGTCATCGTCGATGTGGCGACTGGATCCGAACAAGCCATCGCGCTGCCCCAGGAAGGCTCTGCGGGCGAGCTGGCGTGGCTCGATGGCACATCGCTAGTGGCCACACGCGTCAGTGGGCCAGGGTCGACATCTCAGTTGTGGAGGATTTCCTATCCAGACGGCGCGCTGTCTCGCGTGACGAACGACCTGAACACGTACGCCGGCGTCAGCCTGACCGCGGATCGACGTAGCCTCGTGACCGTGATCAGCGAGACTCTTCGAGGCGTGTGGACCGCAGACGGTGGAGCGACGACGTTCGTGGAAGCCGTACGTTCGGACCGGAGGATTAACCCGGCGGTCGCCTGGGCAGGGGACCGGCTGCTCTACGTCGCCACGGCGAGCGGTCCGGCGACGATTATGCGCATGGCACCTGGTGGCGCATCCGAGGAACTCGTAACGGGGGCGGCGTCGCCGAATGTGTCGCCGGACGGCACCAAAATCGCCTTCATGGTGCCAGGTGAGGGGAGCATCTGGACGGCCAGTGCGGATGGGAGTCGGCGCGTGAAGGTCTCCGATTCGGGCTTCAATCCCCTGTTGATACCGAATAGCCGCTCCGTGCTCTTCGTCAGCTCTGTCGGCGGACTGCAGACGGCGTGGATCGTTTCGCTGGACGGCGGGGAGCCGAAACAGGTCGCCAAGTTCTTCGCCGGCGCCATGAGCCTGGCCATCTCGGCAGATGGCACCTCGATCGCATTCTGGTCCCAGGACGAAGAGAACAGACGGGTTCTGCGGACGTGTGCGATTGCGGACTGCACGAACACCGCGCGCGTGTTGGCTGCGGCGCCGGCGAGTTCCGGCCGCCTCCGCTTCACTCCCGACGGCCGTTCGATTGCGTTCCTCCAAAATGACCCGCCGGACAACATCTGGATCCTTCCGCTCGCAGGTGGCCCACCGCGCCAGTTGACACACTTCACCGACGGCCGAACGATCGGCGACTTTGCCTGGTCGCATGAGGGCGCACGCCTGGCGGTCTCGCGCTCCACAACTGCGAACGACATTGTGTTGTTTAAGGGCCTCGGCGGAAAGCCTTAGGAGCTGGGGACCCCGATGCCGCGATTTGCTGCAAATCTCACGATGATGTTTCAGGAGGTCGCGTTCCCGGAGCGGTTTGCCGCCGCCTCTGCATGCGGGTTTGCGGCCGTCGAGTTCTTGTTTCCGTATGAGTTCCCGCCTGCCGCGGTAGCGGGCTGGTTACACGCGGCGCGTCTGCATAATGTGCTGTTCAATCTGCCAGCTGGCGACTGGTCGGCCGGCGAGCGCGGCACCACCTGCTTACCTGGCCGGCAGGCAGAGTTTCGCGCCGGCGTCGCGCGAGCCCTCGAGTACGCGCGCGCCCTCGGCACGCCCGCGCTGCATGCCATGGCCGGCATCCTTCCGCCCGGCGCCGATCGCGCCACGCATCGTGAGGTCTATCTCGAGAACGTGAGATTCGCCGCGCGCGCGCTGGCCGAAGAAGGCCGGATGCTGCTCATCGAGCCCATCAACACGCGCGACATGCCCGGGTTTTTCTTGAACACACAAGCCGAGGCCCACGCCGTGCGCGAGCAGGTCGGCGAACCGAATCTCAAGGTGCAGATGGACTTCTACCACACGCAGATCGTCGAGGGCGACATCGCCACCAAGCTGCGCCGATACGCCCCTCATATCGGCCACGTGCAGCTTGCCGGCGTGCCCGATCGCCACGAGCCCGACCAGGGGGAGGTCGCCTACCCTTATCTGATGGATCTGCTCGACGAGCTTGGATACGACGGCTGGGTGGGGTGTGAGTACCGGCCGCGAGGCCGGACCGAGGACGGCCTCGGATGGATGGCGCGCTGGGCGCAGACGCCTCATGGAGGCCGTCGGGCATGAACGTCCTCATTACGGGCGGCGCGGGGTTTCTCGGCAGAAGGCTGGCGCGCGCGCTCGTCGATCGCGGTGTGCTCACCGGCGCGAGCGGCCGCGACGAGCGGATCGATCGCATCGTCCTTCTTGACGTCGTGGCCGCCGAGGGTCTCGAGAGTTCCATGCTCACTCCACGGGCGGGCGACATCGCCGATCCGCACGTCCTCGATCTGGTGATCGACGCTGACACCACAGCCATCTTCCATCTGGCCGCCGTCGTGAGCGGCGGCGCCGAAGCGGACTTCGACCTCGGCATGCGTGTGAACTTTGACGCTACGCGGCAGTTGCTCGAAGTCTGCCGCCAGCGCGGTCATCGTCCGCGCATCGTCTTCACGAGTTCGGTCGCCGTCTTTGGTGGAGACCTGCCGGATCTGGTGCAGGAGACAACGGCACTGACGCCGCAGTCGTCGTACGGGGCGGAAAAGGCGATGGCGGAGTTGCTCCTCGCCGACTACACGAGAAAGGGTTTCGTCGACGGCCGCGCCCTGCGACTGCCGACCGTGTCGGTGCGGCCGGGCCGTCCGAATGCGGCCTTGTCGTCGTTTGCGAGCAGCATCATCCGCGAGCCGCTCAACGGCGAGCCGGCCGTCTGTCCTGTCGATCGCGGGGCGCGCGTCTGGATTCTGTCGCCGGATCGGGCCGTCCAGTGTCTCATTCGGGGCCACGAACTCCCATCCGAGACCCTTGGCATTTTCAGATCGGTGAATCTACCGGGTCTCTCGGTGACCGTTGGCGAAATGGTGGCAGCGCTCGAACGCCTTGCGGGGCCGGAGGTGGTGCGCCTGATTCGTTGGGAGCCCGACGCGCGCGTGCAGCGTATCGTCGCGAGCTGGCCCGGCGCATTCGAGACGTCTCGCGCCGAAGCTCTCGGCTTCCGCGGCGACGCGGACATTGAGTCCGTGATCCGCGCGCACATGGCGACTCAGGCCAAGAGCTAATCCACTTACCTCGAGCTCTTCTCTTTCTTCTCCCTGTAAATCGCTCTTGGCTGACTGCGTGGCGCGCCTTGTTCCCGCGGCGGTCTCGGGCCTCGAGACGTCTCGGGTTGACCGAGCTGACCCAACCGCACATCGACGCGCTGACCTCGGATTTTCTTGCCACGGATGGCCGACATGATCTGATCGACTCGATCGGACGACACATCGACGCGCGAGTACGTGTCGGCAATCTTGATGGCGCCGATGGCGTCCGCGTCGACACCGGCCTCGCCCGTGATCGCACCCACGAGATCCCCCGGACCAACGTTGGCCTGCTTGCCCACGTTCACCCAGATCGTGGTCATGGACCCCGCATTCGCGCTGCGTCGGTCACGATCGCGTTCGGGCCGAGGGCCGCGTGTCTTCGCGGACGGACGTTCGTCGATCGATCGACCCGAGAGGACCTCGTCGCGTCCCGTCGGTTCGGACGCTCCATCCTCTCCGTCCTGAGCCAGGCGCAGCGCCGCCGCCGCGAGGTCGAGAACTTCGAAGTCCTGCGCCATGTCCGCGACGAACGCACGCACGGTGTCGAGCCCGCCCTTGGCGATCGTCGCTCGCAGCGCCTCGCGCAGCGCTTCAAGGCGCTTCGCCTGGAGGTCGGCCTGAGTCGGTAGTGGCAGCACTTCGAGCTTCTGCTTGGTCAGGTCCTGGATGTTGCGTAGGAAGCGATGCTCCTTCGGCTCCGCCAGGGTGATCGCCACGCCCGTTCGGCCGATACGCCCGGTGCGGCCGATGCGATGGACATAGACCTCGGGCGCCGAGGGCACATCGTAATTGACCACATGCGACACGTGCTCGATGTCCAGGCCGCGCGCGGCGACGTCGGTCGCAACGAGCACGTCGATCTGCTCGGTACGGAAGAGCTGCATGACCCGATCCCGCTGGCGCTGTTCCATGCCGCCATGCAGCGCCTGCGCGCTGTAGCCGTGGGCTGTCAACGTGTCAGTGAGTTCGTCGACCTCGATGCGCGTCCGGCAGAACACGATCGCGGACTTCGGATCCTCGAACTCCAGCACACGGCCGAGTGCGTTCGTCTTGTGCTCGCGCGCCACAAGGTATGCGACTTGACGAACGAGGGGAATCTTGCCGGCGGCTGTCTTCTGTCGGGCGAGGGTGATTTGTGCTGGGCTCTTCAGATGGCGCGTCGCCACCGCCTGGATTCGCGGCGCCATCGTCGCGGCAAACAGCGCTGTCTGGCGCGTCTTTGGGGTTGCAGCGAGGATGGCGTCGAGG
>Ga0190274_10001034_pt1 | contig 16291 bp, 15 predicted proteins | sample Popmic531T_FD_133002 | JGI IMG/M metagenome (GOLD analysis project Ga0190274, IMG submission 133002) | Populus adjacent soil microbial communities from riparian zone of Yellowstone River, Montana, USA - 531 T | ecosystem: Environmental > Terrestrial > Soil > Riparian zone | place: USA: Montana...
CCGGCCTTCTCCAGCACGCGAGCCGAGGCGCGGTTCTCGACGTCGCACGTCGTCCGCGCGAGGCGGTCTCAGGCGCAGCCGTTCCCCTCGCAGCTCCCGGTACTCCTCCCGCATGTCAGCGTCCGCCGCTCTTGAGCTGGAACACGTGCCACGGATGGGGGTCGCCGGGGCGCGTGTGCTCGGAGAACGCGCCGCGCGTGTACTCGCGCACCGCGCTGCGCCAGAAGGGCAGGCCCGCCCGGTTGCCCTCCGACACGCGCACCACCCACGAGCCGGGGAGCCGGTCCCACAGCAGCCAGGCCGCCCGTCGGCCGACGCCCGCGCAGCGGTGCGCGCGCAGCACGAAGAACTCGGCCACGTCGAGATCCTCCGGATCTTCCGTGGCGGGCGAGCCGCGGGTCGCGAGCACGAAGCCGGCCAGCTGCCCGTCCGCTCGGATCAGGAACGGGAAGCGCCGCTCGGGCTCCGACCAGTACAGCGGGAGCTTGTCGTAGCGGAACAGACCGTCGACCCCGATGGCGATCGCGAAGATCTCGCTCATGTCGTGCACGTAGAGCTCGAGCAGGCGCGACAGCAGCGCGGCGGCGTCCGCGGTCGCAACCTCCAGAGTCACTGTCTGTGCCTCCACCCAGCTACCTCCCCTCTCCCTGTCTCGTGCAGGCGTGTGCTCGTCGAGTATGACGCAGCGTTGGCCCAGGATCACGGCCGGCATGCGGCGCAGGTCGCGACAGCCGATTCGCCCGCTTCGGTTGTCCTTCCTCCAGTCCCACTCATCGAGAAGAAGGAACCCCACATGCGCCGCCTCGTCTGCAGTCTCGGTACCGCACTGCTCTCGATCGGATTCGCGTCCGCCCCTCTCGCTCAGGAAACGGAGCCCAACGGCAGCTGTCTCACCGCCCAGGACGTCGAGCTCCCCGTCGACACGGAGCTCGTGCTCGACGGCGCGCTCGACCAGAAGAACGCCGACCCCACGACCGACGTGGATTTCTTCCGCATCCGCTCCAACGGCGGAGCGTTCGTGACCTTCTCGGTGGGCGAGCGCCGCGACGTCGCGATCGGCGCGTTCGACGAGAGCTGCAAGAAGCTCCTCTCCGGAGTCGGCACCACTGGGCAGATCCTCGTGCCGCCGAGCGGTGCGGTCATCGTCGCCGTGGCCGACGCGGGGGACACCGACTTCCTGGGGAGGGGCAGCAAGAACCCCGGTGCCTATCAGCTCGCCCTGTCCGAGGCTCCGAGCATCGGCTCGATCTCCGGGACGGCCGTCAACGCAGCGACGGGCAAGCCGCTCCCCTTCGCCATCGTATTCCTCGACGCCTGCTTCGAGAGCATCGGCTGCTCGCCCGTGCTGAGTCTCACGCAGGCCGACGAGCTCGGGCAGTTCCGCTTCGAGCGCGACGCCTTCGGCACGAAGATCGGGCCCGGGCTGTTCCGGCTCACCGCCGGCGGCAAGGCGACGGGCTTCCAGGCCGCCACCTCCGTGAGGTTCCGCGTCGACGAGCGCGAGAGTCTCGACGTCGGCGAGCTGTTCCTCACGCCCAACCCGGCGCCCTGCAGCCAGCCGGCGAACTGATGCTCCGCTGACCCGTGCCCCGCTCGAGCTGCTGCGCAGATGCGCGCAGCAGCTCGAGCGGATCCGGCTGCCCGTGCCTGCACCCCAGTTCGTGCGTATCCTCGACGAGCATGACGCAGCGGTGGGTGAGGATCGTGCTCGCCACCCAGCAGCTCGAGCTGCTGGAGGACGAGCGCGTGACGCGGATCTATCCGGTCTCGACGTCGCGGCTCGGCGCGGGCGAGCGCGAAGGCAGCGAGCAGACGCCGCGCGGCGAGCACGCGGTGCGCGAGCTCATCGGCCACGGCGCACCCAGCGGTGCCGTGTTCAGCGCTCGACGCCAGACCGGCGAGATCTGCTCCAGCGCGGCCCGGACCGCGGAGCCGCTGCGCGACTGGATCCTGTCGCGGATCGTCTGGCTCGAAGGGCTGGAGCCGGGCGTGAACTGCGGTGGGAACGTCGACAGCTACGCGCGCTACATCTACATCCACGGCACGCCCGACGACGAGCCGATGACCTGCTCGAGGTGGGAACGCGCGTCCGGATCGAGGAGTGAGCGCGCGTCAGACGCGGGAGTTGCGCGCGTGGATGCGCGTGGCCTCGTCCAGCGCCGAGGCCGCCTGGCTCTCGTGACCCCGTGCCGCGAACGCGTGGGCGCAGGACCTGGGGATGTCTCCGGCCTGGAAGTGCCGGACGGCGACGTCCAGGTGAGCCGCCGCCTCCCGGAGCTCGCCCGCTGCGCTCGTGAACAGCTCGACCACACGTGTCTTGTCGGGTCCCATCGTCACTCCCTCCTCGTGCTGCGCGCTGCAGCCAGGTCGAGGGAAAGACACACGTGCTCGGTGTTCCAGCGCGGATGCACGTAGGTCCCGACGGGTCGGAACCCAAGCTTGCGCAGCACGCGCAGGCTCGCGGCGTTCTCGGGATGCGCGATCGCGGCGAGCCGATCGAGCGAGCTGCACTGCCCGGCGGCGCCGATCAGCGCGCGTCCCGCCTCCGTGGCCAACCCCCGGCCCCAGGCCGACCGCAGGTAGCCGTAGAAGAGCTCGAGCTCCCCGGTCCCTTCGAGCGCCTGCAGGCCGCAGTATCCGACCACCGCGTCGGACGCCCGCTCGACGACCGCACGCGCCCCGAGGCCACTGGCCTCGACACTGCGCATGTGCGCGCGGAGCCCGGTCTCGGTCTCGGCGCGCGTGCGCAGCCCGCCGAGAAAATGCCGAGCCTCTGGGTCCGAGTCGAAGGCGTGGAAGGCATCGAGGTCCGCGTCGCGGCACGGCCGGATGTCCAGGCGCTCGGTCCGGATGAGCGCGCGATCGAGCGTGTGCGGGTCAGGAATGTCCGAGCTCCAGCGTGGTCGGGAGGAGGCAGGCAGGCGGACCCTCCGGCCGACGGCCGGCCGGAGGGTCCGCTGCACTCAGGGCAGCAGGATGCGCGACTTCGCCTGGTCCAGGAAGCCGATGATGTTGTTCATCGTGCTGGGGAGCAGAGCGTTTCCGCTCGGGTTGGCGGGGATGAGCGCGCGGGCCGCGCGCAGGTCCGCCACGGCGTCGGGGTGCAGGTCGGCGCTGGACAGCACGCCGATCGCGTCGTCGATCTCGCTCGCCGCCTGCAGCACCAGCGGCGGGCCCAGGCTGTTGCGCTGGGGGACTACGAGACCGCTCACGGCCGTCGCCAGATCGCGCGCGGCGCGGACGTTCTCGAGCGTGTTGATGGCGCGCAGGAACGCCGCCACGGCCTCGATCTGGGTCGGCTGCAGGTCGATCGCCGGCGTGCCGGCCGGCGAGTTCGCGAACGCGGTGCTGTTGTAGAAGGCCACCGCGCCCTCGAGCGTGCGCAGAGTGTTGTCGTGGAAGAAGGGTCCGGTGTCCGCCGCCTCGACCAGCGGCGGCGTGTTGAAGGTGCCGTTTCCGAACCCGACCGTCGTGTTGCCGGGAGTCGCCCCGAACCCGCCGTCGCGCGGGAACAGGTTGTTCGGGTCCCCCGGCGTGAGATCGATCCCAGCCGCCGCGAGGATCAGCTGGGTGGGCCGATCCACCTGGTCTTCCACGCCCGTGTTGAAGTTGCGGTTCGTGCCGGCGGCGACGTTCGCACTCGCGTTGCTGTGGCAGCCGTTGCAGCGCGCAGCGGGGCTCGTGAAGACCGTCTGACCCCGCGCCACGATCGCGTTGCGGAAGCTGAGCGGCAGCACGAGGTCCGCATTGCGGCCGAGCGCGAGCTGGAACGCCTCCATGGCGTCGAGCTCTGGATCGGTGGGCAGCCGGAAGTCGACGTTCGGCACGCGGTTCAGGCGCAGCGTGAAGTGCTGGAAGACGGCGCCGGTGGCGAAGTCGCGCAGGGTGCCGCTGTTCGGCGCCCCGTCACCACTCCAGCCGGTCCGCTGGTTCGGCGGCACCGTCGTGCCGTCGGCGAGGTTCGGCGCGAGCGACGTGGTCAGCGCGAGCGTGTGCGGGATGCTGCGCAGGTTGAACTTGTTCACCAGGTCGTCCACGCCGTCCTGGTTCTCCGTGATCAGCGCGGCGCCGCGCATCAGGATGGGCACCTCGAACTTCGGCCCGCCCGGCGTGAAGATCAGCGCGGGGACGAACTCGGCGGCGAAGAGCGGGTCGTCGTCCGGGAACGACTCGATGTCGGTCACGCTGAGCTGGGTGTTGGCGCCCAGCGGATGGCAGGTCGCACAGGTCCGGCCGTTGCCCTGGAACGTCTCGTTGATGAAGAGCTCGGCGCCGGCGGCCACGAGCGTGCTGAACAGCACGTCGGGGTCCACCAGCACGTTGGCGGCATTCGCGACCGAGATGCCGAAGTCGATGCCCTTGGGGCGCGTGACGCCGGGCGCGAAGTCACTCGCCATCAGCCGCTGCGGCGTGCGCGTCGCGCTGTAGATGCGCTGGAACAGCGGCAGCGAGCCGTACAGCAGCCCCCGTGCGGGTCCTGCGCCGGCCGGTGCGATCGACACGAGATCGACGTTCAGGTCTGCGAACGCGTCCGGACCGAGCTCGGCGACCAGGCGCGCGCGCTGTCCGTCCCGCTCGAGGCGCCCGACGTGCACCCGGACGTCGCTGTCCTCGGCCCGGACCGACGCGCCCGGACCCGGCCGGTTGTCGACGACCCAGACGTCGAACTCGCCGGCCGGCAGGTCGAGCACGTCGACCTCGACCTTGCCGTCCACCAGATCGATCACGGCCGTGCCGTGGGCACGCGTGAAGGACGCGGAGAGCGCCTTGCTGTAGTTCAGCGCGAGCTGGACCGCCTGGTCGCCACCACCCGCCTCGTGGGCCTGTGTCCAGGCCGCATACGCGCGCTCGAGCTTCGGCCCGCCGAGCACGGCGTACGCGCCCGCCTCGTTGCTCGGCTGCGGCTCCTCCCACCAACTGCTCACCGTGACTCCGCCGGCCACCACCCCGCCGACCAGGGCAGCCAGCATCCAGGGAAGGGGATTTCGTCGCATTCGTTGATCGCTCCGTGGAAACGTGTCGAGGGAGCAGCGAGGGCAACACGCCCGCGCTACGGGTCATCGCGCTCGGAGCGGGAGCGGCAGCGCAGAGCGACGTGCCAGCAGGCAGCAGGCGCAGGACAGGAGCTCGGCACCCGCGCGCCACTGTATCGAAGGGGCTGCGACGCTCGGGAGTGAGAGCGATTTGCCGCAGGGCTCGGCCCTGCTGCGCGCTGCAGCACGGCCGCGGCACACGCTGCCGGATCAGCGAAGTGACTCGAATGCGTCAGCAGGTGCGCCTCGGGACAGGCGCAAGCGCGCTTTGCAGTGACGAGACGGCTGGCGGGTGAGTCGCGTGCGGAGCGCAGGCTTACATCAACTTCGCGCGCCGCCGATTCTGACTCAATGAATGAAACACTGGCGCGGATCCGTATGTCCGATCATGCCTGTCGGACACCGACCGCCAGAGGTCGTCCATGACCGGAACGACTGCCGCTTCCGCACGTGTCTCGGTCGCGGCGCACGTCGTCGATACGCCCGGCACGCATACGGCGTGCTCGGCGCAGCGAACGCGACGCAGCGCGCAGGCAGGCAAGCCGCGCGCAACCTCGAACGACCCGCCCCGCGCAGGATGCGGGGGGTCCGATCCCGCACGACCCGACATCGGCGCCGTGGACGAGTCCACGGCGCCGATGAGCCGGGCTGCGGGCCCTGCGGCTACTCTTCTTCCGCGGCCGCCGGGACCTCGATCGCCTCGCACTCGAACAGCAGCGTCGTCTCGGGCCGGCCGTCCGGGCGGACGGTCTCTTCCGTCTCCGTGGGCAGCATGCGCTTTCCGCGCTTCCCACAGAAGCTCGCGGCGGCCTCGGCGGCGGCGTCGGTCGCGGCGACCTTGGCCTTCTCGTCGGCGCTGAGCGAGCGACCGGTCACGGTGTAGGTATAAGGGTCGACCGGTCGCACCTGGGTGGTCACGGTCCCGCAAGAGCACAGCAACACGAACGCAAGCACGGAGTATCTTTTGAGCATCGGGTGCCTCTGGAGTCGTTCTGGCGACTCTTTCGGCATCCGCTCAGGACGGCTTGAACCTCACGTCCCCGATCCAGCTCTTCTGCCTGCGCGCGAGTCGCGCGGACTCGGTCTCCGCGTCGAACGTCGTCGGAGTCCGTCGCAGGAGCGCGACCGCACTGCCCGCGAACGCATGGACGCTGACGACGGCGTAGAGGTGACCTTCGATCCGGCTGGTGACCACCGGCACGACGCCGCAGCGGGCGCAGACGTGGAACTCGGCGGTCCGCGTTCCGAAGCTGTAGGGCGACATGCGCGACGGATCCTGGACCGCGATCTCGAGCGAGCCGTTCGGGTTCGAGGTCCAGACACCGCCGTGCCGGGTGCAGAACGAGCAGGTACAGGCGCGCGCAGGGATCTCCAGCGGGTCCGGCTGCCACGCGAGCTCGAACCGGATGTTCCCGCAGTGACAGCTTCCGGGGATGAGCATGGGCTCTGACCTCAGCGCAGAGCGGGATTGAAGTGCACGCCCACGACCTGGAACCAGTGCGGCTCGGAGTCGGGGTTCTCGTCGATCGTCATGCCGAGCCTGCGCATCACGGCGATCGACGACGGGTTCTCGCGCTCCGTCGTCGCCACCAGGCGCTCGGCGCCGAGCCCGGCGAACGCGAAGCTCACCAGCGCCCGAGCTGCCTCGGTGGCATAACCCTTCCCGCGGTGCGCAGTACCCACCGCCCAGAACAGCCCGAGCTCGGGCGTGAACAGCTCGCTCGAACGGGACGAGCGCAGCGACGGCAGCTTGCCGAACGGCCCGAAGCTCGGCACGAGGCCCACGGAGCCGACGAGCTCGCCTCCGCTCTTCGACACGACGGCAAGGTCGCCGTACGGCGGTTGACGGAGCGCTGCCAGCGCCTGGTGATTGCGCACCGACCAGTCGAGCCACTCCTGTCGCTGCGCACGGGGCACGGGACCGAAGCCCTCGTCCAGGATCCGAGCGACTGCATCGAGATCGTCCTCGACGAACGGGCGGATCCGGAGTCGCGGTGTCTCGATCGGCTGCATGGTCCTATTTCTCACATGCGCCTGCAGGAGCAGGCAGCAACCCGGGGGGTGGCGTGTCGGGCAGGCCCGGAGACAGCTGCGCGACCGCCGCGCGGTTCCTCTCGGCATGGCACCACGGATCGAGGCGGTTCGGAGCTTCCGTCGTCGCGACGAGCACCGCGATCTGCTCGTCCGCGAGCTGCTCGGCCGGAACACCGAAGTAGCCCATCGCCGCCGCGTCCAGGCCGCTGAGACCGTGCCCGAAGTACATCGTGCGAAGCACTGCAGCGGCGGCCTCCCGCGCTGTCCAGTTCCGGCCGACCCAGATCGACGCGGCAGCAAACGGGATGTGCCAACGGAACATGCCGCTGCGCGGCTCGTAGCCCGCGAGCAGGGCGCGCCCGGCAAGCGCGCTGAGACGCTGCGCGGCGCCGTGACCCGCCAATACGTCACCCGGCGGCGAGAAGAGCACGACCATCGCGAGATCGTACGGTCCAGTCCGGTCCAGCGCAGGCTCTCCGCTTCCGCCGAGGCTCGCCCAGAGCGCCGCATACGCCGCGTCGGGAACGGGAGCCGGCCGCGCCGCCAGACGCCCCGCGGGGATCACCGAGAGACCGCACGCGTAGAGCACGAGCGGCCACGCAACGATCAGCACGACGCCCACGGCGACCAAGCCGATCGCGCCGCGGAGCAGTCGCTCAGTCATGGCGACCCCGGTGCGGCAAACGATGCGGCCTTCGCGCACATCCACCGGGTGTCCCGGAGATCTCGAATGACGTGGGCCTGCGCGCGCCGCAACATGTGCCACGAGAGTCGTCCCCCGGCGTGCGACTCGCAAGTCGCACGCTGGGACCTCTCACGGCGTTGGAAGCTCGACGCGGACCCGGCTAGAAGCCCTCGGTCTTGTGCACGTTCTTCCAGAGCAGATCGGGCAGGAAGCGGCGCAGGCGCCAGCCCATGGAGGTGCTGCGGCCGGGGAAGACCCAGAGCTTGTCGGCCTCGAGCACGGGCTCGATGGCGTCGAGCACCTCCTCGGGCTTGATCGGCGGCAGCTGGGCGAGGGTCTTGGGCTTGGACTTGGCCTGCTCGAGCAGCGGCGTGTCGACGGCCGGCGGGCACACACAGACCACCTTCACGCCGGTCCTGCGCGTCTCGTGGTGCAGCACCTCGGTGAAGGCGACCACGGCGAACTTCGAGGCGTTGTATGCGCCGAAGTGCATGAGCGGGATCCAGCCCGCCATCGAGGCGAAGTTGATCAGCTCGCCGCTGCCGCGCTTGACCATGCCGGGAAGCACGGTGAGCGAGATGTTCGCCACGCCGTTGTAGTTGATGTCCATGATGCGGTGGACCGTGTCGAGATCCTGGTCGAGCAACCGGTCCGTGGGCATGATCGCGGCGGCGTTGTAGACGCGGTCGATCGGACCGAGCTCGCGCTCGGTGGTGTGCACGGCCTCGGCCACGGCGCGGTGATCGGTCACGTCGAGCGCCTTCACGCGGATGCGCTCGCGGCCCTCGGCGGTGGCGTGCAGGCCGGCCGCATTCACGTCGACCGCCATGACCCGAGCCCCTGCGTCTGCCATGCGGCGCGCGGCCAGGCGGCCCATGCCGCTCGCGGCACCCGTGATCAGAACGACCTTGCCTTCGAACTTCATCGTGTTGGCCTCCGCAGGGCATCGACCGGGCGGTCGCCCCAGCCCGCCGGCCAGCCTATCACGATCAGCCCACGCGCCGCTCGCCCTTCCAGTAGCCCTCGCGCAGGCGGTACTTCTGCAGCTTGCCCGTGGCGGTGCGCGGCAGCTCGGCCCGGAACTCGATCGAGGTCGGGCACTTGAAGTGGGCGAGCTCGCGCCGGCAGAACTCGAGCAGCTCGGTTTCGCTCGCGTTGTGCCCCGGGCGGAGCACGACCAGGGCCTTCGGAGTCTCGCCCCATTTCTCGTGGGGCACGCCGATGACCGCGCACTCGAGCACCGCCGGGTGCCGGAACAGCGCGTCCTCGATCTCGGGCGAGCTGATGTTCTCGCCGCCGGAGATGATCACGTCCTTCTTTCGGTCGACGATGTGGACGCTGCCCGTCGCGTCCCACACGGCCAGGTCGCCGGTTCGGAACCAGCCGTCCGGGATGGCCTTACGGGTCTCCTCCGGCTGCTCCCAGTAACCGGCGAACACCACGTTCGAGCGCGCGCACACCTCGCCCACGCTGACGCCGTCCTGTGGCACGGGCTTGCCCTCCCCGTCCAGCAGCTTGATCTCGACGCCGAGACCGGGAACGCCCGCGCGCGAGCGGCGCGCCCAGTCGCTCGCCTCGGTGCCGTGGTCGGGCTTCGAGATGGTGAGCAGCGGCGTGGTCTCGGTCAGCCCGTAGAGCTGCAGGAACGTCCAGCCGAGGTCCCGCTCGAGCCGCTCGATGAAGGCCGAGGGCGGCGGTGCTCCAGCCACGGTGAAGCGCGGCTTGGTGGTGATCTCGTGCGCGGCCGCGTTCGGGTAGTCGAGGATCGCGCGCAGCACCGCGGGAGCCATGCACGCGAACGTGACCTTCTCGCGCTCGATCAGCCCGAAGATCTGCGCCGCGTCGATCGCGCGCAGCACCACGTGCGTGCCGCCCATGCCCGTCAGCGCATACACCCCGCCCCAGCCGTTGCAGTGGAACATGGGCAGCGTCCAGAGCTCGACGTCGTCGTGGTCGATGCGCAGGTGCGCGATCAGGTTGTAGGCGTTCAGGTAGCAGTTGCGGTGCGTGAGCATCACGCCCTTGGGGCGCGCGGTCGTGCCGGACGTGTAGTTGATCGAAACGAGCTCGTTCTCGTCGCGCGCGACCCAGGCCGGCGCCTCCGTCGGCGCGTTCGCGATCAGCGCGTCCCAGTCGGTCCAGCCCCACGGCAGCTCGCCGCTGCCGCCCGCGCTGATCCAGTGCGCAACACTCGTGAGCTCGGGGCGGATCGCGTCGACCACGCCCGTGTACTCGCGATCCACCAGCACGCAGCGCACGCCGGCGTGGTTCAGGATGTAGGCGTGGTCCGCCGCGAGCAGTCGGTAGTTGAGCGGCACCAGGATGAGCCCCAGCGCGCTCGTCGCGTAGAAGCTCTCTAGGAAGTAGTGCGAGTTCGGGCTCAGGATGCAGACGCGGTCGCCCTTCTCGAGCCCGAGCTCGAGCAGCGCGTGCGCGAGCTGGTTCACGCGGGCCTGGAAGGCGCGGTAGTCGAGGCGCAGTGCGCCGTCGACGATGGCGGTCTTGCTGGGATAGAGCTCGGCCGGCCGGCGCAGGAAATCATCGACGAGGAGCGGGACCTGCATGGAACCTCCGTTCTGACTACGCTCGCCTTCGGCTCGCTGCGCGCGCCGAGGCACACCTGACTACGCTCGCCTTCGGCTCGCTGCGCGCGCCGAGGCGCTTTCTGGCCCTCATCTTATCTGCTTCCCGGCCCGCGGGGCCCCCGAGTAAAATCCGCAGCCCACAGGGCGACGAGGGCCGAAGGGGGAGATGACGTGGCGGTGACCCGGAGGAAGTTCCTGGTGAGCAGCGCAGCAGCAGCGGGCTATGCCCTGGCGGTCCGGCCGATCTCGGCCGCGACGATCGAGACGGGCAGCGCGGGCCTGGACGTCGCGTACATCAGCATTCCCGTGCCCGGCGGCACGATGCCGGCGTACATGGCCGCGCCCGCCAAGGCCGGCGGCCTGCCGACGGTCATCGTCGTGCACGAGATCTTCGGCGTGCACGAGCACATCCGCGACGTCTGCCGGCGCCTCGCCAAGAGCGGCTTCCGCGCCGTCGCGCCGAACCTGTACCACCGCCACGGCGACGCGACCAAGTACACGGAGATCGAGCCGCTGATCAAGGAGATCGTGTCCAAGACCACGGACGACGAGGTGTTCGGCGACCTCGACGCGACGCTCGCGTACCTGAACGCGCAGCCCGGCAAGCCCACGGGCGTCGGCATCACGGGCTTCTGCTGGGGTGGCCGGGTCGTCTGGATGTACTCGGCGCACAGCGCGGGGATCAAGGCCGGTGTCGCCTGGTACGGCCGTCTCGTACCTCGCCCCGACGCTCCGCCCTCGACGACCAAGCAGCCGATCGACGTGGCTGTAGACCTGAAGGCGCCCGTGCTCGGCCTCTACGGCGAGAAGGACGAGGGCATCCCGCTCGACAGCGTCGAGAAGATGCGCGCGGCGCTCCAGGCCGCGGGCAAGCCCTCGGAGATCAAGGTCTACGAGGGCGCCCAGCACGGCTTCCACGCCGACTACCGCCCGAGCTATCTCGAGTCGGCGGCGCAGGACGGTTACAAGCGCATGGTCGACTGGTTCCGTAAGAACGGAGTCGCGTAGCCCGGATTCAGACGGGCTTGGCGGCGCTCGGGACTTCCCAGCCCTCGGGCAGCAGGACGAGCACGGGCTCGCGCAGCTGGTCGCGCGAGCTGCGCACCCAGTTGTGCAGGCGCTCGAGCGTCGGCGCGGTGACCTCCTGCCCTGCCGACATGACGAGCAGGCCGCCCTCGCTGAAGAGGTTCGCCGCGAGCGTCATGCCGACGTGCAGGCCGCTGACCGGGATCTCCGCCTGCCTCTGCTCGCCCTGCAGCTTGGCGAAGACACCGAGCGCGGCGAGCATGGCGGGGTCGTAGGCGCCGCTGCGCGCGACGAGCTGCGCAGCCGCCGAGTCGGGCGCGACGCCCGTGGCCTGCAGCGCGTCGAAGTCCAGCGCGAGCTTGAGCACGCGCGCCCCGGCGGGAATCTCCTCGCCGCGCGGCGCATTCGGCGCGCCGCCCTTGCCGTCGTAGCGCGCCGCCTGGAGCCCGATCATCTCGGCGACCTCCTCCAGGCGCGGGATCGCGCGGATCAGGCGCCGGCCGACCTCGGGGTGGGCGTCCATCATCTCCCGCTCCTCGGGTCCGAGCGCCTTGCCCGCGAAGGCCTTCTCGACCACGGCCGACGGCACGGTCACGCAGCCGATCTGCGACAGCATCGCGGCCAGGTCGATGCGCCAGCCCGGCTCGAGACCGAGCTGCTGCGCCAACGCCCCGGCCACGCGGCGCACGCGCGTGGCGCGGCCGAAGGCGGCCGGGTTCACGAGACTCAGCGTCTCGGTGAGCACACCGACGGCGCCGCGCAGCGTGCGCTCGAGCAGCTCGCGCTCGGCCACCACGAGCTGGTGGATCTGCACGCCCGCGCGCACGGCCTCGCGCAGGGCTTCGGGGGAGCACGGCTTGGTCAGGAAGCGGAAGATCTGGCCGTCGTTGACCGCGCGCTGCGCGGTCTCGAGGTCGGCGTTGCCCGTCAGCATGATGCGCGTGGTGTCGGGGCTGAGCGCGCGCACGCGCTCGAGGAACTGCACGCCGTCCATGCCCGGCATGCGCATGTCGGAGACCACGACCGCGAACGGCCCCGCCGAGGTCACCTGCTCGACCGCCTTCGCAGGATCGTTGCAGGTCTCGAGCTCGAAATGCTTGCGCTGCTGCCGCTGCACGGCCTGCAGCAGGTTCTCGTCGTCGTCGACGAACAGGATGCGCGGCTCCGTCATTTGTCCGGGTCCGGCTGCTCGGCACGGCAGCGGTCGAGCCATGCGGGCAGTCGAGCGAGCGCGCCGGTGACCTCGAGGTAGGCGAGGTCGAGCCCAGCGGGCGGCTCCGCGTCGTGGGCGGGCAGCCCCGAGCGCGCCAGCTCCTGCGCCACGTGGACGATCGTGAGCGCCGACATGGCGTGGCTGGCGCAGCGGCTCGGCTCCTGGTGGAACGTGACCGCCTCGATGATCGGGTCGGGGAATCCCCAGAGCGCCGCCAGGTGGCCGCCGACGTCGCCGTGTGTCGCGCCGATCCGCGTGCGCTCCGCGTCGCCGAACGCCATGCCCTCGCTCACCAGCTTGCGCACCTCGTCGACCTCGTGCGGCATGTGGTTCTGCAGGATCAGCTCGCCGATGTCGTGCAGGAAGGCGGCGAGACTCGTCTGGCTGGTCATCACCGCGTCGGCGTGCTCGGCCAGACAGATCGCGCGCGCGAAGGTGGCCGCGCGACCGCTGCGCTCCCACAGGGCCTCGACCTCGCCGCCCGCGAGCTTCGACTCGGGAAACTGCTCGAAGATCTTCACGCCGAGCACGAGCGCCTGGATCGTCTCGACACCGAGCATCGTGGCCGCGCGCGAGGGGTCGACGATCTGGCGCGACGGACCGAAGTAGCTCGAGTTCACGAGCTTCAGGATCTTCACGCTCATCGCCAGGTCGCGCGAGATGATCGCCCCGATCTGCTTCATCGAGGCCTCGTTCTTGACCGCCTGGACGAGCTCCTGGTAGATCGAGGGCAGACTCGGCAGCGTGTCGATCGAGCCGACCAGGTCGGCCAGCCTGGGATCCGCCAGGTGCGAGCGCAGCGCACAGGCGCGTTGGATCGCGCCCTCGAGCGCGACCGCGTCGCAAGGCTTGGACAGGAACTGGTGGCTCGGGCCCACCGACTTCATGATGGCGGACGCCTCGGCCTGGCCGGACAGGATGATCCGCACGGTGCTCGACGACTCCGCGCGCACCTTCTCGAGCAGCTCCGCGCCCGTCATGTTGGGCATGCGCATGTCGGCGACGATGACGTCGAAGTGGCGCTCGCGGATCAGGCGCAGCGCCTCCTCCGGCGTGGTCACGAACGTCATGTCCCACTTCTTGCGACACGAGTGCAGGGTACGGCGCAGGCCGTCGACGACCTTCTGCTCGTCGTCCACGAAGAGGACGCTGCTGCGCACGCCCTCGGCTGAGCTCATGCTGACTGCCCCCGGATCCTGACTGGTCCTGATCTGGTTCGGTCAGGCCCAGGTAGCCCTTGATCGCTGGCTGCGTCGGGCGTCAGACTCCGCTCAGCTGCACACCCTCGAAGACACACGTGGGACACGCCGCCGCGCTGTTCGGGTCGGGGTCGTTGCCGAGCGCGGCCAGCGCAGTCCACAGCGTGGCGATGTTGGCGGCGAGATTGATCTCGGCGAGTGGCTCGGCGCGCTCGCCGCCGCGGATGCGGCGCCCGCCGCAGCCGATGCTGAGCTCGCCGGTGCTGCCGTTGCTGTTGCCGCCGAGGAAGCGCTGGATCAGCACGCCGTTGCCCGCGCGGCGGATCAGCTCGTCGAGCCCGCTCGAGCCGAGCGACCAGGCGAGCTGGTGCGTGCTCCCCCCCGTGGGCTCCACGCCGAGCTTGCGCGCGTAGTACGGGTCGATCAGGTAGGTGCGCAGCACGCCCGCCTCGAGCAGCGGACGCCGCCGCGCGGCCATGCCGTCGGAGTCCCAGAGCGTCGCGCCGAGCGTGCGCGGCGTGCGCGGCTCGTCGGACAGGGTCAGCAGCGGGTTGGCGATCTGCTGGCCGAGCTTGCCGTCCCACAGACTGCGCCGCTGCTGCAGCGCCGATCCAGCGAGCGGGCCGAGCAGCGGACCGAGCAGGCGGCCTGCGGCCTGGTTCTCGACCACGATCGTGTAGCGGCCCGTCGGCAGCTTGCGGCTGTCGAGCTGCTCGACGGCCCGCTCGAGCGCCTCGCGCGCGAGCTTGTCGCGCGGCTCGAGGTCGCTGCGGTGCCGGCGCACGCTGTACGAGGAGCCGGTCGGACGCTTGCCGTCCGCCTGGCGCAGCGCCACGCTCGCGCCCTCCGAGAAGGTGGTGCCGCGCTCCACGCCCTCGAAGCCGTTGCTGTGCAGCTGCACCGACACCGAGAAGCCGTCGCCCGCGCGCGTGCTCACGGACACGATCGGTGCGTCGCCTGCCTGCGCGCGCACGCGCTCCTCGAGCTCGCGCGCGGCTGCGATGCGCTGCTCGGTGTCGACGCGCGACTGCGTCGCGTCCCACAGGTCGAGGTCGATCGCGAGCTCGTCGGGCCGGGGATAGTGCGCCGGATCGACCAGGCCGCGCTGCGGGTCCGGCTCGAGCAGACGCGTCATGTCGATGGCATCGCGCACGAAGCGCTCGAGCGCGTCGGGCCGCAGGTCGTTGGTGCCGTTGCTGCTGTAGCGCTGATCGACCAGCACCTCGAGGTGCAGCGCGCACTGCGCGCGGTCCTGCAGGCGCTCGAGCCTGCCGTCGCGCCACTCGACGCTGATACCGCGCGAGCGGCTGACGCTGACCTTGCTCTCCTGCGCGCCGTGGCGCGCCGCCAGGCGCGCAGCGGCACGGGCCTGCTCCAGCAGCTCCGGCGTCACGAGTCGCGGCCGTTCACGCCACCCACCGTGATCGCCGAGACCTTCACCGTCGGCATGCCGAGCGACACGGGCACGCTCTGGCCGTCCTTGCCGCAGGTCCAGCCGCCCTCGTCGAAGCGGAAGTCGTTGCCGACCAGCTCGACGCGCTCGAGACACTCGGGACCGTTGCCGATGATGTTGGTGTCCTTGATCGGGCGCGTCTTGCGGCCATCCTCGATCAGCCAGCCGGTCTTGATGTAGAACGTGAAGTCGCCGGCGCCGATGTTCACCTGTCCGTTGGTGAAGCTCTCGGCGTAGATGCCGCGCTGCACGGAGCGCACGATCTCCTCGGGATCGTGCGGCCCGCCCAGCATGTAGGTGTTGCGCATGCGCGGCAGTGGCGTGTGGCGGAACGACTGGCGGCGCCCGTTGCCGGTCGGCTCCAGGCCGTAGTGCTGAGCGCTGATGCGGTCGTGCATGTAGCTCGTGAGCACGCCGTCCTCGACCAGCACGGTGCGCTGGCCGGCCGTGCCCTCATCGTCGACGTTGATGCTGCCGCGCGCCGCGGGCTGCGTCGCGTCGTCGACGATCGTGACCTCGCGCGGGGCGATGCGCGTGTTCAGGCGGTCGCTGTACACGGACGTGCCGCGGCGGTTGAAGTCGGCCTCCATGCCGTGGCCGATCGCCTCGTGCAGCAGGATGCCCGACGAGCCCGCAGCCAGCACGACCGGGAACTCGCCCGCCGGCGCCGCCTCTGCGTCGAACAGGAACACCGTGCGCTCGACCGCGCCGCGTGCGAGCGAGGCGATGCGCTCGTCGCTCAGGAACTCGAAGCCCTCGCGCGCGGCGAAGTTCTGGCCGTTCGCCTCGCGGCGCCCGCCCGACTCGGCCGTGCACGAGACGTTGACCGACGCCATGGGCTGCTGGTCGAAGCTCACGCGCCCGTTCGACTCGACGACCAGCACGGCACCGCTCGAGTCGGACAGGCCGACGCGCACCTTGGTGATGCGCGGGTCGCCCGCGAAGGCGAGCTGGTTCAGGCGGGTCAGGATCGGCATCTTGCGGCCGAGCTCGACCTCGTCCCAGGGGATCTCGGCCGGGTAGCGCGAGGCGCGCGCCTGCACCTCGAACGCCTTGGGCTGCG